>ERZ773007.1102-NODE-1102-length-12859-cov-4.478757_pt1 | contig 12859 bp, 6 predicted proteins | sample MGYA00580665_ERZ773007 | MGnify/ENA primary metagenome ERZ773007 (study PRJEB29015, sample SAMEA2738122) | human oral metagenome | biome: human oral; feature: human-associated habitat; material: saliva | place: China | collected 2167 ... | reverse complement strand
GGCGTTACCCGGGCAGGTAGCAATCTAGAATCTGCTACAGACGCAAGTCCTATTAGTAATCCATCAGGAACTCGTATATAAATATATCACAAAATACATTAAACGTAACTTGGTTTCCGGTGATCCGTCCCTAGCTAGCAGACGAATCACCGGTTTAGCGCCCAACAACATAGTTGAAATTATCGATAGGCAGCTCGCTGACAATTTTACAGGCGCTACGACTAGTCGTATTGTATCACTTACGACGAAGGTTGGCTACCACAGGACACAGAACTGGAGTAGGGCATTTTCAAGAATCAACGCTCAAAAACCCATAGAACAAAAAGCGAACTAATTATCCGCAGCTTTCTTAAAGTCGTACCACAAATAATTATCTAACAATTGCCAATATTTCATAGATTCATAAAATACCATCTTTAGCGATCAAAGCTCAAATCATAATCAATAACACACAAAAAACATGGAACATGGCAAATATAGATTTAGAACATATAATACACCAGCAAGCGATTTGGAAAAGATAATTAAGTGTTTTCAAAAGATTAAGTTGAATTTTAAGTTGTGGATATCAGATAATTCAGAAACAGATAATTTGAAGTTTTTTTTTGAAAAGACTGATGATGCTAGAATAGAATATATTTTTAATAATTCTAATAAAGGATTTGGAGCTGGACATAATGTAGTTATTAATAAATTAATCAGTAATTCTAAAATATCAGAATTTCATTTGATTATTAATGCGGATATTTATTTCGAGGAGAATATAATTGAAAAAATTGTTGAATATATGAAAAATCATAATGAAATTGGGCAAATAGGGCCAAGAATTAGAGATTTTGAAGGGAAATTCAGTTATACTTGCAGATTGTTTCCAACACCTGCAAATCTTATTTTTAGGAGATTTTTGCCATTTAAAAATATTGTTGAAAAAATGGATTATGATTATGAAATGAAATGGGCTAATTTTAATGAAATGATGGAGGTTCCAATTCTTTCAGGATGTTTTATTTTTTCTAGAGTTTCAGCATTGAAGGAGATAGGTGGATTTGATGAGCGATATTTTATGTATATGGAAGATTATGATTTGTGTCGAAGAATTGGACAGAAATACAAAGTTATTTATTTTCCGGAAGCTGAAATATTTCATGAGCATGGAAAAGCTTCGTATAAATCAAGAAAATTAATGATGTTTCACGTAAAATCGGCAATTAAGTATTTTAATAAATGGGGATGGTTTTTTGATAAGGAGAGAAAAGTAAAAAATAGAAATTGTATGAGTAAATATAAAAAATAAAAATTGTAGTTTATTTTGTTATTAATAAAAAACAATTTACTTTGCTAGAAGGAATTTATAATTAATACTAAACCTTATTTGAATAACAGATATGCTATAAATCTTTTCAGCAGATTAAACCTAATATTTATTTTCAAATAATTAAAATAATTTAAATGGGGAATAGTATAAATTTGACTGAAATGTTGAAATTCTTATTATTAAAGTGCTATAATAAAGCGTAATATATATTCAAATTTATCTAAAATTTAACTGTTAAAAATGTATAAACTTAAAGTTTGAGTAAAATAGTCATAGTTTTTTGAGTTTGATTCATAAATTAAAAAAGGAGATACAGAATATGAAAAAAAATATTTTTTTTAGAGCAGTTTTGCTTATGCTAATGGGAAATATGGCATTTGCTGCAGGAGATAGCCAAAATACAATAAGTTCTCAGCAAGTTGAAACAAGTGTGGTTCAGGCAAAAGAAAAAATTGAAGGGAATTTAAATAAAGTTGAAAATAGTGTAAAAGCTAAAAAAGGAAAGTTAGATAAATTCATTTCTAAAGTAAAAGGTAAAAGTTGGAAATTAGTTTGGGATGATGAGTTTAATGGAGATCGTTTAGACAGTACAAAGTGGGCTTACTGGGAAAATGGAAATCCTTGGAATGCTGGTAATTATGTTGATGAAAATGGGAAATTGGTAAACCAGTATGGATTTGATGCAAAACAGTATTATTTGAGAGATAATGTTAAAGTTGAAAATGGTAATATGGTTATAACATTGAAAAAGGAAAATGATAAAAAAGTAAATGTGGATGGGGTTGAAAGAAAAATTCTTTATAGTTCAGGAGCAATTCACACAAGAAATCTTTATAATGTTAAATATGGTAAAATCGAAATGAGAGCGGCTATGCCTAAGGGGATTGGAACTTGGCCTGCATTTTGGCTATGGCCTGAAGGATATTCTCAGGCTGCTGGAAAACTAGCGAACGGTGAAATTGACATAGTGGAAACTGATGGCGGTGAAATGAACCGTGTTACAGGTACAGCTCATGTTCTAAGAAGTGACAATACTTATGAATCATTTGAAGGCAGTGACTATAAAATAGGCAAATGGTCTAAAGAAAAGTTGACAAATTTTAATACTTATGCTGTAGAATGGGATGACAAAGAAATAAAATGGTTATTTAACAATAAAGTATATAAAAGATTTACCTACAAGGAATTAGAGAAAAAAGGATTGCAAAATCCATTTAACCAACCATATTTTATAATGATAAATGTGGCTTTGAGTAAAAAAACTGGAGAAGATGGAGATGTTGACTTTCCAACAGAGATGAAAGTTGATTATGTAAGAGTTTATCAGAAAAAATAGATTAATTCCAGTTTGATTAATAGAAATAATTTAGACAGAAAGACTTTTGATTTAGTGAAGGAAGTTTTTCTGTCTTTTTTTTAAAAAAGGAGCATATCTCACTTATGAGATGGCTCCTTGCTAAACAATTATATCAAATTTTAATAGTAAAAATCAGAAACTCAATTTAAATCCAAGTCCGCCTCTGATATTTTTACCCTTCGTATCATACCCTAAATTTGCTGTCACACCAAATCCTGTATTTCCCACTCCAATATTTAAGTCAAATTTTCCATTTCCTTTTCTGTCTTCCTTTTCATTTCTCAAATTATACCAATCTGCAGTAGTATAACGAACTCTAGCCTGATTTAATCTATTAAGTTTTCCAAGTTCGTTTTCATATGCTGCCGAAAGTCCGACTGAAAGTTGAGTTCCCGCAGTTAGTGGCTGAATATATTTAAATTTCGCTCCAACTTCAGGTTTAACTGAAAAATAATCATTTCCTTTAATTTCCAAGTTCATTTGACCATTATCTTCTTTTATGTCTGTAAATCGTCCATATTCTATTTTTAAAGCTCCATAAGGTCGCAAATGAGTTTTTTCAGATAATCTTATATCATAGCCTAATTCATTTTTTAAAGCTGCTCCATAAGTGTAATAATTAGCTTTAGACTCAAATGTATTGTCTACAATCCAGAATTTACGGTGCATACTATTTAGTCCACCAAATACATCTCCTGAGATTGTCCATTTTAATGAACCATTTTGATCATTTTTTGGCGATATTGTTTTAAATATTCCGGCTTTAATCATTGTATCTTGTTCAGTCGATTTTCCTAAATCTTTAAATTTAAATTGATTTGTAACAGCACCAGCATACCATCCGGAAGAATCTCCCATTTTAAGCGCTTCACCTTCATGAACATAGGCTACTCCATAAGCATTGCTGTCATAGTCTATAACTCCAGCTGTATCTGTTTTATACTCATCTTTTGTTCCAAATATCTTAATCTTGTCATTTTGCTTAACTGGATTTTTCCATTCGTTTCGTAAATATCCAATTTCCTTATCTAATTTATTCCCAGTTGAATTAATACGTTCTTGAGTATTTGAATATTCATAACCTTTCATTTCGTTTACAGCCTGTGCAAATATCTTTTTCTCATCTTTTCTCAAATCATTCAACTTATTAAAGAGCTGTTTTTCTCTTGAATTTATATCTTCAATTCCATATCTTTGTTCAAGCCCATCTAAAAAATGTCCGGTATCCGTGTCATTTTTATTTGCAAAATCAGTATAAGGAATTTTTTCCATATATACTGTTTTTATTGGTGCTGCCGTATTTCCAGATTCCACTAGGTGCGCTTTCCAAGTCAAACTTGCTGAATCTACATTTACCTTAGCCCCTGCACTTCCCAAAGCATCATTATACGGCTGCAGAATGTCATCTCCTATTTGAACTGCTTTTGCATTCAAAGTATTGGTAACTTCTGTTCCCATTATTAAATTTACATCTGTAAGTCCTGGTAAATTGTTCAAACCTTGGATAGGATTTGTATGATTTATTCCTGAAGTATCTACATACATTCCTATAGTTGACATTTCTCTTATTGAAATTGTATTATTGGTGTTATTGCTGCTGCTATTATTATTGTTATTGCTACTATTATCAAAATTATGACCTGCTTGTTCCACCGGCATATTTAATGTTGTAACTCCTGTAAAATCAGAAATAGGCATTTTTGGTGCTTGCGGCAAAGCTATATCTGTGTCAACTCTTGATGTTTCGTTTTGTACGGCAGGAATCGGTATTGATACTGGACTTGGATGTGCTGGAACTTTTGTTATTGATTTTTCTGCTACTGTTCTATTAACTCCTGTTCCTACAGAAGATGCAGTTGCTGAAGTATTAGTTCCTTGAACTTGGTACTCGCTAGCTGCTTCGTTATATACTCCCACACCTCCAGCAATATGTATTGTTCCATAATTTTTAATGATTCCTCCATTTTTTGTAACTACACCTTTTATTCCAGTTCCACTTGCAGCTGGCGTTGTCTGAATTTTTCCATAATTTTCTCCAGTAGCATGATCGTCAATATACATTCCAACTGTATCATTACCTTCCAGGTTAATAGTACCTCTATTTATTGCTTTTGAACCAGAACCTGATGCATACATTCCGACACTGCTGTTTTTTGTGACATTAATTGTTCCATGGTTTTCTATTGTTCCCATTGATGCAGCTGTACTTCCTGTTGCCATTCCAATTCCGTATTTTCCAGCTGTCACATCACTTGGACCAACATCAATTGTTCCATAGTTTTGGCCAATTCCTTGAGATGAATAAATTCCAACATTTCCAGTTCCTGATTTTAAATCAATATCTCCACGATTTATAAAATCTTGAGATGAATAAATCCCATAGCTGTTATTTCCATCAGTCACAATCTTTGACTCAGTTTCAATTTTTCCGCCTAAATTTTGTGGTGCTCTAGAATAAATATAAACTGAGTTTTCTCCAATATGAACATCACTTGATGCCTTTGTTTTTATATCCGTCTTAGTATTTGCTGCAGTTATCAAATATCCAACTGAATTTTGCCCAACTTTCATATCTACATTTCCCTTAACAATTGTAGGTTTTGGCTCTACGGTAGCATCATCAATGTATATTCCGACTGCATTATTGCTTGCTACATTAATTTTTCCTGCAATAAGATTGACATCAGGCCCTTGAGAATAAATTCCTACTCCATTATTATCTACATTTATTGTACCGCCGTTCATTTCTATGTTTCTGACAAAAATACCGTAAGAATACTGTCCAACATTTATTATACTATTGTTTCTTATTCTAGTTCCGTTTTCAGTTTCTAATACATAAACTTTTGTCTTTGGATCATCCCCATACATTCCTATTGATTCATTTCCAGGAGAAGTTGCAGCAACATTTATTATTCCAAAATTTTTCAAATCGGTATTATTTGTTCCATACATTCCAAACGATTGTGTACCAAGTATATTAATTATTCCAGACTGGTAAACATGAGTAACAGGATCTTCACCTTCATAATTTGTAACAGCTCCAAAATTAGATCCCATTCCTATCGCATGATTGTTTCCTTCCATTGTAATAGTACCTTCATTTACACCGACAAGCCAGGCTTTAGATGTAGATGGAACAGATCTTACAGTAGGATCAATACTGTTATTTTTTGTAAATATTCCAATCGCTCCATCCCCATACATTGTAATTACACCCCATGGCAAATTCATAATGTCTATTTTCCCAAAATTTTCTGGATGTGCAGCACTTCTAAAATAAGGTTCGTTAGATGGATCGATAGCCAAACCTGTAGCAGGGTCTATTTTATAAGAAAGTCCTAAAATTCCAATTGAGTTTTTACCGCCGACACGTATTGGACCGGAACTTACCATATTCGAATTATTTGTTCCATACATTCCAACTGCTTTGTCATTAGGTGTTACTGTTACTGCTTTATTACTGCTATACTCTACTTCCAGCGATCCAGCATTATAGTTATTAATCCATCCATAATCAGCCAAAAATCCTACTCCGCCTTGCCCAGCATCTGTTCTGTCAACAAAAACTTTACCTTTATTCCCAATTTCTGTTGTACTGTTATTAATTGACCTTGAACTTCCAGCAATTGCAAGTCCGACTGGTACTAAAAATTTGTTATCTATCGCATTTATTTGTGCAGTATTTAAGGAAGAATTTATTGAACCATACTCCGTTTCAATATGTAATCTTGAATTTTGGTATAAAAATCTTTTTGTAAATACTTCACTGTCTGAACCGCTTATCAAATTTGCTTTATCAATTGCCGATTTTATTTGAACTGTCGCATCATCTATCAAGGCATATTTATAGTCTGTTTTTCCATTTGAACTTGTAACATTCACGTTTCCTCCAAGAAGCCGGCTTTTCAAGCTGTTATTGCCAGATTTATTTTCCACATCTATGACAAGCGGTCCTGCTGAATTTTTTAAATCTGAAATTATTACATCATCAGAAAGCACATCAATGTTTGTATTGCTGTTAAAAGCTATAACATTCGGCCTAGCCTGGTCATAAACATATCCGACAGCTTTTCCATCTAGCGTTAATGTCGCATCTCTCATATTAATAGCATTCGAGGAGCTGCTTGTACTGTCGGTATAAAGTGCATACCCCTTTCCTTTATATTCAATTTTTCCACCTTCCAAATCAATTTTTGCACCGTTAATTGAAGCAATATTTGTGGCTCCATCTGTCACTTTTATCCAGTTATTCCGTGCATTAATTTTACCGCCATTATCGGCAAAAAGCCCAAATCCTGTATTTTTATTAGTCTGAGAATCAATTCCGCCAGTTATGGAAATGTTTGATGCTGATGGAAGAGAAGTTCTATTCATTGTTATTACTGCGCCATTGTCGGCATAAGCTGCTCCGGCATTGTCTGTGGAAACATTCTTAGCATCAACACGGCTTGGATCATAATGAAATTCCAGTCCAGATATTTGCACTCCTGTATTTGTTATTTTTGTCGCATTTGTACCAATTATTGAAGGAGAAGAAATAGAATCATTTATAGTAATTTTCGCCCCTTTATCTGCAATAAGCGCTACTGAATTTGTGGCATCCTTTGAAACAACCGCATTTACAGCAACTTCATTATTTGCATTATTTCCAGCATAAATGGCTATATTTCCCCTGTCGTTTCTGCTGTCGCCTTCAATATTGACAACATCTCCTTTTACTTTCCCATCAGTGCTTTGAACTCCAGAAACTGAAGTATCGCTTCCGCCAGCAACAATACCGATATTGTCAAGTCCGCCTTTTAACGAGATTTTTCCAGCGCCAAGTTTAATATCGGCTCCATCTCCAGTCAATACTCCAATGCTATCTTTTACGTTTTTAAAAAGATTTATCTGATGTCCATTTTCTATATTTTTATTTGCAGTAGATGTTTCAAGATCAACAGAGCTGGAAGCAAAAATACCGTAAGATTTGTCAATGTATCTGTCATTGTTTACTGTAAATCTGCTTGGAATACCAGCAGTAGTCTGAGCATCAATATTTGTGCTGTTTTTTGATTCATAAATTTCTCTGGAATTTCCGCTGGAATCTCCTAAATTAACAGCAAAATTCCCAATAACTGGACCAGAATCCCTGTTTGGAATCAATTCAGTAATTTCTTTTGAATCTTTGTCAACTGGAACATATAGCCCGATGCTGCTATCTCCATATATAGTCAATGGCGCCCATTCTCCATTTGAAGATTTTGTCTTAAAATCAAGATTTGCAGAACTTATATATTTTCCTGTTTTTACATATACTCCTACATTTTCTTCACCGTATGTATTTATTTTATTTCTATTAACAATTGTTATTTCTCTAGGATTCAACGTGTCATCATCATAAAATGTGCCACTAGGATTTGGAATTAAATTGCTGTATGGCTGTTCAAAAAATCCTCCGTAATTGTGGTTGCTATGATTTCGTGTGTAATCTCCATTTGGATTTAAGAAAAAAATCGCAGATTTTTTATTATACATTTCCACCGTTCCGGCATTATATAAAATTTGCGGATTCCCATTTCCTATAACCGATGGAGAAACTATAAATGCCGCTGAATTAGAATCATATATCCCGCCATTTCCAGAATATGGATGAATTATTATATTTCCTTCGCTTGTATTTACAACAGAAGCAACTGTCGTATCATTTTTACCTCCGATATGTTCATAACTGTTAGAAAAAGCTGCATTTCCACCTTCAATTACATACGTTCCTGAATTTATAAAAGTGTACCCTTCTGTACTGTTCGTTGTTTTGCCAGCAATTTTTGCTACATCATCAAAAGCTGCATATTCAGATGAAGCCGTTCCAAGTTTGTTTCCCAATTTATTTTTTTCGCTTTCAAGATTAGCCCCGCTGTGCATATCTAAACGAATAATCCCGTTAACATAGTCATTAGGATTATTAGAAGCCCTGGTATACAGAAAATTTTTCCTGTTTACTAAAGTTTTATCTTGTCCAGTTATATTATTTCCACCGCTCGTACCATTACTGTTATTATAATCATTATCACTATCGCTCTCTATAACTGTTTTTATAATTCCCGTCTTCTTGTACGAAGTATCTCTGGCATATTTAACATCTTTGACCTTATCTCCATGGCCTTTGTAGTGTCCTTGCCAATTGTTGTAAAATTCGTTTATTCCAAATTGCCAATTGCCCCAAGGTGATTTAACCGCATGATCTCCTTGCTCCATAAGCTGAATCAATTCTAAATTTGTTTTTTTAGTAAGTTTGTCATTTTCCTTCCTTGCCCTTTTGAAATCTTTTTTCTGCTGTGCAATCGAAGTATTTATCGCCTTTGACTGTATTTCAATTTCATTTCCGTCTGAAAAGTGATTAGCCGATGCACTTTCTCCTATCGCACCAGTTAATAAAAATGTGATAAGCGCTGAATCTGTGTATTTAAAATCTTTTACTTTTTTAGCAAATGATTTTAATTCTTGCTTAAATTCTTTTAAATTATTTGTCATATTTCTTCCTTTCTAAAAATCAAAAAATCTGTTTAAACTATACATTTCTTTCTTTATCTATAATTTAACTTTTTTAATTTTTACAGATAAAATATCGATTTTATCTTTAATTAATACTATTTCCCATTACAATAATAGATTTATAAATTTTTCCAAGAAGGGAGTTGATCCGTTACTAGAAAATAATAAGATATGTATTCTATTTTTTAAATAGGATTTAGCATAACGTGCAATAACCTTATATTAGCCTTTACCTAATTATATAAAAGTTTTTTGAAAAAGTAAACTTTTTTTTACTAATTTTAACAAAATATAAAAAGAGTTTTTTAATTATATAATTATAGAAAATTTGAAATTACTAGAAATTATGAATGTAGATGTTATATAACTGAAGTTGATGGAAATTTGAATAAAAAAAATTGTCAAACGGTGTTCAAATACAGAAAGGATAAAAATTCAGAGTGGGAATAGTTAAACAGGCTTGATAAAAGCATATATTTTTCAAAAAACTCCCGCTTTTTAGGCAGGAGTGGCTCATATTTCAATTTAAAAGAAAATATTTTTTAAAAATATTTTAAAGAAGCAATAAGTTATTCATATGAATGCTTTACTTTGACTAATCATCCAAAATAATTTTTTGTTTTGTCAAATTTCTGTTGAACTTTATCTTTTTCAGAAATTGTCAGTTCATCGGGGTTTATTCCAAATTCTTCAAATTTCCAGTCAATATTTATTGTTTCATCGTTCCATAAAATTCCGCTATCATATTCAGGAGCATATAAATCTGTGCATTTATAAGTAAATTCTGTTTCATCTTCAAGTGTTAAAAAGCCATGTGCAAAGCCTTCTGGAATATAAAACATCAGTTTATTTTCGGCAGATAATTTTACTGCATGCCATTTTCCAAAAGTTTCGCTGTCCTTTCTCAAATCAACTGCCACATCGTAAACGCTTCCCTTTATCACACGCACTAATTTCCCTTGAGTGTGCTTTGTCTGGAAGTGAAGTCCACGTAAAACGCCTTTTTTGGACTTTGAATGGTTATCTTGAACGAAGTCCATTGTAAGTCCCAATTCTTCAAAGGATTTTTTGTTATAAGTTTCCATAAAGAATCCTCTTTCATCACCAAATACTTTTGGTTCAATTATTACTAAGTCTTTTATTGGGGTTTCTTTTACTATAAAATTGTTCATTGAATTTCTCCTTATACAATATTTACTCAAACTTGTAAAATTAAATAAACTTAGAGTTTGAGCAGATTTGATTTTTGTTCATTTTATTTTTTATATTTTTTTATTGTTTTCACTGTAGACTTGGATTGTCCAATACAATATCTCTTTGCCAATTCAAAGTATCAGGTACTCGAAGCGATCCAGAAATTGTTACTTTTTTATTAACATATCGTGTGTATCTGCCATCATTATTAATAATATTTAACTGAATTTGCTTGGCACTCATATTATCTACAGTTATTGAATTTGAAAGCTCCAAAACATAAAAATCTATTCTCTGTCCTGAAAATGCACCAAATTTCTTAATTTCTGAAAAATGTCTCAAAGTTCCTGTCAAAGTGGCATTATCACCACCTGAATATGAAGAACGCATTCTATTTTTGCTATAATTTACATTAGAGTCATAACCACCGTATCCATAATTTCCACCTGAACTTTCTGATGAAACGTATGATCCACTGCTTCTTTCTATATAACCATAATTTTTATTTGTAAAACTTGGATAATCTGTTTCTATTCCTGTAATTAATAAATTTATTTCATTTTTGAACCATTTTTGATATTCTGGAAGTATAATTAATGTATTTTTACTTCTCAAAAGTGATTGTACATCATTTAATGAATATGTTTTATAATTTTCTCTCTTATATTTTTTTCCATTTTTTACATATGAACCTGCTCCAACTATTATTTCCGTATCTTTGAACTCAATATATCTTATATCTGGATAGCCACCTGAATCCTTTTTTTTGCTTTCAAAGGCCGTATAAGCTACTGTGAACTCCCTTTCTCCAACACGAACTACATGCATAACAAAATTTAAATATTCACATTTTTCTTGATTAGTGTTATTTTCTGTATAACAAAACCAATCCTTCTGATTTGATGCAAAAATCATCGAATGATTGTTAAAATCTATAATCGAAGACGAATTTAACCTATTTCTATTAGAATATAGCGGAAGTCCTAGAAATGACACATTAACTGCATTTTGCTGTGCGGCAGATAACAAGCTTCCTAAAAGAAATACCAGCAAAAAAATAATTTTTTTCATAATAAATTATCACCTTTCTTTATCAATTTTTTTAATATTAAACAAAATTCGTATATACTCGAACTTTTTTTACTGAACTATTTATTTCCGTACATTTCTTCATAATATTTTTGATAATCTCCTGAAACTACTTCATTTACCCAGTTTTGATGTTCCAAGTACCACTTTACAGTTTTTCTGATACCTGTTTCAAAATCAGTTTCTGGATACCATCCTAAATCCCTTGCAATTTTTGAAGGGTCGATGGCATATCTCATATCGTGTCCAAGTCTATCTTGAACATAAGTAATTAAATCATAATTTATATTTTGCAAGTCAGTTTTTAGAACTTTTTTATATTCATCACTATTTTCAATTTCTTCTTTTAAAATGTCAATAACCAGTTTTACAATGTTAATATTTTGCTCCTCGTTGAAGCCTCCGATATTATAAATCTCATAAATATCAGCATTTCTTAAAACTAAGTCGATTCCTTTGCAGTGATCTTCCACATAAAGCCAGTCCCTTACATTGTCTCCTTTTCCGTAAACTGGCAATTTTTTACCTTCCAGTACGTTTTTAATCATAAGTGGGATTAATTTTTCTGGAAAATGGTAAGGACCGTAGTTGTTTGAACATCTTGTAATGTTTATTGGCATTTTGTAAGTTTCACCATAGGCGATTACAATGTGGTCGGCACTTGCTTTGGAAGCTGAATACGGGCTTCTTGGATCAAGGGCAGTTTTTTCTGTGAAGAATTTTTTCCCGTAAGTTTTTAAATTTGTTCTATTTTTTACAACTTTTTTTACTTCATCATCATCAATTACTAAGTCGATGGCTATGTCATAATCTTTTGACAAGCTTCCGTAAACTTCATCAGTTGAAACTTGTAAATATTTTACTCCATCCTTGTAAACTGGATACCCATTTTCATCTTTTGCAATGGTCCATGCTTTTTTAGCATTTTCCAAAAGATTTTGCGTACCAAGAATATTTGTTTCCAAAAAAATTTGCGGATTTTCAATAGAACGGTCAACATGCGATTCTGCCGCAAAATTCACGACAAAGTCAACTTCATTTTCAGAAAAGATTCTGGCAATTTCCCTTTGATCACGAATATCAACCTTTTCAAATTTTACTCTTTCATCCTTAATTTCATTGGCAATCGTGCCTAAATTTCCTGCATAGGTAAGCACATCGACTACAATTACTCTAATATCATCATTTTTATAATTATTTAAAATATATTTTAAATAATTAGAGCCAATAAAGCCGGCAGCACCTGTCACTAAATATGTTTTCATATTTTCCTCCTAATTAATTACTGTAATTTACAGCTTTTTATTTATCATCACCAATTAAATTATACAATTTTTTTTAATTTTTTCCAACCAAAATTTAACAAA
>ERZ773007.1095-NODE-1095-length-12887-cov-53.014729_pt1 | contig 12887 bp, 21 predicted proteins | sample MGYA00580665_ERZ773007 | MGnify/ENA primary metagenome ERZ773007 (study PRJEB29015, sample SAMEA2738122) | human oral metagenome | biome: human oral; feature: human-associated habitat; material: saliva | place: China | collected 2167 ... | reverse complement strand
TGCACCGACCGCGTTCGAGCACAGGCAAGGCCATTCCGTGCGGTATCCGTGGCTGGCGAGATAGTCGCAGATCGGCACGGCTTCATCGTTGGGGAGTTGAACTTCGACGATGACGAGCGGGGGCTTGTAGCCTGCGTCGATCAGCGGCACGCCCACGGTCTGCCAGGTCTCAAGCCTGTTGATGGTGAGCACGTCGACCATCGGTGGGTGCTTGCTTATGTCGGTGTAGGCGGCGGCTCGTGGGTGGTGATAGTGCATAACCGTGCGACCGGGCCAGTCAATGCCTAGTCCTGGGTGGGCGTGCCACTGGAGGGTGGCGCCGCCCAGCGCGGCTGCCACGCCGATAGGGAGGCCCCCGTACCCTGGGCTGATCGCGCCGATGGTCAGTTCAGTTGTCATCTTCGAGGTCCTCCTCGCTGATCCGCTCGCCTACGTGCGAGTACCATGCGCAGAAGTCGGTGGCCGTGCGGTTCGAGACGCGCACGCGGCCAGGCGTGGCGACGATCATGTCGCCTTCTATGGCCCAGACGGCGGTGCCGGGGCCGGTGAGGAAGATCAGGCCGTAATCGCTGCAGGCGACCGTCTTGCGGGCGATCTTCGCTATCGCGTCCGCGTTGTCGCGGGTGAGGCGTACGGCGCGCACCATGACGCGCTCCTGGTACGCGCGAACGCCGTCAAGACCGGCGAGCGGATCAAACGCTGTCATTTTCTACGTCCTTAGCTGTGTGAATGAGGGTGCGGACCGCGAGCGCGGCTTGCTGTGGCACTACGCCGTTGCCGAGCATCCTGAGTTGGCGTTCTCGGCTTAGGTCGAGGTCGGGGCCGGTGACGTGGCCGTCGGGTAGGCCCATCATCCATTCGACGAATCGTGCGGATAGCTGGGGCTTGCCGCCTGCTCGGCGGGGTGGGTTTGTGGGTGGTGGGGCTTGGCGGCCTGTGACGTGTTCCCACCGTGCGATTGCGGGGGCGTATGGCCCGAACGTCGCGTCGGTTGCGGCGACGGCTTCGTGGAGGTTGGGGCCGTATCCGGGGGACGAGCGGGGCGCGTACGTTGCTTGCGGCGTGGGGAGTAGGCCGCCGGTTGGGAGTAGGTTGTTTTCGACGATGATCCCTAGGTCGGTGACCCGCTCCCTGCCCGGCTTTTTACGTAGGTGTTCGGATGGGCTGTTTCCCGAGGGCTGTGCTACCGGGGTGGGTAGGAGCTGCACGGCTTGGGTGAGGCTGTGGCCTGTGCCGTCTTGGTGGCGTCCGGCTTTGTGGTCTGATGCGGTGGGGGTTGGGATCAGTGCGGGAACGCTGTCACCTGGTCCTGTAGGCTCACGCTGTGGCCGCCGGCCCGGCGTTTGTCCGGGTGTTGCGGGCCTCCGCATGTCCCAAGGTTGGCCGTCGGGGTAGCCAATAACGAACAGTCGGGTGCGCTGGTGGGGGGCGCCTGCGTCTGAGGCGCGTACAACACACCACGATGCGCTGTACCCGAGGGAGGCCAGGTCTCCGACCACACGGCCTGCCGCTCGGAGAGCAGGTCGAGCTGCTCGGTCTCCCAGCATTGCCGGCTCGGATTCCACCGGGCTATAGGCTCTTGCACTTAATGCTCCTTGCACGTTTTCCCACACGACGAGGCGGGGTCTGATTGTTTCGATTGCGGCGGCCATTGATTCCCACAGGCCCGAGCGGGTGCCCGTGGCCATGCCTGCGCGTTTGCCCGCGAGGCTTAGATCCTGGCATGGGCTGCCGCCGCAAATGATGTCGACTGGCTCCACGGTGGCCCAGTCAACCTTGGTGATGTCCCCAAGGTTGGGGGTGTCAGGCCAGCGCACCTCGGCGAGACGACATGGACCGGGTTCGACGTCGCTTGTCCACGCGACCCGAGCGTCGGGGTCTAGGGCCATGGCGATGCCCATGTCGAGGCCCCCGTAGCCGGTGAACAACGATCCGATGGTCGTCATGGCCGGCTTCTTTCGCTGGTGAGGGTTTCGATGGTGTCGCGGATGTTGGTCGCGTGCGTGTTCGTGACGTGATCTCGCGCGGCGTTGTCCATCTGTGTTGCGGCCTGGTTGATCGCGTCCTGTAGCTCAAGCACGAGGATTGCGTCGCGCAGCCGCGCTTCGGCCTCCTCGTATGGGCTCTTGTGGGGCCATTCGTGGATCATGCTGCATCATCTCCCATGCCGAACAGGTCGAGGGGCGCTTCGATGCCGTGCTTGAAGCGTTCCTTGATTAGCGGGATGTAACGGTCGTCGAGTTCGCAGCCGACCGCCCGCACGTTCTCCAAGGCCGCCGCCTGCAGGGTCGTACCCGACCCGGCGAACGGCTCGAGGATCAGCGCACCGGGCCGCACTACCAGTCGGATCAGGTACCGCATAAGCTCGAGCGGCTTCACGGTGATGTGCTGTACACCCCCCACCTTCGGGCGCTCGGACGTTGGGGCCTTCGGCTGGTACCGGAAAACAGGCCACACGTGGTCGGGCGCGCCCTGCTCCACAGCGGCGGCCAGGGCCTGCTCGCCCATGAGAAGATTCGGCGGATACGCGCCGTTGACCGCGTCCATTCCTGCACGGATGTTCATAGCGCCGGTCCCGTACTCACGGACGTTGTCGACCAGGCGGCCCTCGAGAGGCTTTCGCGCGACGACAATGGGCTCCCACGCGGGCTTCAGACCGACGCCCCATCCTTCCCAGGCTTTGGCCTCGTCAGTGACAGGCTTTCCGGTGGCGTTCGTCTTATAGTCAGACATTTTTGTCGCAGCGTTGCTCATGTCCCAGCGTTCAACCACGCGCCCTTCGCGTTGGTCGAGGACGCCCGCGTCGCGGTCGAACGCTGATGAGAGGTCCATTCCGGCGGGCTTGCCGTCGGCGCGTATCCATGCCATGGTGTCGTGGATCTCGAAGCCGGCGTCCTCGAGGCCGCTCGTGAGCCGGTGATAGGTGCGCGTCGCTGAGAAAGCAAGTAGATAGCCGCCGGGCTTGATAACGCGCAGCGCCTCCTCACCCCACGACTGAGCCCACGCCTGGAACCCGGTCGGGGTGGCCGTGTCCCACTTCTCACCATGGAAGGCGATCCCGTAGGGCGGGTCGGTGATGACGGCGTCGAAGTGGTCGGCGGGTAGGGTTCGCATGATGTCCCTGCAGTCCCCCTGGTGGAGGGTGATTCCGTCGTACAGGTCGATACCGTTCACGCCGCGCCCCCGTTCGGGTCGGTGTCGTCGCCGTAGTCGAAGATCGGCGCCTGTTCGTCGATGATCTCGACCTCAGCGACGGGCGCCGGTTCGGGTGTGGGCTGCGCGTGGTTGCTGTTGTAGATTGCGAGCAGCTCGGTGTGGAGGGTGGCGGCTTGTTCGTCGTTGAGGGCTGGCACGGCGACGATCTGGCCGAGGCAACGCTTACACAAGTCCGTATAGGCAGCCTGTGTGAAGCTGAGGGTTTCGAGGCCCTTTGCGACGCTGGCCTGCGCGGGCGTGAGGGGCTTGTCGAGCGGGGCGGGCTGTGATGGGGCCGCCGCGGGCTTCGCGGCTGGCTTCGGCTTCGCCGCCGGGGCGCTCGTCGCGGTCGCGTGGATTTCGTCGACGGGCTCCGCTTCGATGACTTCGCCCGTGTCGGTGATCGTCGCCCCGAAGTCCTCCGGGCTATAGATCATGCCCATGAGCGCTTCGGATGCGCCTTGACGTGCGACCTCGGTGATCGCGCGGGCCCTGAGCATCTGGGTCGGGTACTGCGACCACGGGCCCTTCTGCCCCCACAGGCCCGCCTTGACGGCCTTGTCCTTGTCCCAGGTGACGGTGAACTCGAACTTCTTGTCATCCGCGCGGATCAGCGTCGCGGTCACGCTCTCGGGGCTGTTCTCCACAATGCGGAGCGTGTGTCCTGCGCGGCGGATCACAGCGGCCATGAGGTCCGAGGACAAGGTGGCGCGTCCGTTGATGACGGCGATAGACGCGAGGGCCTGCAGGGGTTCGAGGCCGAGCGCTGCGCCGGTTTCAGCAGCGACAAAAGCGTTCGCCGCGTTGCCCCTGTACGCGGTCGGCAGGATGGTCGACGGGGCGAGGCGGGCAATGTAGTCGGCGCGTTCTTGTAGGCCGGCGGTGATGTAGGAGAACCCAGGCGTGGGCGCGGGGGCCAGGGTGGGCGCGGGTTTCGCGGCGGCCTTACCGCGCGCCTTAGCAACTTCGGTGGATGCCATGATCGATGGTCCTTTCAGTAGGAGAGGCCGATGGGGCATAGGCCCCAGTCGTCAAGTTCGTTCTGCATGTCGTAAGCGCAGTCCTCACAAACGTTGTGAGGGGGGGGCAGTTCGTCGCCGCAACGCCTGCAGGTGTTCATTCCTGGACCTTCCTGCGTCGCTTGGTGGTCTGTCGGCGCTTCGCTTCTTCCTGGTCCCAGGAGAGCCACACGAGATAGCCGCCCTGCCCGTCTGAGCGGGAGTCCACGACCCAGAAGGTGCCGCGCGCGTTCAGGTGGTGCGCATAGGCGCGGATTGTGTCAACGCGGCGGCGTGGCCAGCCTCCGGTCTCGCTCTCCTCGTTCGGGAGGAGGAACGTTTCGCCCGGGTGCGTCTGAATGTGACGGCGTTCGGCGGGGGTGGTGATGCGCAGGAACAGGGGGGCATGGGAGCCGATCTGCGACTTGTTGGGGATCGGGGCCTTACGGATCGTCATGCCTGCTCGCCTCCCTGCTGTTCTTCGCGGCCCAGGAGGGCGGTGCCGAGGGCGATTCCGGCGGCGGTGGGGATGAGGGCGAGGAGGCCGGCGGCGAGGTTGCGTTCGTAGCAGGCGAGGAGCATTGCGAGGACGCCGTAGGTAGCGGATGCGGCGGCGATCAGGTGGTAGATGGTTGAGGCGGTCTTGCTGTAGGCGGGTACGTATCGCATGGTTATTGTTCCTTTGGTTGATTAGGGGGTTGGTGGGGCCGCCGGGCTGCCAGCGGGGCGACCCCACCAGGCCGGGGGGGTTAGGCGGCGGGCGGCGTCATTGCGGCGATCTTCCTTGCAATCGCTTCGCGCTCGTCAATGACGGCCATCTGCTTGTTGATGGCTTCGACGATCTTCGTCATCCGCGCGTGCTCACTCCTGAGCGCGTCCTGTGCGGCGCGGATAGCTATGTCGCTGTGGAGGGCTTCGACCTTCTTGTAGTCGTGGTCTGCGTTGACGCGTCCCTCGTTGAGGAAAGCGCGGAGCCATGCGAGGTCGTCGCGGGTGAGTTCAAGCGGGATGAGCTTGTTCTGGTCGTTGGTTGTCATCGTCCGCTGCCTCCCCGGTAACGGCGGCTGAATGTGTATCCGGCGGTGGCGATCAGGATGCCGGTTGCGAGCGATCCGAGGGCAACGGTGATGCCGTCGAGGGTGGCGCCGGTCTTGGCGAGGCGCTCCGTCGGCGCGGTGGGGGCCGCGAGCGCAGGGGCCGCGGCGGCTGCGACGGCGAGGCCCATGGTGAGGCCGAGGCCGGCGAGCGTGTACTTGGTGCTGTGCTTGGTGTTCATCGTTAATCAGTCCGTTTCGGTATCGAGGGTGAGGTCAAGGGCGTTGATGCGGGCATCCTGAATCAGGCGGCGCACCTTCTTGTCGGTGCAGGGGCGGGAGGGGTGCTTGATCCACCAGACGGTGGAGTGGAGCCATTCGACGGTTGCGAGGGTCACTGGTGGGCCTCCTCGTCGGCTTCGGCTTCGTCGCGTGCGGCCTGGTCGGCGTACTCGGCGAGGCTCTTCTCGAACAGGGCGTTCATAACTTCGTCGGGATGAGTCGCAACCATGAGGCCGGCAATAACGAGGGCGCGGATGCACTCAGGCATCACAGCCCAGGCGAGGCGGTGACGGAAGCCGTGCCAGCCGTGGTGGCCGTTGCGAAGCTGGTCGATGTCGCCCTGGTACTTCGCGGGAATGAGCATCTCGGTCACTTGTCGGCCCCTTCCTGGTCGGCGTTGGTGAGGTCGATCAGGTTGCCGATCTCGTCGATGGTGAGGGTGAACGCGCCGATGATGTGGTCGCGCGCCTTGGGGTTGACGGCGGGCATGTCGAGCATCCTCATGGCGTCGAGGGTGCGGGCCTGTTCGCGGTGGAGGGCGGCGCGCACGAGGTGCGCCTGCCTTGGGGTGAGGGTGGTACCGTTGATCTGCACGATCTGTCCTTTCTGTGGGGTCGTGCGTGGGTCTCGCGGGGTGGCAGCCTCGCGGGGCCCTTCTTTTCTTGTGGGTTACGCGGCCCGTTGGGCTGCGCGGGTTGCGGCTGCCTTGCGGGCGGCCTGCGAGCGGTTGCTGCGTGCGGTGATCCTGCCTTCGCCGGGTTCGGCTGCGTGTCGGGCCTGATAGGCCTGCAGGGCGTCGGCGGGGATGCGCCACCCGGCCCGGCCTTTCTCGTTCCACGCGGCGATCTGCCCGTCGCGGATGCGGCGGCGAACGGCGGCGGGGGAGAGCCTGAGCATGTCGGCGGCCTCGGCGAGGGTGAGGATCTGAGTCACGCGGCCTCCTCAGTGCGGGCTTCGGCGTCTGCCATGAGGCGGCTCGGGGTCTCGTAGCCGAGGGCGGCGCTGATGGTGGCGATCTCGCCTAGCGTGAAGTCGCTCTCACCTGAGAGTTTGCGCGCAAGCGTTGTGCGCGAAAGTCCTACCTTCTTTGCGAACGCCCGAACCGAGCCGCCGTCATTGCTGATTCGCAGTTTGAGCTCTGTTTGCAGCGCGTTCATTGTGTCCCTCCTTTCCGGGGTGGCCCATTTGTGGGCCGCATGTGAGTAACCATAGCGGCCCAGAAGTGGGCCAGTCAAGTCGAAACGCGAAAATTGCTGACGCAATGTCCCTACCAGGTGGCCCGTTTCTGGTCCATAATGGGGCGCATGAATGTCACAGCATTTGAGCCGCACGACTTCGAACAGGCCGTTGCCGCCGCCCTACGTGCCGAAATGGCCAGGCAAAGCATGTCGCAGCGAACCCTTGCAACCCGGTCGGGAGTTTCGCGCTCGCGGCTAATGCGAGTCCTAGCCGAGGACGGGCCAGCCGCACCAATGACCGTCACAGTCCTCGAAGCGCTGTGCCGCGCGCTGGGCGTGTCGATGACGCGGATGCTCACTGACGCGGAAAACATACTCACGACCGGGCGGGCATAAAAACAGACCCCACCAGGCAGGCGCCCTGGTGGGGTCTTGGCGCATTTAGAACGCCCGTGCGCGCGGGCACCCCAGGAGTCGATCCGGGTTCAATATGTGTGCGCTTGGGGGAGCATATCACGGCGGCCCACTAGTGGGCCATATAAGACCGCCGCCCCTGGCATGACATTCCCGATCATTACCAGAGGCGGCGGGGTTTGCGCATGTTAGGCCAGCGCAGGTGGCCGGGTCTCTCGCGTCGGGGCGCGGTTTACCCAAGAGAGAACCGCCCAGCTACCCGAAGATGCCGAGCGATCTGTTACGCCCATTCTACCAGTGGCCGCCCACATCTGCGTCCAGGCAGGGCCGGTGACATAAGAAGGCCCCGGTCATTTGTGCATGAACCAGAGGCCTGACCGGGGATCTATTGCCCCTAGTCTACCTCGCACCGCCCACAACTGCGTCCCCACACGACGCCCGTGCGCGAGGCAATGTGTCAAGCCGTCCGACCGCGAGCGCGGGGCCACGCGAACCTGTTTTTAGGTGCGTGTCACGTGACACGCGCGCAACGTCACGCAAGGGTGTTTTAAGCCTATTCAAGGCCAGGCAGAAAACCCGACTTTTCAGCGGAAAATCAAGACATTTCCCCACCCTCACACCGCAAACCCCAAAACACCCTGCGGGGGGTTCGATTCCCCCCATCTCCACAACGAAAACCGCGTGATTCTGCGGTAAACTGAGGGTGCTGAAACAGCGTGACACGCGAGCGTGACACGCACGCTAATTTAGCGGAGTACAATCAAGATCAAGCAAAGCCCCTCAAGTTCAAGCAAGGCGGTGCAAGGATGGCTTCTGTCAAGGCGGTGAAGCACCGTGACGGCACCGTCGTCTATCGCGTCCGCTACCGAGTCGGCGGGAAGAATCCAGTCGTGGAAACTTTCTACGATGCCGCGAGCGCGCAACGCTTCGCCGACCTCGTTGACCGCGTCGGCGGGGTGGCCGCGCGCGAGATGCGTAGCCTCGACGATCTGGCCGCCGCTGACACGCCCACCGTCGCCGCGGCTTGCGCCCATCACCTCGAGGCCCTGGCCGCGTCGGCGACGCCCGGCACGATCAGTAGGTACAGGCAGATCGTGCGGGACAGGATCGAGCCGCGCCTCGGCCTGGTCCCCGTGGACATGCTGACCAGGCACACGGTCACGAAGTGGGTCGCAGAAATGCGCAGGACGCCCGTCGCGCGCGGGGCCACCGCCGGGCAACCTCCGTCAGCTAAGACGATCAGGAACGCGCAGGCGCTCCTCAGTGCCGCGCTTCAACGCCTCGTCGACGAGGATGTGATCCCCCGCAACGTCGCTAAGGGCGTGCCATTGCCCAAGGATGCGACCGTGCGCGAGATGCGGTTCCTAACGCCCGACGAGTTCGCGCGCCTCCACGCGTGCATCCCCGACGATTACCAGCCCTTCGTCGCCGCAATGTACGCCCTCGGGCTGCGCTTCGGCGAAGCAACAGCCCTCACGGTCGCCGACGTTGACCTCGACGTCGCCCAGCCCGTCGTGAGAGTGAGCAAAGCCTGGAAGATGGGAGACAACGGAGTCCCATACCTCGGGGCCCCGAAAACCAAGCGCGCCCGTCGCACCGTCACAATCCCCGCGCCCCTGATCCCCGAGCTGCGCACCGCGCTCGCGGACAAGGCGGCGGATGAGCTGGTGTTCACGGCGCGCCGGGGCGGGCCGATCACGTCGGGGCCGTTCCATGCCCATATATGGCAGCCTGCGTGTGATGCGGCGGGCCTGTCACCGCGCCCGCGCGTGCATGATCTGCGCCACTCGCACGCGTCGGCGCTGATCGCGGCGGGCGTGCCCTTGCCCGTTGTCCAGCGGCGCATGGGCCACGAGTCGATCCAGACGACCGTCGATGTGTACGGTCACCTTGCGCCTGACGCGTACGCGGGTGCTGCTGAGGCTATGAGTGTGGCCATGGGTGGCGTGACCCCACAACTCGGCATGTGACACACATCTCCCTAACTTGGCTTGTGTAGTAGCACGCGCGCGGGCTATAGTTATGGCATCGGGAGGGAACGGCCCCCCGAACCTCAGAAGGAGAAAGACAATGAACACCGTCACCTGCATCACCGACACCAACACCGACCGCCTCGCCCGCTACCTCATCGTTGACGGTGAGCGCGAGACCGTCGAGAGCTGGTTCGAGGAGAGCCTGCCCGGCGACGAGATCGAGGAGCTGCGCGAGGCTCTCATCGAAGCCGCCGTCCGCATGAGCGGCGAGGACCGCGAGATGCTCGCCTGCAACGGCTTCAAGATCACGGAGCTGCCGCTGGCCTACACCGAGGCCGACGACGCGCGCGTTTTCGGGGAGTACAACGTTTTCGACGGGGGGCGCGACGGCATCCTCAACGCGATTGCCGCCGAGTGCGAATCGCAGGGCCTCACGGACGGCTACGCGAGCACCTGGGAAACGCTGACCGTCCTTGAGGAGATCGGCGGCGACGTTGAGAAGTTCCTCGACTGACCAGCAAAGATAAGGCCCCCGCGCCCCGTCACAGGACGCGGGGGCCAACCCATAGGAGGACAAATTGACCGAACCGATCACACCCGCCGGGCTACGGTGCCGACGCAAGGCCCTCGGGCTCACACGCGCCGAACTCGGCGACCTCATCGAAGCCCCTGAGAGCGCGATCCGCTCCTGGGAGATCGGCAAGGGCGCGCCGCGCGATCCCCTGAGCGTCCACATGCTGCTCGGCAACCTCGAGGACGCCGCCCTCGACTGCGTCGACGAACTCACTGCCCCCGCTGACGATGAGATCGAGGACATGCGAGTCATCCCTACCGCCCTCATCTCCTACGTCGATCAAGCCGCGTACGAACAGGGCTGTGAGTGGGCCGCGCGCCTCCCGCTGTCCACGTACCAGGCGTGCGTGGGTAGGGCGTTCGCGTTCCTGGCCGACCAGGACATCCCCGTCGAAATCATTACCCGAACAAGCTAGGAGCCACAATGACACGCGAGTACTTGGGCGCCGCTGACTTCGCCGCCCGCGCCGGGCTGGCTGTCGCCACGATTAGGTCATACATGCGCAAGGGGCTAACGCCGCCCGCTGACGTGCAGATCAGCACGCCGAACGGCCCTCTGCGCGGCTGGTCGCCTGAGACGGTCGACGCGTGGCTGGCGTCGCGGCCAGGTCAGGGCGCACGCACAGACCTGCGCAAATAAGAGGAACTATTCGGAAAATCCGATATGTTCCCCGACTGAAACACAACAAGGCCCCCACCACCCCGAAACGGGTCGGTGGGGGCCTTGCGTGAGCGCGGGGGCTTAGGGGTGAACTGTGGTTGGCCAGGAGGCCATGAGGCCACCCGCACCCTTCGCGAGGGCCTGCTGCGCCTGCCCCGCGTTCGTGATGATGTGCGCGATGGTGGGCTTGCCGGTCGCCGTGATCTGTTGCCAGGCGGCGGCGGGCGCGTTCCATTCGAGACCGAGGACGTCCCACCGACTTGTGTCGGCGGTTGCCAGCTCGTTCGGGTACATCATGCACATGATCCGATACCCGCGCGCCTTGGCACGGTCCACGGACCCAGCGTTAACGAAGTGCTTCCAGAGTACCCGCCGTTCGGGGTGGCCGTTGAAAGCGTCGTCAAGCAGCGTGTACAGGTCAAGCTCAGACTGCAGGTCAGAGCTGTTCGCGTCCTGCTTCGATGAGGTCACCTTGTGGTCGATGGCCAGGATGACGTCGTCGGGGATCTGCTCGAGTAGATCGGTAAACCTCATGAACGGGCCCGACGCCTGTCGCAGGGTTTTCAGTGTGTCCCACGGCGTCGACCAGATCGGTAGCTTCGTGCCGGGCACGACGCGCTCCGTCGTCCAGTCATGAATCATGACGTATTCGCCCGACGCGCACCTGCGCAGGGAGACCTCGAGGGCTTTGAAGCCCGCGCGCAGGGACGCGTCGAGGCCCGCCTGCGTGAATTCCGGGTACTCGGTGCCCCCGAGCCTGTGAGACACGTAGAAGGGGCGGCGGGCGAGGAACTCAGCGACCAAGTCACGAGACGCGCCCTGCGCGCCCGTGGTGCGGGGCCGTAGGGGAATGTCACCGCCGTCGCGTCGGCGGCGGTACAGGCGGCCCGTCACGTCACCGCCGTCACGGCGACGGACCTTGAGTACGCGGCCCACCGGGACGTTTTCGACGGCATCACGCATTGGGAATCACCACCTGCACGCCAGCGCCGTTGGCGACCTGCGTGTTCGGGTAGGTGACCGTGAGGTCGCCCGCCTGCGCGGTGCGTCGCGCCGCGAGGATGGTCTGGAGGTTGTTGCCCTCCTGCGCGGCGAACTCCAGGCGCTCCCAACCGGCGCTGAGGCCGATCTGGTCGGCGGTTTCCGGCGCCGTTGACCGCTCAAACGTGAGGCCGATGGTGAGGCCGGTGGTCGCGGGGACTTCGGGGGCCGTGCAGGTTCCCGTCTCAGCCGGTTCGGCCTGGCGCTTCTTTACCTGACCGACAACGGGCGTGCCGCCGCCGCGGGTGGTGATCGCGGCCCAGGCGGCCTCGACGGGATGCGACGTGCGCACCGTCAGCTCCGGCGCCCAGGGGCCGACGGCGACCGTGAATCTCATGGTGCCGATCCAGTACGGTTCGACGAGCGTCTCAAAGCCCGTGGGGAAGGTGAAGGTCTGCCCGTTGATGGCCTTGGTGTTGACGGCGAGGATGGTCCGGTCGCCGGCTTGGCCGTCGGTGTGGATCGTGATTGCGTCGCCGATGTGCTGGCCCGACGCGTGGCCGACCAGGGTAGGGCCCGCCGCGGGGTTCGGGCGGGTCTCCCCGTGGTCATCATGGCCCGGCGTGTCGGCCTGCTCGGTGAGGAGGTACACGGCCCCGTCAGGGAGGGCTTCGGCTTCGGCGCGCGTGTTCACGATCTTGATGTCGGCGAGGGTGAGGGGCTTGCCGTTTTCGTCGACAAGGGGCGTACCACCGGGCGCCGGGGTGTCGGGAGAGGGCGCGGGGGCGGTGAGGATATCCCCAAGCGTGAGGGTCTGGCCGTCGGTGAGGGTCACGTCGCGCTCGGCGAGGATGCCGGTCGGCGAGGCGACGGACACGACGTAACGGCCCTCCCGTAGTTCGGCGGTGATGTGGCCGTCGTCGCCCGCGCTCATGACAGATCCGGGGACGATGAGGTCGCCGTCAGGTGTGCGCGTGGGGTTTGGGTTTGGGGTGGCGGTGATGGTGACGGTGACGGGCTGGCCGGTGGGGTCTTTGACGTGCCCCTTGATGGTGGCGGGCATTGGGTTCCTCACTGTGTAGCTGGGCGGTGTGGGTGGCCCGCCGCCCGCGCCGCGAGCCTCGGGGGTCGTCGCGGCGCGGGGGTGGGTTACTTGGTGTCGCGCGCTTCGAGCGCCTCGAGGCGCTCGTAGATCGCTAGGTGCGTGTCGTGCGCGTGCGTGTCGATGATGCGTGTAGCCGCTTCGCGGGCGGTGCGTTCGTCGTGGATTTCGGCGGCCAGGCGGGCGCCGCGCTCATCGATGCGGTCGATGCGCGCTTTCATGTCGGCCAGGCTGTCGCCGTGGTTGTCGAGCGTTGACGCGACGCGGTCGACCGTCTCACTGACTGCAGTCACGGTGTCGCGCACGGCGTCTAGGTCGTCGCGGATGTTCGTCGCGTGATCGTTGCTGACCTGAGCGTCAGCGGACTGGGCGGCGACCTTCGCCTCCTCAGCGGCCCTGGTGGCCCGCTGAAGGTGCGACTCCATGCTGTTTTTCAGGCGAGCGAAGCCGACGGCGGCGGCGCCGCCCAGCCCGGCGATCAGGACGGCGACCAGGC
>ERZ773007.1094-NODE-1094-length-12888-cov-6.135198_pt1 | contig 12888 bp, 12 predicted proteins | sample MGYA00580665_ERZ773007 | MGnify/ENA primary metagenome ERZ773007 (study PRJEB29015, sample SAMEA2738122) | human oral metagenome | biome: human oral; feature: human-associated habitat; material: saliva | place: China | collected 2167 ... | reverse complement strand
CGGCGCCCTGCACTCGCCCGGCGGTGAGGCGATCATCGCCCTCCGCAGCCGGCACCCGAAGGCGGGGGTCTCAACGGTCGTGCCGAAGATCGCCTCGCCGATCACCTCGCACCAGATGAGCGCCATCGCCACCGAGAACGGCATCGCCCAGGTCTTCGGCAACGACGAGGACGAGCAGGCCCGGCAGATCATCGAGCACGCCGCCCACCCGGACGCCCGCGACGAGCTGCGCGAGGCGGGCAGGGCGATGGGTCTGAAGGTCTGAGGGCGACGGCGGCGGTCAGGAGCGCTGCGGCGCCGAAGACCCCGCCCGCGGCGGCGGCGGCCGAGTGGAAGCCGGGAAGAAAGGCTCCGCCGGCGACCCCGGCGCCCAGGACCGCGACGCCGACGACGCTGCCGGTCTGGCGTGCGGCATTGACGACCCCTCCGGCGACGCCGACGTGCTCCGGCGGGGCGGACGCCACCGCCGCCGAGGTCGCGGCCGGCACCGCGAGGGCCGTCCCGAACCCGGCCGTGAAGGTCAGCGCCGCGACCACCGCGTAGGGGGTCTCCGCGGTGAGGAGTACGAGGCTGCTGAAGCCGGCAGCGCCGATCACCAGGCCGGCGAGCATGGTGGGGAACGCGCCCCACCGGGCGGCGCAGCGACCGCCCAGCGGTGACGCGACCACGGCACTGCACGCCTGGGGCGCCAACGCGAGGCCCGCCAGCCACGGCTCGTAGCCCAGGTACCGCTGGAAGAACAGCGACAGGGCGAAGAGCTGGCCGAAGAAACCGGTATTGAGCGCGAGCCCAACCACGGCGGCCACGGCGAAACGCGGCCGGGAGAACACCGCTACCGGCAGCATCGGTCGTCCCGCGGTCCGTTCAACCAGGACGAAGGCCACCAGCAGGCTCAGTCCGGCGAGGGTCGAGGCGACAACGGGCGGACTCCACCCGTGCTCGCCTGCGGTGATGATCCCGTAGGTGGCGGCGGCGAGCCCGACGACCGAGAGGATCTGCCCGGGCAGGTCGCCGCCTTCGCGTCGTCGCGCTAGAGACGTCATCGGCTCAGGCAGGCATCGGGCAGTGAGCCACAAGGCGGCTGCGACGAGGGGAAGGTTCACCCAGAACACGAACCTCCAGCCGGTGAAGGTCACGAGCAGTCCCCCGGCCACCGGACCGACGGCCGCGGCGATACCACCGGCTCCTCCCCACAGGCCGATGGCTCGGGCCCGGTCGGCAGGGCGATCATGGATGAGGGAGAGCATTGCCAGGGAGGCCGGGACGATCGCGGCGGCACCGACGCCCTGCAACGCGCGGAAGGCGATGAGCGCGCCGCCGGCAGGGGCCAGGGCACAGGCCGCCGAGAGCAGGCCGAAGACCACCAGGCCGAGCAGCTGGACGCTTCTTGCGCCCATCCGGTCACAGGCCGCCCCTGCCGACAGCTGCAGGGACGCGAAGGTGAGGGCGTAGGCGTCAACGACCCACTGCAGGGAGGCGACCGGGGCGCCCAGGTCCCCACCGATCCGCGCCAGCGCCACGTTGACGACCGTCGTGTCGAGCATGACGATGAAGAATCCGAGCAGCGCCGCGATGAGGGCGCCGCGCCGTCGGTATCCGTTCATGAGTGGTCTCCTTGCTCCCTCCGGCCCCGTCTGCCGGTTGATGCCGGCCACCGGCAGGCTAGAGCCGCAATCGTTCGGCGCAGACCGAACCGGCGCGGGCGCATACTGGCCGCATGTCACGGCTTCCCGATCGTCTCTTCCCCGAGGCGGTTCCCGACGTCGCCGGAACGGCTGCGGCACTGGCCGACCCGTCGCGGGCCGCCATGTGTGCAGCGCTCATGGACGGCAGGGCGTGGACGGTGGGCGAGCTCGGCTCATACGCCGGGGTCGCGCGGTCGACGGCCAGCGAGCATGTCGACGTGCTGGCGGCGCGCGGTCTCATCACGAGGGTCCGGCAGGGGCGGCACTGCTACATCACGCTCTCAGGGCCCGAGACGGCTCGGGTCATCGAGGCCCTTGGAGTGATGGCGGCATCAGTGCTGCCCACAGCGCGCAGTCTCAACGCGTGGACGGCGAACAGGCGGCTGCTGGCAGCCCGTACCTGCTACCGCCACCTGGCGGGACGACTCGGCGTGAGTCTGGTCGAGCAGCTCCAGGAGCGCGGTCACCTGGATCCCTCGTGGGGACTGACCGGTTCCGGCGAGGACCTCCTGGCCACCTGGGGAATGGAGAAGCCGCTTCATGCCCGTGGGGAGGCGTGCATGGACTCCACTGAGCGGAGGTTCCACCTCGGCGGTCCGCTGGGGACCGCACTGACGCAGGCGCTGTTCGATCGCGCCTGGATCGCGCGCATCGGGCGGACCCGGGCGGTGAAGCTCACTGAGGCCGGCCGCGAGGCACTGGCGCAGGCAGGTTTGGAGGGAGTGCTGACACGCCTCGATGAGAGGACCCCCAACGACGCAGCAGGATAGAAGTGGGGGCTGACGCATCGGTGCTCTTGGACCGGAACCAGCAGGAGTCAAAGAGAGATTCAGGTCAGGATTTTGTCCATATGGGACGATTTTGGAGCCTCCACAACCAGTCGACACCGCACCAAAACGCTCTGGCCAGCACAGATGCGAACGCCACTGAGACGGGGCACCGTCAAAGTCGTCCCTCTTGGACACTTTTGCGCCGAGGGCATCACCTCGGTCCGCCTCGTCCACTCTGTCCCTGGGCCGGCCCGTGCGAGAATCGGGGCGTGAGCTCCGAGATGAACCCCGGCCCATACTCCGACCAGTACCCAGACGAGTACTCACCCCAGAGCAGCCCCTACTCGGCCTCCTCAGGATCGTCAGGGTCTTCAGCGTCGTCTGCCCCTGCCGCAGGCGGGGCGTCCGGCGCCAATGAGGACGTCGCCTCGCTCAGCTATGAGCGGGCCCGTGAGGAGCTGGTGGCCGTCGTGCAGCGTCTTGAGGCGGGCTCGGTCCCTCTGGAGGACTCCCTGGCGCTGTGGGAGCGCGGCGAGGCCCTGGCCCAGCGCTGCCAGACCTGGCTCGATGAGGCCCGCACCCGCCTGGCCGCGGTCGCGCAGGAGGACCCTGAGGACTGATGCGACCTGGGGCTGACCGGGCATGACCCGCCGGGCCAGCAGTTCCAGGCCGCGCGCGCCCGTACGCGCGACGAATCGACTGTCTTAGCAACGTGGCCGTTTGTCCGGGCGCCTGGCATGCGCCCGCCTGCGCGGCGGACTGACCGAGTTGCCCGGGGCCCGTCTGGCGGTGGCGCCTCCATCGAGGGCCGCTGGGAACCAGCGCAGGAGCCCGGAAGGAGCCGTGGATGTCCAAATCGGACACAAAGGCTTGGGTCGCACTCATCCGGTCGAAACACAACCGCATGATTCCAAGGTTTTCATTCATGCGGCCTGTGCACTGAACGCCCTTTGTATCCGATTTGGACATTCTTGGGCGAGACGAGCCCTGTGGGCGGCGCCGGATCGGTAGTCTGTGAGCATTCGCCCCCGGCCGCGCGCATCGACCAGCGCGCCGGCCGCTTCCGGGCAGTGTGGCGCCGCCGCGTTCCTCATCCGCCCGAGTCCCTCTCACCGCCTTTTGTCATCTCCCGGTCCACCACTCCGGTCAGCTCTCCACCCCTCGCACGTCTCAGCTCACTACCACCGGACCCCGGTCCTGCACGAAGGAGTCACCCCATGACCGCACCCGGCCGCCCAGGATCCGCTCTCGTCATCGGCGAGGCCCTGGTTGATGTCGTCATCCACCCCGGGCAGGAGCCCGTGGACATCCCCGGCGGCTCGCCCGCCAACGTCGCCCTGGGCCTGGCACGCCTGGGCCGCGACGCCGAGCTGCACTGCTGGATCGGCACCGACGAGCGTGGTCAGGCGGTGCGCTCCCACCTGGAGGCCTCCGGGGTTCGTCTGGCTCCGGGTGCCGACGGTGCGGCGCGCACCTCCACGGCGCAGGCCACCATCGGGGAGGACCGCGCCGCCAGCTACGTCTTCGACCTGGACTGGAACCCGCCGCGCCCGACACTGCCCGACGGGCAGGCGCCGCTGCTGGTGCACACCGGCTCGATCGCCGCGATCCTGGCGCCCGGCGCCGCCACCGTGGAGCAGGTGCTGCGCGAGACCCGCGCCACCTCCACCATTGCCTACGACCCCAATGCCCGGCCTCAGCTCATGGGTGAGCCCGAGGACGCCCGAGAGGTCGTCGAGCGCCTGGTGGGCCTGTCGGACCTGGTCAAGTGCTCCGATGAGGACATCGCCTGGCTCTACGGCCAGGACGCGGACCTGGAGACGGTGCTGCGCTCCTGGCTGGAGAAGGGCGCGGCCGTCGTGGTGGTCACTCGCGGCAAGCAGGGGGCCCTGGCCCTGTCCGCCTCGGGGGTGCGCCTGGAGGTGCCCGCCGACCCGAGCGTCGTGGTGGCGGACACGGTGGGCGCCGGCGACTCCTTCATGGGCGGTCTGGAGGATGCCCTGTGGAGCGAGGACCTCGTGGGTGCGGACCGGCGCGAGGCGCTGCGCGCGGTGGACACCGAGACCCTGGAACGGATCGTGCGCCACGCCGCGGCCATCGCCGACATCACGGTCTCGCGGGCCGGGGCCAACCCGCCCACTCGCGACGAGCTTCCCTGAGGGGCCCGGCGCGAGGAGGTCGTAGGTTAACCCGCGAGATCGCACCCTGAACCCTTGACCGCGAAGCCCAAGGCATAACTGCGCGGGTGAGGGAAACGCCGACACTGGGCAGTGCGACCGCGCGGGCTCAGTGCAGGAGCGCAGCGGCCAGCAGGACCACGGGCACGAATCCGGCCGTCGTCAGCAGGACGGCGTCGCGGGCCAGGTCCTTGGCCGCTCCGTAACGCGAGGCGTACATGAAGACGTTCTGCGCCGTGGGCAGGGCGGCGGTGACGACCGGGGCGAGCAGCTGGCCTCCGCTGAGTCCCGCCACCAGTCCGACGACGACGGCCAGCCCCGGCATGACGGCGAGCTTCCAGCCCACCGCCAGCCACAGGCCGCTGCGCCGACCCGCGCCACGCTGGGACGTCGACCTCGCCCCGTACGCCGGCTCCTCCTCCACCCGGGGTGGTCGGCCTCCCGCGGTGTCGATCTCGTGCGCCTCCGATCCGGCCTCCGCCGCCGGCGGCTCCTGACCCTGACGGTCCTTCCCCTGGCGGGCTGACTGGGCCGGCTGCACGGTCCGAGCCGGCGAGCCCTGCGGGGACGGGGACGCCTCATCCGGCGCGGGATTGCGCAGGGGACGGGGCGCCCCGGCCAGGCTCATCCCCAGGGCCAGCATCATGAGCGGCACGGCGACGCGCCCGAGCATCTCCAGGCCCTGGGCCGGGTAGCCGCCGCCCCACTCCTTGAGGTCCACCCCACCCAGGTTCGCCGCGGTCCCGGCCACGACTCCCCACAGCAGCGGGTTGCGCAGCGGTACGGTCAGGGTCGCCAGGCGGGAGGGGTTGCCGCGGCGGGTGACGGCGTCGAGCACGGTGAAGGTGGCCGGGGTGAGCACGAGGAGCTGGAGCAGGAGGATCGGGGCGATGGTGGCCGCATCCCCCAAGACGAGGACGGCCACCGGGATCCCCAGGTTCGCGGCATTGACGTAGCCGGAGGCGAGCGCGCCGATGGTGGCCTCGGCGGTGGGGCGGCGCAGCACGAGGCGGTGGAGGCACCAGGCCGAGACGATGGCCGTGAGCTCGGCGGCCACGGCCACTGCGGTGGAGCGGGAGAGGACCGCCGTCAGGTCGGCGCGGCTCAGCGTGGTCACAAGCAGCACTGGGGTAGCGGCGAAGAAGCAGACGCGGGTGAGGACCCCATCGGCGTCAGCGGGCACGGCGCGGGTGCGCACCAGTAGCCAGCCGACGGCGATGACCGCGCCGAAGACGGCCAGTCCCGCCACCACATCGGCCATGGTCTCCCCCTCTCATGGGCCCCGCCGCACCGAGGTCGTAGGGTAGCCCGCGCAGTCGTACCTTTAACCCTCGATCTCGCGACCTACGGTACGACCTCGCGGGCAGGGCTGTGGCGGGGGCCCGACAATGACGAGGCCGGCAGTACGACCTCGCGGGTACTGGGCCTTGGCGGACGCCCCTCAGCCGACCGGCTCGAGGTCCACCCAGGTGCCGACGTGGTCGGAGATGATGAAGGAGGTCGTGCCCCAGTCCACGGCGCGCAGGAGCGGCCCCCCGCCCGACGCGGCGGCCTCATCGGTCAGTGGCAGGCCGTCGGGGCCGGTGGGCCACAGGTCGGTCAGCACGTGGTCGATGCGTCGCTTGGGGTCGGCTGCCGGGAAGGTGAGCCCCTCCCCCACGGTCCGCCCCAGCCCCAGGACGTCGACCTGCTCGGCGGAGAGGTTGTAGTCGCCCACGAGCAGGTGAGGCCCGGGCAGCCCGGCGAGCGCCCCCCAGGCGGCGGCGAGCTGGCGCGCCGCCATGGACTCGCGGGTCGCCAGGTGGGTGGAGGCGACCGACAGCTGCCGGATCGGCCCGCCGGCACCTTCGGGCACCTCGAGGGTGGCGGCCACCATGACGCGCTGGGAGGCGGTGGACACGTGGTAGGAGCGCGGGTCCCAGGCCCGCTCGCCGCGCTTCTCCACGCTGGAGGCCCCGCGCCCCAGGCGCTTGACGTGCCAGCCGGAGACCGGGAAGCGCGACAGGAGGGCGTTGCCGTAGCCGATCGGCCCGGCCCCGACGGCGGCGCGCAGCGGCCCGAGGACGTCGTCGGTCGGCGAGCTCAGCGCGGTGCGCAGGGGCCGACGGCGCAGCCCCACCACCGGCCCGGCGTAGCTGGCGGAGAAGCGACAGGTCGGCATGCCCAGCTCTTCGGCCAGGAAGGCCGCCTGGTGGAGGCGACCGGAGCGGGCCTGGCCCAGGTCGACCTCCTGGAGGGCGATGATGTCGGGGGCCAGCTCGGCGATCTGCTCGGCCGTGGCCCGCATGACGGCGCGGGCGGTGGCGGGGTCGGAGATGTCGGCGCCGGCCAGCGAGCCGGTGGAGGCGCTGCCGTCACCGGCTCCGGCGCCGGGCAGGCCGTGCTGGAGGTTGAGGCTCAGGACCCGGATCATGCTTGCTCCTCCTCGAAGGTCAGGCTCACGGAGTTCATACAGTAGCGCTGGCCGGTGGGGGTCTGAGGGGCGTCGTCGAAGACGTGTCCCAGGTGGCTGTGGCAGGTGGCGCAGCGGACCTCGGTGCGCACCATGCCGTGGGAGGTGTCGGTGCTCAGGGTGACCGCCTCGGAGTCGGAGGGGTCGTAGAAGGAGGGCCAGCCGCAGTGGGAGTCGAACTTGGTGGTGGAGCGGAACAGCTCGGCGCCGCAGCCGCGGCAGCGGTAGACGCCCTCGCGGTGCTCGTCGAGCAGGGCTCCGGTGAAGGGGCGCTCGGTGCCGGCCTCGCGCAGCACGTGGTACTCCATGGGGCTCAGGGCGGCGCGCCACTGGGCGTCGGTGCGCGCGGCTGCCTCCAGGTCGAGGATCGGGCCGTCGACGGCCGGGCCGGAGGGCTCGGAGGCGGGCGTCACGGAGGGGTCGCTGCTGGCGTTGGTACTCATGGGCTCATCGTTACCCGCCCGACGACGCCGGGCGACCTGCGTTCACGCAGCGAAAACTCACCCATCCGCCGGGGCGTCGGCCACGTAGCGACTCGGCTCACCTGGGCCCCAGGCCCCCACGCCGGGCGCGGTGCAGCAGGGAGCGCCCCATGGCCCGCCCCAGGGTGACGGCCCGCCGGGCCCCCAGCCCGTGGGCGGCGCTCTCCCCCTCGGCCTCCGTGGTCGCGGCGCCATCGCCTCCGTTGTCTGGAACGGCCGTGGTGGCGCCGGAGGGGCCGGCCTTCTGCTTGGCGACGATCTCCGCCGCCGCGCGGGCCACCTTCTCGGGGTCGAGGTCATGGGTGACCTCGACCTGCTCGACCTCCACTCGCGTGCGCGGCAGGGCGTAGGGGGCCTCCCGCTGGAGCCAGGTGACCAGCTCCTCACGCACGTAGGACTTGAGGGCGCCCACATCACCGGGATTGTCCCCGGTCAGGACGATGCGCACGGTGACGTGACCGCCGACGGCGTCGAAGACCTCCAGGGAGGCCTGGCGCCCGTCCCAGGCCGGGGAGGCGGCCACGAGACGGGCCAGCTCGGCGCGCAGCGAGGCGATGGGCACGCGCCAGTCCAGGTCGAGGGTGAAGAAGCCGGTGGCCTGGGAGCCTCCGCGCGTCCAGTTGGCGAAGGGATTCTCGGTGAAGTGGGTCGAGGGCAGGATGAGGCGCCGGTCGTCCCAGGTGCGCATGACCACGTAGGTCAGGGTGATCTCCTCGATGGTGCCCTGTTCCTTGTCGACGACGACGATGTCGTCCACGCGGATGGCGTCGGTGGTGGCCAGCTGGAGGCCGGCGAAGACGTTGCCGAGCATGGAGCGGGCAGCCATACCGGCGATGACGGAGGCCAGGCCGGCCGAGGCGAGCAGCGATCCCATGGCGAACTGGACGCTGGGGAAGGTCATGATGGCGCTGACGAGCCCGGCAATGACGATGATGACCTGGGCGACGCGTCGGAGGACCTGGCTCTGGGTGGTCACCCGGTTGGCGCGCCCCTGGTCCCCGCCGGCCTGCGCCCCCTTGACGACGGTGGACTCGATGGCCTTGGCGAAGGCGACGACGAGCCAGGTCACCGAGACGATGAGGGCGATGGTGACCCCGCGTTCGATGACCACCATCGTCGTGGAGTCGCTCTTGGTGTGCCGCAGCCCGGTCAGGGCGAGCTGGGTGCCCAGGAAGGCCCCGGTCATGGCGCCGACGGCGACGATCGGCCGGCGTCCGAAGTCCACGATCTCGTGGTACAGGAGGCGCCGCCGGCCCATGAACGTCAGGATCGCCACCACCACGAAGGCGATGACCAGGCCGATGACGGCTCCCACGCCGGCCTGCCAGGCGATGGTGACCAGGTCGTTGGTCGTCTTGGTCACCGCCTTGACGGTCTCGTCGACGTTGACTTCGGGCACACCCGTGGGAGTGGGCGTGGTCGAGGCACTCGCACTGGGATCTGCGCTGGGGGTCGCGGGAGGGGTGGTGGCTGCGACGAGCATGAAGCCACCTTAAGCAGGCCGACTGTGCCTGGGCTGTGACGTATGGCCGCCAGCGGAAGCATCCCCCCAACATCCGCTTGACGTACTACGCGTGCCGTAGTACGTTAGATGCACACAAGGACCTCAGGGCCCCGTCATCACGAACCAAGGAAGGAGGGTTCACATGATTAGCGCAGACGCCATTCGCGGCTACATCGACCTCATCGTCCTGTCCCTGCTCAAGCGACAGCCGTCCTACGCCTACGATCTGGCCAAGACCATCACCGAGGTCTCCGACGGCGAGTACACCATCAAGCAGACCACGCTCTACACGGCCCTCAAGCGCCTGGAGTCCACCGGCCTGGCGGCCTCCTACTCGGGAGTGTCCGACTCCGGCAAGTCCCGCACCTACTACCGCCTCACCTCCGAAGGCACCACCCACCTGACCGCCAAGGTCGTCGAGTGGGAGGACACCAAGACCCTCGTCGACCGCTTCGCGAAAGGATCCCACTGATGGACACCATCGAGACCTTCCTCGACAACATGTTCGCCCCCTACCCCGCCACACCTCGCCTGATCGAGGCCCGCTCCGAGCTGCGCGCCATGATGGAGGACGCCTACAACGACGCCATCGCCCAGGGCAAGACCCACAATGAGGCGGTCGGGCAGGTCATCACTGACTTCGGCAACCTTCACGAGCTGGCCCCGGTCCTGGGCATCGCTCAGGACATCCAGCCCGGCGGCGCTCCGCAGGTGGCCCCCGCCGGCGCCCCGACGACATTCGCCCCCAATCGTCCCACCACCCCCGCCCCTGTCGGCCAGCCGTCCTCCTGGCAGGGCGAGCAGGACGATGACGATCCCTTCACCAACCTCGTGGCCGGAATCTACTGGCCGGCCGCCGTGGTCATCTACCTGCTGTGGAGCTTCATCTTCGACGCCTGGGACATCTCCTGGATCCTCTGGCCGGTGGCCGCCGTCGCCTTCGCCATCTTCGCCACCGTGCGCCGCTACCGGCGCGACCGCCAGTGAGTCCCTCCGCCCCGGCGCGAGGCTCACCCGGTCATGAGCGAAGGCCCGGAACCTTGTGGGTTCCGGGCCTTTCGCAGTGGCTCCGACCGGCGTCGATCCGGTGACCTTTCGATTTTCAGTCGAACGCTCTACCAACTGAGCTACAGAGCCAAGACCTGAACCAAAAGGTCTGGTCGGCGACCCCGACGGGACTTGAACCCGCGACCTCCGCCGTGACAGGGCGGCGCGCTAACCAACTGCGCCACGAGGCCAGTGTGAATTCACTGTGTTATTCACTTGTGCGAATCCGTACCCCCAACGGGATTCGAACCCGTGCTACCGCCGTGAAAGGGCGGGGTCCTAGGCCGCTAGACGATGGGGGCCAGGGGCCTTCGACGTCGTCGCGCCTCGAACCGGGATGAACACTAAGGGCACAGTCTTCCGCAGCGCAAATCCCAGGAGCGTGACCCTCCTCACCGCTCGGTTTTCGGCGGAATTCCGGCCCGCGAGGACTGTCGGGCCGGAGCCGGGCGGTCTGGCAGGCTGTGCCCGTGAGCCACGAGCACCAGCAGGAGCCTGACCGACCCCGGGAGCCGCAGCCGGTCAGGATGTCGCAGCAGGACTTCGAGGACGTCGTCGGCGACGCCCTCGACCGGATCCCGGAGGACCTGGCCGAGGTGATGGACAACGTCGTCGTCCTCGTTCAGGACGAGCCCGATCCGGAGATGCTCACCGAGGAGGACTACGACGACTCCGGCATGCCCACGCTCCTGGGGCTGTACGACGGCGTCCCCCTGACCGAGCGCGACGAGGGCTGGTCCATGGTGCTGCCCGACCGCATCCTCATCTTCCGCGGGCCATTGGAGCGCTGGTGCGCCAGCCGCGAGGAACTGGAGGAGGAGATCACCGTGACCGTCATTCACGAGGTGGCCCACCACTTCGGCATCCCCGACGAGCGCCTCCACGAGCTGGGCTGGGAGTAGCGCCGCGAGCAGTGCGTGAACAGACCGTCAGGGTCATAACCTCGCGAGCACCCAGGGACCTGTCTTAGTGTGGCCGGCATGAACGACCGTCATCGGCCTGATATTTCCGACGCCGGCGAACCCCTCGCCCCCGGCGCCACCAGCCAGTCCTCGCAGCACCACGTGAGTCGGCGGCCAGTGCTCCTGGCGGCCCTGGTGGGCGCCGGGTCCCTGGCGGGATGCTCCCTCATCCCCGGCTCCTCGTCGGCCGGCTCCTCCCCCAGTGCGAAACCCAAGGCCCCGGAGCCGGCGGCGTCGAGCGCCGCCCCCTCGCCCACCGCGGCCGCGAGCCCGGCTCCGTCGGCCACGGCGACGGCAACGGCCACTGACGGAGCGCTGGCGGGTTGGAGTCTGGAGGAGAAGGTCGGCCAGCTCATGATGGTCGGGGTGGACGCCCAGGCCCCCAAGCAGTCCTCCAACGAGGCCGTTGACACCCACCATGTCGGCAACATCTTCATCGCCGGACGCACCACGGCAGGCAGCCAGGCGACCCAGAAGGTCATCAGCTCCTTCACCTCCAAGGTCGGCCCGGGCACGACCCACGCCACCCCGATGCTTGTGGCCACCGACCAGGAGGGCGGCGAGGTCCAGGTCCTGGCCGGATCGGGCTTCTCCGACATCCCCTCGGCGCTGGACCAGTCGGCTCAGCCGCGCGACCAGCTGGTGGCCTCGGCACGCACCTGGGGCAAGGAGCTGGCCGACGTCGGCGTCAACATGAACCTGGCCCCGGTCGCCGACCTGGTCGACATTGCCCGGCCGGCCTCCAACGAGCCCATCGGCCGCTGGGGGCGGGAGTACGGGCACGACGCCGCCACGGTCTCCTCCCAGGCCGGTGCCTTCGCTGAGGGGATGCAGGCCTCGAAGGTCATCCCCACTTACAAGCACTTCCCGGGCCTGGGGCGGGTGAAGGACAACACGGACACCTCAGCGGGCGTCGTCGACTCCACCACGACCCGCAGCGCCGACACCGCCGTCAGTGTCATCTTCGGCGCCGCCATCGCCGCCGGGGCGCCGGTCATCATGGTCTCCTCGGCCACGTACTCCCTCATCGACCCCTCGGCGCCGGCGGTCTTCTCCTCGACGATCGTCACCGACATGCTGCGCAGGGAGATGGGCTTCTCCGGGGTGGTCATCACCGACGACGTCTCCGCCGCCGTCCAGGTCCAGGAGGTGAGCGCGGGCGATCGGGCCGTGCGGGCGATCCGGGCCGGCTGCGACATCGTGCTGGCCTCGGCGGACCCGACGGTGGCCGCGGACATGGTCAAGGCCATCATCGCCGCCGCCCAGTCCGACCCGGCCTTCGCGGCGCGGGTCGATGAGTCGGCCACTCGGGTGCTGGCCCTCAAGGGCGGCCTTCAGTCCTGAAGCGCGCCGGCAGCGCATCGGCCCTCCTGAGCAGCCTGCTCAGGAGGGCCGTCCACGTTTCTCGGGGAGCCGGCTCAGGCCTCAGCGGGACTTGGTGGTGCCCTGAGGCGACCCGCTGGACTCCATGCGCTTGGCCAGACAGTGGTCCCTGTCGTAGCCCTGGGTGTCGCACCAGACGTTGGCCTCGTCAGCGGTGGCGTAGAGCTCGCCGGAGAGGGTCACCCACCAGCCGCCTTCGTCGAACACCGGCCACTCACTGGTGCTGACGATGACGGCCTTCGGGTTGGCCTGTCGCGTCCTGAGGAACTCCGCCAGGATCGAGCGGTTGGTCCAGGTCTGCCCGTCGGCCAGCACGCCCACCTGCTTGGTGGACAGCTGCGGGGTCCACTTGCCCCGCATGCTGTTCATGACGACGGGGTAGTCGTGCTTGACCTGCCACTGGATGGCGTCTCCGGCGGCCTGCTC
>ERZ773007.1085-NODE-1085-length-12924-cov-5.553811_pt1 | contig 12924 bp, 10 predicted proteins | sample MGYA00580665_ERZ773007 | MGnify/ENA primary metagenome ERZ773007 (study PRJEB29015, sample SAMEA2738122) | human oral metagenome | biome: human oral; feature: human-associated habitat; material: saliva | place: China | collected 2167 ... | reverse complement strand
TATAAAATTTACTTAATTGTTACAGCCCTTATAATTAAGTGCACTTAATTAAAACGAAAAAAGGCTAGATGAATCTTGTTGTGGTTTAAAACTTGAAAGATTTGATATGATAATTTTATTAGTCACTTTTGGATTGTTATCATCATATTTAGCAATGCGTGAAATTCTTTGACTCTTAACTTCATTCATAATGTTCACTGACATTTTTGATTCCTTTGTTACAAAAGGGAAATCTATGAGCATTGCACCAGAATGAATTTTTTCAATTACCTTATCCCAATAATATTCATCACTTTTACCAAATGATAAGCCATGTGTAATAAATAAATCAGTGTCTCGAATCCACTCATCAAAGCTATAGTTAGTTTTATTTAATATATTAGTAACACTAGTAGGAATTGTTAAGTTATGGGGGTTTATATGATTTCTCGCCGTTGTACCAAAAGCATATTCATGGTAATTTTCAGTTTTTCCTCCTAATTTATAGTGTAAATTGTCTAAAACCACTTTGAACGTCTTAGTACCGCATTTAATGGATAAGTTTTTTAAACTTATCTCATTTAGCAATAGTTCTAAAGTATTTGTTCCATTGAAATTAACAAAATTGATATGTATTGTTTCACTGCAATCATCTTTAGACATTATAAAATCTATAATCTTTTTTCTATCAAAATCGTCCATTCTATTAATAAAACCTACTTTTGATTCTGAAAATTCATCTATACAATTATCTACAAACTTATTTTCAGTTGCTCTTCTTTCATAGAAAAGCTTTAGATAGTCATAAATATATCCGCAAAATTGATCCTTATCTTTAAAAAAATTCACGACTTCTTGTTTATCTCTAACATTGTTGAAGTACGAAATCAAACCATCTTCAAAGTCTGACCAAAGATTATTTGTTTCCTTATATATTGATTCAACTAGCTTATTTTCACGCTGCTCATTCTTATTAAATTCCCATCTTTTATTCCAATCATATAACTCTTTATATCCCGTTTTTTCAATACCTAATTTACTAGCTAATGCAATATCAAAGCCATTACCTATTAAAAATGTAATTTTCATTTTCCCACCTCTTTTACTATTTATATTTATTTATTATTCTCATAATAGGCTCTTTTCAACGATTTAGTTGATATTCTTATAAATTTCATAGTGGTAAGCACCATAAGCACTATATAGGTCGATTGGTTGTGGTAGTTTTACAATCTCTGTATTTATAAACAGTATCTTCGCTCTCATCGTCTCCATATAGGTCTCATCCTTCCACTTTCTCATATCTAACGTATATTTCGGTCTCTTTCTGAATACTAACCAGTCTAAATAGGCTTGTAAGTATCGTGTGCTGATTCCTTTCTTGTGTCGTATCATCTCTTTGGTTTCTGTATGTAATTCATTTACAGAAGATATACTGTTTCCACTACTGGTTGTATATCTTTTTTGATTGGCAAGTGATGGTATTACATCTGTTGACATCTGATTGTTATGTACAAATGTCTGTATACTAAACATCTCTCCGATATACTAATTCACTTAATTGTTACAGCCCCTTTAAATTATTCTTCCTCACGCTTCTTTTTAACAATAATGAAACCAATACCTGCAATAGCACCTGTTGCTAAGATACCAATTCCAATTGGTAATCCTAAGTTAGAGGAACCCTTTTCTTCTGATTCTGTTTCAGATGTCTTATCTGTTGAATTAGAAGTATTAGATTCACTATTCTTATTTTCTTTCTCAGATTCCTTGTTATTCTTAGTATCTTGCTTTGTTGTTTCCTTTTTCTCTGAATCTTTTGCTGTGGATTGTGTATTCTCATTACGTTGTGAATTTGTTGCAGTCACAACTCCAGTTTGTGCAGCACGTTTTGTATCTAGATATGCTTGATGTGCTCTCTTTGCAGCATCTAATTTAGACTTTAGTTCTGATTCTTTTAGATATGCTTGATTTAATACACTTTGCTTTGCATTGTATACTGCAGTCGCTCCATCAGCAGCTGTAGTAGCTGTTGCTAGATCTGCAAGCGCAGCATTGTACTCATTTTCAGCAGTTGCATACTTCGCTCTGGCATCTGCTAAATCAGCAGCAATCTGCGCAAAATTGTAAGTTTTAACTTTTGCTTTTGCATCATTTAACGCTTGTAACTTCGCTTCAACATTCTGACGAGCCTGTGCTACCTTTTCGTTACTCTCATCAAGCTTCTGCTTTTCAGTTTCATAATTGGTCTTTGCTGCTAAATATGTTGCATGTGCAGCATCATATGCAGCTTGAGCAGCATTCTTATTCTGTGTTGCAGTATTGAGACTCTGTGTGGCTGTCTGATAAGCTGCCACAGCTTTATCCACTACATCCTTAAGTTCTGCTTCTTCTTGTGTAAGTTTTGTTACTTTATTTCTTAACTTTTGTAACTCACCATCAAAGTTATTAATCTTATTAGTAACTATCTCCTTATCAGCATTTAAATCACTTAATTTCTTTGTAGTCTCTGCTAATTTAGCCTTTGCTTGTATTAGTGCATAATCAGCATTATCCTTTGCAGTCTTAGCTGTAGCAACCTTAGCATCTTGTGCCTGTGCTGCAGCAGTTGCAGTATCAAACTTATTCTTTGCATCATTAGCGGCTTGCGTTGCATTTACCAACGCAGTAGCTGCCGCAGTTGCTTCAGCTGTCTTTGTTTCAACTTGCTTATCTAACTGTTTAGACTGTTCCTTCAATTTTTCAAGTTCAGACTTAGCAGCATTTAATTCTTCCTTGGCTTTTGCAACTAGCTTATCTTTGTTTGCAACTGCTTCATTATATTCAGCTACTGCCTTGTCGTATACCTTTTGTGCTTCTACCTTTGCAGTTTCAATTTCATTCTTATATGCAATTAAGTTATCTAAGTATGTCTGTGCATCAACTGCATTTTGTGTTACTTCAAATGTAAAGTTCTGAATTGTTACTAAACCATAACGAGTACCCGCAACATCTTGTAACGCACCTGCGACAGCATATCCACGATTTACGATATTTAAGTAGTGACCATATTGACGGTCTAACGGACTACGACCATTAAATTCGACCTTATATGCTTCCTTATATTCGGCATCAGATAAATCCTTATGGTCATAAGCAAATTTCTCTGTTGTGTATAACCAGAATAATGAAGCATCTACACCCTTAGCGCCGAATGATAAGTTTTCGGCAACTGTATAAAGGTTACTGTGTGGATTTGCCTTTGGATTTTCTTTCCAAATTGCCTCTGTAGCCGCACTACGAGCCATTGCAGTAGCCATTAAGTAGTCATCTATCTTCAAGTCTGCTAAACCTGTAAAGTTATTGTCTGCTTGACGTAACTTATTTGTGGCAATGATATTCTTAACACCATTAATTGCAACATCTAAGTTTGTACGAGAACTTGCCACAGTAGAATCTTCTACTCCCATAAATGGATCATTCTTATGGTCATTAATTACCTTAATTGCCTTATCGGAATTATTCTTTTCAAACCAACCCAATGTACCCTTTTTGATTGCTTGCTCAGCCTCATCCAAGGCTGTTTTAGCATTATTCATTGTTGTTTCTAGTGTATTAATGAGTATGCCAGTTTGTGCATCTTTAACCTTTTGTTCAAGTTCAGCAACCCTAGCTTCTTGTGCGGTAATTTCATTCTTCTTATCAGCAGCGCTTTGTTTTGCTGTAGTCAATGCATTATCTGCTTTATTCTTTAGAGATTCTTTGGCAGCTTGTTCTGCCTTTAAAGAATTGTATTTTTCTTCAGCTGTTTTCTTTGCAGAATCCAATTCATTCTTCTTTGCTGTTTCATCGGCAAGTTTCTTATCTGACTGCTTTGCTGTTGTTTCTTTTACAGTCACATCGTTTGAATCCGTCTGCTTCTGCGCTTCAGTAGCAGAAATCTTCTGTTTGATATCTGTCAATTTATCCTGCAACTTTGTCTTCGCATCAGACTGCTCCATTGCTTTCTTTTCTTCTGTAGCAGTCTTTAATTCTTGTTTCTTATCATTATGTGCTTTTTCAGCATTTTCTTTCGCATCTTTTAGAGATACTTCATTCTTCTGCGCCTCTTTCAAAAGATTTGTTTTTTCATCTAAAACTGTTTTTGTATCTGTATCATTTTTCTTTGTATTATTAAAAGTTTGTTCGGCTTGTGCTGTCTTTTGTTCAGCAGCCTTCTTTGCATCCTCTTCAATCTTAAGAGCATTTGTTGCATTTGTATGTTCAACTGTAGCATCATCAACATCCTTTTGTGCCTTCACTGGATCATAATTGCGAGCTTCCTCATCCAACTTCTCAGCTTTGGATACTTTTTTGGCTGCATCATTCTTCTTTTCTTCAGCAGTTTTAACTTTTTGATCTTCTTCTGCTTTCTTGGCATTAGCAGTATCATATGCAACCTTTGCACCGTATGCCTCTTGTTCTGCAGATGTAACTGTAGGTTTGTAGTCGTCTAAAGCCTTCTGAGCTTCTGCAACCGCATCTGCAGTTTCTTCTGCTTGAGCAGTAATTGTTTGTGCAATGATGGATGTTGTGGCAAGTGTCGCCAAAGTAATTCTAGCTAGTTTCTTCATTACAAATAGTTCCCTTTCTTTTCTATCCCCTTGAAAAACATTATTTGTCGATGCTAGTTGTTGTTCTTATCAATATTACACAACAATTAAATTGTTTAAAAGATAAACTGTTATTTTATTAACAAAGAATTAGATAAATAATAAATGGTGAAATATTGTTTCATTTATTAAAATAATTCTTTAAAAAATATATATTCATATTGCTTTTTACTATACAAAAAACTTAGAACTTCCATTCTAAGTTTTTTTAATTACATAAACTCCAATAAAATACTATTTAGAATTTCAAAGCCCTCTTCACTACAACGAAGACGATTTCCCTCAAGTATGAGTTTTTCTTCGCTGCATAACTTTTTAATCTGAGTGCTATATACTTCTAATACGGATATGTGAAACCTTTCTTCAAAGAGCTGGATATACATCCCTTCTTTTAGGCGAAGTCCCATCATCACTGCCTCAAACATTTGTTCTTGGAGTGATAAATCAATTGTATCTTTGATAGATGAATCATCGATATACTTTCTTACGTTCTTTGGAATATCATAACGTGTACTTCCTTCAAGACCACTTGCACCGCAGCTGATTCCATAGAAGTCTTGGTAGTTCCAATACGCACAGTTATGTTGTGAAATCATACCTGCTTTCGCAAAGTTACTGATTTCATATTGCACAAAGCCATACTTTGGAAGTATCTTACAAATCCATTCATACATATCTGCTTCAATATCATCCTCAAGATGTTCATATCCCTTTTTCGCAAAGACTGTATTTGGCTCTATCGTTAAAGAATATAACGATAGATGTGTAGGTTCTAATGCAATCGCATCCTGCAAAGACTTCTCTAATGATTCCATTGTCTGTGTAGGCAAAGAATACATTAAATCTAGTGAGATGTTATCAATACCATAGTTACGTAATAGTTTCATCGTTTCTGCGACATCTTCTAATCGATGATGTCGGTTCATCATCTGCAGTAGTTTTTCATCTGATGTTTGAAAGCCTATGCTTGCACGGTTTACACCGTGTTTTTGTAATATCTTTGCTTTGTCTTCATCAAACGTTTCTGGATTAATCTCAATTGTATATTCCTGCACCATGCTTGCATAAGGATCCAACAAACAAAGTAATTGATCTAGTTGTGATGAAGATAGTGCAGTTGGTGTACCACCACCGATATAAATCGTTCGTAGATTCTCATTGATATGACAATTTTGTATATCTGCTTTGATTGCATCTAACCATTGATTTGCGACTGTTTCTTGATAGCCTACATGGCAGAAATCACAATATGAACAAATTGTTCTACAGAATGGTACATGCAAGTAGAGATGCTTTGGTTTAGTTATCATCATCCATTGATAGAACAGACATAAACGCTTCCTGTGGAATCTCTACAGATCCTACCGCCTTCATTCTCTTCTTTCCTTCTTTTTGTTTCTCTAGAAGTTTTTTCTTACGGGAGATATCACCACCATAACACTTGGCAAGTACGTTTTTACGCAAAGACTTGATGTTTGTTCTAGCGATAATCTTTCCACCAATGGCAGCCTGTACAGGAATCTCAAATTGTTGCTTAGGAATGAGTTCCTTCAGCTTTACTGTAATTGAAGAACCACGTGCATACGCTTCAGAACGGTGAATAATCACTGATAATGCATCGACATTTTCACCGTTCAGTAGAATATCCATACGTACAAGATCTTGTGCACGGTAACCAATGAGTTCATAGTCTAATGAAGCATATCCCTTTGAACATGACTTTAACTTATCAAAGAAGTCAAAGATGATTTCTGAAAGTGGTAATTCATAGATAATCATGTTTCTACCAGTATCGATGATTTCCATTGTCTGATAGATACCACGCTTATTCTGGCATAAGTCCATGATGGCACCGATATATGTGTCAGGTACCATAATACTTGCCTTTACATATGGCTCTTCAACACGGTTAATTCTAGCCGCATCTGGCATTCTTGCAGGGTTATCAATTTCAATCATTGACCCATCCGTTAGGTAGACATGATAGATAACAGATGGTGCAGTTGCGATTAGATCGAGGTTATATTCTCTTTCTAGGCGTTCCTGGATAACATCCATGTGTAGAAGTCCTAAGAATCCACAACGATAACCAAAGCCTAATGCTTGAGATGTCTCTGGTTCATATTGCAAGGATGCGTCATTTAACTGTAGTTTATCTAACGCTTCACGTAAGTCACCATACTTTGCCGCATCTGTTGGATATAGACCACAATATACCATTGGGTTTAACTTACGATATCCAGATAATGGTTTCTCTGCTGGATTGTCTACTTTCGTTACCGTATCACCAACACGTACATCTTGGATGGACTTGATTGAAGCCGCAAACCAACCTACGTCACCACACATTAATGTATTCATCTTTACTTCACGTGGATTACGAATACCTACTTCTAGTACTTCATATTCTGCACCTGTTGCCATAAAGCGAATCTTATCACCGACAGAAAGACTACCCTCACGGATACGAATTAATGCGATGATTCCACGGTATGGGTCATAGAATGAGTCGAATACTAACGCTTGTAATGGTGCATCTTCATTTCCGCTAGGTGCTGGAATATGAGATACAATCTGTTCTAAAACTGCATCAACGTTTAATCCACTACGTGCAGAGATGAGTGGCGCATGACTACAATCAAGACCAATGATGTCTTCAATCTCCCTGATTGTCACATCAGGTTGTGCATTCATCATATCTACTTTATTAATAACAGGTATAATTTCTAGATTGTTATCTAGCGCAAGATAGGTATTTGCAAGTGTTTGTGCTTGTACGCCTTGTGTCGAGTCAACGACTAAAATCGCACCCTCACAAGCCGCTAGTGAGCGTGATACTTCGTATGTAAAGTCGACGTGACCTGGTGTATCAATCAAGTTAAAGAGATACTCTTGTCCATCTTTAGCGGTATAGCTTAGCTGTACTGCATTCAACTTAATTGTGATACCACGTTCTCTTTCTAGATCCATTTCATCCAGAATCTGAGCTTTCATATCACGTTCTTTTACCGTTTCTGTCATTTCAAGAATACGGTCTGCCAATGTTGATTTGCCATGATCAATATGGGCAATAATACAGAAATTTCGTATGTGCTTTTGATCCATTTACTCAAATACCTTCCCTATCATATTTCTACCTGCACCATTGGCATAAGCATCTGCTGTCATTCTGCTCTTGCCTTCTGGTTGTAGTTCATAAACTTCAATAATACCGCCAATGCATGCTACTTCCATCGCATGATTCTTGAAGCCTAAGATTTCTCCTGTTTTAGTTTGATGGTCTTCTTTTCTCATTCTAACTTTGCAGAACTTCATACGCTTTCCATCAACCACGCCATATGGCATTGGCCAATCGATTAAACCACGAATGTGGTTATACAGAGTTTGTACCTCTTCTTTTGCAAAATGTACCTTCTCTTCTTCCTTTGTAATATTTAATCCAAGGATTACTTTACTATCATCCTGTGGCTCTCCAACTAGCTTACCTGCAATATAGTCTTCTAAATTCTCTTTCACTAATTGCTTACTTAAGACAAGTAAGCGCTGGTTTAATTCTGCCATCGTTTCATCTTTACCAAGCGGTGTTGTAACTCTAGCATAGATATCTCCTGCATCCATAGCTTTTGTCATTTGGATTAGACTTACACCAGTTTCTGTTTCACCACCCATAACTGCATGATGGATTGGTGCACCTCCACGATACTTTGGTAAAAGTGATGGATGTACATTAATACAACCAAGCCGTGGATATTCTAGAATACGTACTGGCACAAATTGTCCATACGCACAAGTTAAGATTAACTCAGGTTCATATCGTAAAACATCATCCACATGTTCCTTTAAGAGATCAGGTTGAATCACCGGAATCTGATATTGATCTGCTAAAGCATGTGTTGGTGTCATCTGGATGGTATGTTTTCTTCCAACCGGTTTATCTGGTTGGGAAACAACAGCTACGACGTTATATCCTTCATCGATTAAGGTCTGTAATATACCGCTTGCAAATTCTGTTGTGCCAAAAAATATAATTCGTGTCTGTTTCATCTCTCATACCTCCACCGTGATATTATACCCTACTTTTTTGGGGTTTTCATTGCATTTTACACTTCACTTTGATATAATCCTAATGCTAATAAGTGGACAGGAGGTGTACTCATGGCAAATATCAAGTCACAGAAGAAGCGCGCACTAACTAATCTGAAAAGACAGAATGCGAAGGCTGGACAGAAGAGCGAACTAAAGACAGCAATCAAGAAGGTTCTTTTAGCTGTAGAAGCTAAGGACGTTGAAGCTGCTACTGCTGCTTACAACACAGCAAATAAGTGCTTAGACAAGGCAGTTGTATCTCATATCAAGAATAACAACTATGCTGCTCGTCAGAAGTCAAGACTCGCTAAGGCTGTCAATTCCATTCAGAAATAAAAAACGTGGCTCTAAGAACCGCGTTTTTATTTTGCCTCTAACCAATACTTCTTTTGCTGTAATAATTCTTTATGATAGTCATCATCATGTGGATATTTTGCTAAGACCCCATCAATAAATGCAATCTGTCTATCACAATAGGAAAGATATTCTTTCCCCTTTTTTTGTTGGAGATAGACTCCACAGAGTATCTCATCATCACGATATGACTCATGATAATCAGTTGTAAAACTGATTGCGATATAATCAAAATCACGCTCTGTAATTAACTCTTCTTGATCAATCGTATAGTGATGATCACTAATCCATTTCCGTAATAGCTCTGGTTTACGATTGACTTCGACAATCAACTGTTTACATGTACGTAAACGTTTTTCCCCTGCAGCTTCTAGGATAGCTTTTGCAGTATAGTAGCCCATACCTGCAATCACCACAACATCGACGTCTTGTGGTACATGTTCGAAGCCATTGGATAAAATTGTCTCGATTTGACCATCAAGGTTTTCCGCTTGGATATTGCGTTTCGCAATTTCTAATGGTCCCTTTGCAATATCACAAGCGTAGGCTTTTTGTACCTTTTTATGTTTGATTGCTAGGATAGGAAGAAAGGCATGGTCTGTACCAATATCTGCCAAGACCACGCCTTTGTTTATCATATCCGCAATTTTCTGGATACGTAAATTCATCTTATTTGTCAAAGAAATCCTTTAATCTCTTTGAGCGTGATGGATGTTTCAATTTACGTAGTGCTTTTGCTTCAATCTGACGAATACGTTCACGTGTAACGTTGAATTCACGTCCTACTTCTTCAAGTGTACGTGTACGTCCATCATATAAACCAAAACGTAAGCGTAATACCTTTTCTTCACGTTCTGTTAGACCGCTAAGAACGCTATTGATTTCATCCTTCAATAACTGATTACTTGCGTATTGATCAGGACTGAGTGCTTCCTTATCTTCAATAAAGTCACCTAAGTGAGAATCATCTTCTTCACCAATTGGTGTTTCTAGTGATACAGGTTCTAAGGCAATCTTTTGGATTTCTCTTACCTTTTCTGGAGAGATACCTTCCATGCGTTGGCTAATTTCTTCAGCAGATGGATCACGTCCTAATTCCTGCACCAATTGACGCTGTACACGTGTTAACTTATTGATTGTTTCTACCATGTGTACTGGAATACGGATTGTTCTAGCCTGGTCTGCAATTGCACGTGTAATAGCCTGACGAATCCACCATGTTGCGTATGTAGAGAACTTGAAGCCCTTTGTATAGTCGAACTTCTCAACTGCCTTTACAAGACCCATGTTACCTTCCTGGATTAAATCTAGGAATAACATACCTCTACCAACATATTTCTTGGCAATCGATACAACTAAACGTAAGTTACTGGAGATCAAGATATTTCTAGCTTCTTCATCGCCTTCTTCAATACGCTTTGCGATTTCAGGTTCATCTTCTGGCTTTAAGAGTGGTACACGTCCAATTTCCTTTAAGTACATCTTAACAGGGTCATTTAACTGTACATTACCACCTGTAGAGAATGATGATAAATCAAGTAGACTAGACAAAGGTTTTTCTTCATCATCCTCATCAAGATCAGGATCTTTATTGTCATCATCTTCATCTTCTACATCATCAACATCATCATCTAGTAAGTCTAAGTCATCATCTTCTGTTGCAGTGAGTTCTTCGATATCCTCATCTTCAACAATCTGAATATTCTCTGTATTGAACCAATCCCAGAGTTCGTCCATATCATCATCAGACATATCTAAGTGCTCTAAGGATGCCATGACATCTTTCTGTGCGATGGAACCATTCTTCTTAGCAATTTCCTTATAATCGTCTTTGAGTTCATCAAGGTTCTTTAATTCTTTCACCTTTCCTGAACGCTTATATGTTTCAATTTCTTTTGTGTCTTTCTTGTTGTCTTTCACTTTTGTTTTTTTCTCTTTCACTTCTTTTGTTTTCTTAGGAGCTTTTTCTTCTGCTACTTCTGCCTTTTTCTTTTTGGAAGTTGCTTTTTCTACTACAACTTCCTCTTTTTCTTTCTTTGAAGCTTTCGTAGTTTTACTTGTTTCCTTCTTCATCGAGATACCTCCTCAGTTCTTGAATGCACTTTTGGTATTTTTCCATAAGCACCTTTTGACTCATATCGTTAAGACCGGCTTGTGAGAGTTGTTCGTAATACGCATCTCTCTCCTTCTGCAATGTTGTAATTTTTACCTTGCGAATGGCTCCTTTTAGGACCGCTTCGTCATAGTCGATATCATATGCAGGCATGGATACCAGTCTTGTTAGTAAGTCTTTTACTTCTTGCTTATCCGTACGGTCAATTAAATGACTTGGATCAGCATCTTGAAATGTATGTAAACCATCAATAATTAACATCGCCAATAACTTGTGCGTCTTATCATTTAGATAGCCTAACTCTACTTCAAAAGTATGCGCATGACTTGCTGACTTTAACATCATCATTAGTATTAAATCTTCCGCGTCTAGGGAACCATCTGGAATCGATAGTTTCTTCTGTACGGTTTGATTGGTTGGTCGATTCATTGTTTGTGGCACATAGTCAACCGGCATATGTGTCATTTCCGCTAATTGTTGTGTAAAGTAGCGGCGATCTACTTCATCAGGTAATGTTGCAATATCTGCTTGTACCTTACGAACCAATTCTTTTTTATCCGAGTAGTTATTTAGATTTGTCTGTGAAACTTGATACTCAATCACAAACTCCATCCAAGTTACTTCATCTTTGAGAACACTCTTTAAACCTTCATCTCCTTGTTCACGCACAAGTTCATCTGGATCTTTTCCCGTCAGATTGCGAATCACGGATACATCACAACCTGCTTTTCTTGCCATATGTACTGCACGTAAGGTAGCAGACTGTCCAGCACGGTCGCCATCATAGCAGAATACAATCTTCGCAGCGATATTCTTTAACAGATGAATCTGTCTTTCCGTACAGGATGTACCTAATGTACATACAGCATTAAAGATACCAGCCTTCGCAAAGGCAATCACATCTGTTACACCTTCACATACGTAAATCTTTCCTTCCTTACGGGCAACAGCCTTTGCACGGTGATAGTTATATACAATATCACCTTTGGTAAAGATATCTGTTTCATTTGTATTGATATACTTGGAAGGATTGTTTGGATCTAGAATTCGTGCACTAAATCCAATCGGATTACCGTATTGATCATGAATCGGAAAAGTAATACGACCTGCAAAAGTATCATGGATACCAGATTCATTGATACGTATTAAGTTTGCACGATTCATATCCGCATCACTAAAGCCCTTGGCATGTAGGAAGTGATATAGCGCTGTCTGATTTGGGTTATAGCCAATCTGAAACTCACGAATTAAATCAGCAGTCATCCCACGCTTTTCAAGATACTTCTTTTCATTCACGGCTTCTGGTGTGTCGAGTTGATACATCATATACTGAATCGCCGCATTTATAACATTGTATAGTGCTTCTTTATGAGGGTCCTTACTATTTCTCTGCTCGATATCAACATCAACCTGCAAAGGATAGTTAATCAAAGATGCAACTCTACCAACAGCTTCGGGGAATGTGATGTTCTCATAGTTTTGTACGAATGTATATACATTTCCACCATTACCGCAAACAAAGCATTTATAGATTCTCTTTTCTGGTGAAATCGACATCGATGGATCATGATCATCATGGAAAGGACAAATCGCTACATAGGAATTTCCTTTGCGATGAACCTGAATGTAGTGACCGATGACATCGACAATATCCGCTTTTTCACGAATGGCATTTATATCATGATCACTAATCTTTGCCATATTCCCTCCTTCTTAGAAACGAATTTCCTTACAAATCTTGTTACGAACTTCTTCTACAGT
>ERZ773007.1084-NODE-1084-length-12927-cov-4.380982_pt1 | contig 12927 bp, 6 predicted proteins | sample MGYA00580665_ERZ773007 | MGnify/ENA primary metagenome ERZ773007 (study PRJEB29015, sample SAMEA2738122) | human oral metagenome | biome: human oral; feature: human-associated habitat; material: saliva | place: China | collected 2167 ... | reverse complement strand
TTTTTATCCAAAAATTCCATATTATCAGCTAATATTTTTTTATTTTTTCTATTTTCTTCAATTTCAATATAATTTTTTAGCATTTTAGTTACTATACTGGCTTCATCGCCTCCACTTTCTTTTAATACTTTCTGAAAATTATTAATTAAATTACTGTCTAATTCTACTGAATAAATCATACTATCAACTCCCTTTCCTTCTTTTATGAATAAATCCTTTACAAATGAATTATATCATATTTTTTATTTAAAGGAAATAATAAACTCACTAAAAATTTTTTTAATTATTTAACTTTCAAAAACTTCAATCTCAAAGCATTTCCCAAAACCGACACCGAACTAAATGACATTGCAAAAGCTGCAATCATCGGGTCTAACTTCGGTCCATTGAAAAATGCATAAAATATCCCAGCTGCAAAAGGGATTCCAAGTATGTTGTAAAAGAATGCCCAGAATAAATTTTCCTTTATATTTGTAATTGTTGCCTTGCTTAATGCAATTGCTCCTGCCACATCCCGCAAATCGTTTCTAATTAAAACAATATCAGCTGATTCTATAGCCACATCTGTTCCATTTCCTATCGCAATTCCTACATTTGCTTGGGCTAATGCTGGCGAATCGTTGATTCCATCTCCGACCATTGCGACAAATTCATCTTTTTCCTGAAGCTCCTTTATTTTTTGAGATTTTTGATAAGGCAGAACTTCTGAAATTACATCATCAATTCCTACTTGCTTTGCTATAAATTCCGCAGTTTTTTCATTATCTCCTGTAAGCATTATTGTTTTAATTCCCATTTTTTTCAATTTTTCAATGGCTTCTTTGCTTGTTTCCTTAATGACATCGGCAACTGCAACAATTCCTGCCAATTCATTGTCAATCGAAATATACATTGGAGTTTTTCCTTCATTTGACAAAATATTATACTCCTTTTGAGAAATTTCCACATCAATTTTTTTATTTTCCATTAATTTTTTATTTCCAATTTGAATTTCCTTGCCTTCAAAAGTCGCACGAATCCCATAACCTGGCATTGCCCTAAATTTTTCATAAGGCTTAATTTCAATATTTTTACCCTTTGCCTCATTTACAATCGCTTCTGCCAGCGGATGTTCAGAATCATTTTCCACACTTGCGGCAATTTTTAAAAGTTCATCTTCCTTATAATTTCCATAAGCAATCAAATCAGTTAATACAGGCTTTCCTTTAGTAATTGTTCCTGTTTTATCAAATACAATCGTTTTAATTTTGTATGTTGTTTCAAGAGCTTCTCCACTTTTAATGAGAATCCCGTTTTCAGCCCCTTTTCCAGTTCCAACCATTATTGATGTCGGAGTCGCAAGTCCCAATGCACACGGACATGCAATTACAAGCACGGCGATAAAAAACGACAATGCAGTAACTAATCCGCTTCCGCTCACAAACCAGGCAACTCCTGTAATTATCGCAATCCCAATAACAATCGGCACAAAATATGCTGCCACAACATCAGCCATTCGTGAAATCGGAGCTTTCGACCCTTGCGCTTCCTCAACTAGCTTTATAATCTGTGACAAAACTGTATTTTTCCCAATTTCAGTTGCTTCAAATCTAATACTCCCATTTTTATTAATACTTCCTCCAACAACCTTATCCCCAACTTTTTTACTGACTGGCAAACTTTCTCCGGTCAACATTGATTCATCCACAGAAGTCGCACCTTCCACAATTTTCCCATCAACCGCAATTTTTTCCCCAGGCTTTACAATTACAATATCTCCAACCTTCAGATTTTCAATTAAAATCTCCTTTTCCACACCATTTTCAATAATTTTAGCTTTTTTAGGCTGAAGTCCGATAAGTTTTTTTATTGCCGATGAAGTTTGCCCTTTTGTCTTTGCTTCTAGCAACTTTCCAAACAAAATTAACGTAATAATTACACCAGCCGATTCATAATACAAATCCATATGCGCTTCAGGATCCACAGTAACAATTCTATACGTTGCATAAATTCCATAAAGTATCGCCGCTGTCGCTCCAATTGCAATTAACGAATCCATTGTCGGTGATTTTCTTACCAAATTTTTAAAACCATGCGAAAAGAAATCTCTCCCAGCATAAATGATTGGCAAAGTTAGCACAAACTGCGCCAACGCAAAATTAAGCGCATTTACCTTAGGATTCAAAAACTCAGGAAGCGCCGCCCCAAGCATATGCCCCATCGAAATATACAAAAGCGGAATAACAAATACAATCGCTAAAATCAGTCTCTTTTTCAAACTCGCTATCTTTTCCTGATAAAGCTCAACTTTTCTGTCCTCAGTCATATTTTCAACTAGCCCATACCCAGCCGATTCGACTATTTTCCTAATCTTATCAAAATCATACTTTCCTTCATCATACTCAACATTCAATTTTTCAGTTGCAATATTAACCGAAGCATTAATATCCTCATTCTTGTTAAGCGCCTTTTCCACAGCATTAGCACAAGCCGCACAGCTCATCCCAGTTACTGTATAAATTTTTTCTGCCATATTTTTTTCCTCCTCTTAAACTTTACTATCAAAAATATTACTGTTTCTTAATTTTTAATAATTTACTTTTACAATTACTTAAAAAATTTATAAATTTAACAGATTAATTTTTTTTATATTTTCAAACATGCCTATGCTCATTATGCCCACAATTACACTGCCCTTTCACGCAGTCACACAAAACCTCCTTCACAGCTGTCTTCCTCTTTTCCTCCACAGCTTTCAAAATCAGTTCCAAGTCATCAAAACTAAGCTCACTGTTCTCAATAACCTTCCCAATCATCTCCCCAACCTTCGTTTTACAAATCTTATTAAAAGTCCCCAATATATAACTATTAGCCACTTCCTTTTCTGTAAAATCCGTCGAATAAATATACCTATTCCCAACTTCCCTCTTTTTTAAAACCCCCTTTTCCAGTAGCCTATTCAACAAAGTCTTTATCGTAGCCTGCTTCCATCTCATCTTCTCACAAAGCACCTTCGCCACAAACCTGCTCGTCACTTCATCATTTGCCCAAACAACACGCATCACTTCCCATTCTGCATCAGTTATATGCCACTTCTGCTCAATTCCGCTACTCTCTTTCATAATCACCACCTCATCTAAAATGTTTACATTTGTAATCTTATATACTATTAGTTTACAACAGTAATCGTTTTTTGTCAAGTATTTTTTATATATAAAAAATAGCAAACATCAAGAACTAGATTTTTCTAGTCTTTTTTTATTATTAATAATTTTTTACCACTTCACTAAAATTTATTTAAAAATAATCATCAAATATATTTAATATTTATTTTTTTTATAATTGAGTTAGAAAAATAGGCTATATTGGCAAGTTTAGTTTTTTCTAAGTGAAAAAATCGTATATAATAATAGATTTTTATGCAAATTTATGCTAAAATAAAAAAGATGTTTTCCTTTGAACATAAAATTTGAACATAAGAAAAAAATAAAGAAAACGTAAATGGAAATTAGGACAATGAAAATAATTATCCTTTTCAAAAAATAAAGAGAAGAGGAGGTAAAAAACGTGAGATGAAATACATAAAGAGATCTTTGATTGTATTTATTTTTCTTCTAATGTCTTTATTTGCGCTAAAGTTTTATATTTCAACTAAAAACTTTAGGGGCGTGCTGACTTCGATTTTGAAGAGCAGCGGACTGAATGTGGAATTTAGGAATGTCAAGTTGATTGGATTTAATAAAATTCAGATTGACAACTTAAAAGTTAAAGATCTTGCAGGAAATGTAGTTATTGATGCTAAAAAGACTACGGCTGGAATTAGTCTTCTTATGCCGACTAGGCTTAATAGAATTGATGTGTATAATGGAACTGTAAATTTGGAACGTAGAAAAAATGAAGATTTTAATATTTTTCACGTAATAAAAAAAGATCCAAAGAAACCTAAGACATTTGACACGACAAGCAGAATTGGGAAAATGCATATTCATAACTCAATTTTAAATTTTACAGATACAACTTATAGCAAGAAAATAAGAAAAACATTGAAAAAAGTAAGTGGAAGGCTAGAAGTAGCAAAATCACGTGGTTTTTCACTTTTTGCGAAAGGTTCTGGAAATAAGAATGAAGATGGAACGACTGAAATTCTAAAGGTTGAATTGAAGCAATTGATAAAGTCTAAGCAATCGATTTACTCAATGTTTGATAAAATAAAAAATAGTGATATAAGAAGGAAGGATGCACGTCTTAATTTTGGTTTTGAGAATGTCAGAATAACTGAGGAGCTGGGACAATATGCACAGGTTGATATGATAAAGGCAAAAGGCGGAATACTTACAGGTGCATTGAAAATGGAGCAGAATAAAATTGAAAAGAAAATACATGCTCTAGGAAGCCTGAAAATTAAAAATGGAAAGTTGTCTTATGTTGATTTTGACGGTGATATTGAAGGCGTTAATGCTGTAGTTGATATGAAAAAGGACAAAATTACAGTTAATGCAAATACTAAATTGAGTGAAAGTCCAGTAACTTTGACAATGGCATATTTCATACAGGCTCAAAAAATGAATTTGAAATTAGTTGCAGATAAACTTCCATTTGATCAAGTTGCACGTTACAAAATAATTAAAGATGCAAAAATTGAAGCTGAAGGTGCAGTTTCAGGAAATCTTGAATTAAATGTCGATACAAAGAGTAAAAAGGGAACGCTTGACGGTAAGTTTTCTTCAGATAATATAAGAATTTCAAACTCTGATTTTCAAAATGTAAAGACTAATATGAAAATTACAAATGAAAAGCTGACTTTAAGTGATACATCATTTATATTTAATCAAGAGTTTTCAGGGTTCAAAGTAAATGAGGATGTTAAAATTGGAAAATTTGTGTATGACCTGAAAAAGAAAACTGGGTCAGGAGATTATGTATTAAATAATCTTGGGTCTGATTTTGACATCAAAAAGATCACAGGAAGTGCAAAAATTTCTCCCAAAAATATTATAACAGGTACAGTAAGATCTAATGTTCTGAGAGGAAATTATACAGTAAATCCAAAAACTCAGACAGCTGTAGTTAATGCAAGAAGCAGAGGATACTTCAATGTAAATTATGGTGGAAAATCTTATAAAATTAGTCCTGATGTTGACAATTTAGTTGCGAAGTTTAACAGTAAAAATGTACTTCGTTCTGGAATAATTAAGGCAAGAGTAAAGGATCTGTCAGTTCCTTTTATAAAAGCTATAAAGGTCAAGGTAAGAATTCGTAATGGAAATTACAGAATAAGCGGGACAGCAGGAATGAATGGCGGAGGAGTATTGAATATAAACGGGACAACAACTTCCGATATGAAACATTCATACTCCCTTAATCTGCCAAAAGAAGTTGATATTGCAAAGTTATTAAGGGCTAATGGATATAACTTTAACGGGCTTGACAAGGCAAAATTGCCTGCAACTGCAGAAGCCAGGGTTCATGGTGTAAATAATAAGTTTTCTGGAACTTATGAAATCCATAGCCCTTATGGCGAATATATGGGAAAGTATAAAAATTTGCATGCTAACGGTAAAATTAATGACTTGGCAAATTTGGATATGACAGTTAATGCAAAAGCAAGTGAATTACAGTTTGAAAATCAGCGTTTGAGAAATGTAACAGGGAATCTTGAAATAAAAGATAATGCTGTCAATATTGCAAGTATAAGAAGTGAAAATTTGAATGCAAGTGGTAGATATGACATTAAATCTGGTAAAATGGATATAAATGCAAGATTAAAAAATTACATGTTTACTGATAATAATTTGCCATCTAAAATGAATGTAAAAATTGGAACATTAAATGCCAATTTGACAGGAACGGCAGATAAACTTTCTGGAAATTATGAACTTTATAGTCCTTATGGAGAATACGTAGTGGAATACGAGAAATTACATGCCAATGGTAAAATTAATAATTTATCAAAGCTGGATTTGACAGCCAATGCAAAAATGGATGAATTATGGCTTAATTATCAACGTTTAAAGGATGTAACGGCTAATCTTGAAGTAAAGGACAATGTTGTGAATATTTTAAGCATTAAAAATGAGAATCTGAATGCAAGCGGTAATTACAATCTTAAAACCGGCAATATGAATATAAATGCAGGGTTAAAGGATTATATGCTTTATGACACTTCTCCATATAAAGTCAATTTAAAAGTTAAGAATTTGGATGCAAACTTAAAAGGAACAGTGAATAAACTTTCTGGAAATATAACAATACCATCTGCACCTACAACAATAAAATCAACTTATGTAGGGGATACAAATGCACATATCAGCATAAAAGATGGAATTATGAGATTTGATGATGTAACTTTGCGTGATAATAGATTAAGCGGAACTTATAATTTGGCTACAGGAATTTCAGATATTGGACTTGCTTTAAATGAGCCGGATATTCCAAAACTTTTAGAAATGAAGGATTTAACTTTCGGAACAAGATCAAATCTTAATCTTAAAGGAGATCTAAATAATTTTAATCTTGAAGGACAAATAGCTTTTGGAAATATGAGCTTTAAGACTTACAAGATACCGCATATTGTTGCAGATATTAAATATTCTAACGGAAATATTGACAAGCTGTTTAAATATGGGACATTTGATTTGCAAAAATTAAGATTTATTGGAGATAATCAGGAAACTTTGTTTGAAACGCAGACTAAATTTGACTTGGCAAATGTAAATATAGATTATCAGCTGGAAAAACAGAAATTTTCGCTTGATTCAATACAGGATCTGAAGGACAAGGGATACAGCGGAGATATAGACTTTGGATTTATGTATCGTGGAAGTTTTGATAAATTTATATCTGGAGTTAAAATAAAGGCGGATTCGATTAAACTTAGCGGATTTCCAGTGAAAAATGTGGATATTGATTTGCAGGCTAATGAGAAGTCTTTGAATATTGGGCAGTTTTATCTAGAATATGAAAATAATCCGCTTCTTTTAAATGGATATGTTCAATTTACTCCAGTAAAATATAATGTTTCTATGCTTGCCAAGGATTTTAACCTGGATTTTCTGGGAATTGATAAAAATATAGCGCAGGCAGGAGGAATTGCGAATGTAGATGCGATTTTCTCTAATGAGGCTACAACAGGTCATATTCTGCTTAATAACTTTAATTATAAGACAAAAGACCAGTTGACGCTTGTAGATAATGTAAATGCCAATATCGATCTGAAAAATAGTAAACTTATAGTAAACCGTTTGGATGGAGGATATAACGGAGGAACTTTTAAAGTGACTGGAGATCTGGATGTTCCGACAATTCCTGCAGATTTTATGAAAACTAAACGATTAGAACTTGGAAAATTTGAATTAAATGCGGATCTTAATAATGTTGGACTTCATTATGGAACTGGAATAGATTTTGCGCTTAGCGGAAATGCAATATTTACAGAAAATAGATTATTTGGAGATCTTGTGGTAAATAATGCTCAAATACGTGAAATTCCAGATTTTAATTCATCAAAAGCTAATACAACGGAATCGCAAAAGGCTAAGAAGGAGCAAGACAAGTCAATTGTAGAAGGAATTGTAGAAGAGGTAATTGACAAAATAATGAAGCAGTATACGATTAATATAGGTGTACAAGCTGGAAATAATGTAAAAATTAATATTCCAAATGTAAGTCTTGTAAAAAATATAAAGGGTACAGTAAAAGGTTCATCTGAAATTACTTATGATGATGGTCAAATTGGGATAGATGGAGAGTATGGAATTACAAAAGGGTCATTTTCAGTAAATGGAAATGATTTTAAGATTGATGGGGCAGAAATAAGATTTGTACCGTCAATTAATGGTGTTACAGCTTCTGTATCAGATCCATTTGTAGTTTTTGATGCCAGTACAAAAGTAGATGGCGACAGAATAGAGATAAATGTAAGTGGAAATGTAAGCAATCCTGAAATAAGATTTTCATCTTCTTCTGGAAAAACAAGAGAGGAAATAATATCATTGCTTGCACTTAATACTTTAGTTGGAAATAGTGGAAAACCTGGTGAAAATGGAGATAATTCAGTAGATGGGCTGGTAGTGGCAGGATCTTTGGTTAATACTGCACTAAACGAGCTTTTTCTTTCATCAGTGACTGGAAAGATCAAGGATGCACTGGGAATGTCCAAGTTTGCTGTTTCTACAAATGTTGACCGTTCTAATAAGACAGGAGAATATAGTGCCGCAACTACGCTTACATTACAGGATAATTTATACAAGGATAAGCTATTTTGGAATGCCGCATTTAAATTTCCATATCAGACTTCTAAAAGTGATGAAAAAAATCCAATTGGATATAATGCATGGCTAAGTTACAGTGTTTCAAATGGACTAGACTTGAGAGTTGGAGGAGAAAGTTTTAAAAGATCCAGTTCTAGTGCAAGCATGGGTAACGGTTCAAGAATAAACTATTACTTTGGAGTTGATTTTTCAACAAAAGCTGATACATTCGGAGATATTCTGAAAAAGATATTCAAGAAGAAAAAATTAGATACACTAAAAAAATAGGAGGAAAAATGTCAAAACGAAAGGTAAAAAATAAAATTTATGCTTTGATTATTGTGGTAACGTTGTTTGCGTCTGTAAATAACTTATCGCAAGCTGAAGAAAAAAGCACAGTAGCTGGAATGATGCTGGCGGATAATGCAGGTAGAATATCTACTAAGCAGGAACTGGATGACGAAGGGCTTTCAGATATTAAGAGCAGATATTCTGCTGAAGAAGTGGAAATAGGTAATGAACCTGGAAGCAAAAGAGTTAAAAGAAACAGAAAAAATGCAGCACGTCAAGCAGCAAAAGGAAAAGGTAAAACAAATAATGTATTTGAAGCTGATAGAGAAACAAGAGATGATTTAAAAGTTGGTTCAATTGAATTTTCAAACTTAAAGGAATTATCTCCAGACTACCTGTTATCAAAAATAACTGTAAAATCAGGAGATAAATATACGAATAAAGATCTTAGTGATATTTATCTTGAATTAAAGAGAACAGGATATGTGGCAGATGCGAATGTTTATCCGAAAATTCGAGGAAATACTGTAAATATTACGGTTGAAGTTTCAGAAGTTGAAAATGCCGCAGCGCTTATGCAAAGAAAACAAATGCAGGAAGAAATGAAAAAGGAAACAGAATATACTGTAACAAGTGTTGATATTGAAGGGCTGCAAGCTCGTAGTAAAGATAAGGAAAAATACTTAAAGAGCTTGCCAATTAAGCCAGGAGATATTTTCATACCACAAAAAGCAGTTGATGGAGGACAAAAAATATTTGACACCGGGTATTTCTCATCAGTTGAACCAAAAACTGACAGAAAAGCTGATAATACTATTTCAATAGTTTATGAAGTAAAGGAAAATCCAGTTGTTCAAAACATAACTTTTGAAGGAAATACACTTTACAAGGATGCAGAGCTGGAAAAAGCCTTAGGTGTAAAAAGAGGTGAAATCTTAAACGGTAACTTGTTAAATCCTGATGAAAATGGAATATTAAAATTATATAACAAAAATGGATATACTGTCGCAAGGATTGAATCAATAAATGTTTCAAATGAAGGGAATATAAAAATAGGATTATCGGAAGGAGTTGTAGATTCTGTAGAATTTGAAAAAGCTTCTACTAGAAAAGACAATGAAAGACAATCTGAAAGACGTTCTGTTTTAAGAACAAAACCTTATATATTTGAAAGAGTTCAAAAAATAAAACCTGGACAAATTTTCCAAACTAAAAATATAAAGGAAACAGTGGAAGAACTTTATAGAACAGGAATGTTCACTTCAATAGAGCCAGTTCTTGAAGGAAAAGAAGATGATCCAAATGCAAGAGTTGTAAAATTGCTTGTTGAAGAACGTCCAACTACAACAATCAATGGAAGTATTTCTTACGGAACTTCAGTTGGTCTAGTAGGAGAACTTAAATTATCAGATTCAAACTTCTTGGGAAGAGGACAAGATGCCGCAATTACTTTATCAGCATCAAATAAAGGAGATAAAACATTTGATATTAGCTGGTTTGATCCTTGGTTAAGAGGAACTGAACGTGTTCAATTGGGAGGAACAGCCTACTGGAATGTGTCAGTTGATGATAATGCTGATCCAGATGAAGTGGAAAAAGTTAAGAAGATTGGAACTCGTTGGACAATTGGTAAAGGGCTTAACAGTGACCTTTATGTAAGAATGGCAGCAAGATATGACCATTATGAAGAATTGTTCTCAAATAAAAAAGTAAATGATAAGTATAACTTATTTGCAATAGGACCATCATTAATTTATGATACAAGAAATAATCAATATAGTCCTACAAAAGGAATCTATACCACACTTTCTTACGAAAGAGGAGAACTTATAAAAGATCCTAGAAGTTATGACCAGTTCGAAGCAGATTTAAGAGCTTACCATAAGACATTCTTTGGTGATAAAAACGTAATGGCATATAGAGTAGCTTGGGGATCAACAGGAAGTGGAACTCCAGAAGCTTTAAGATTTAGTATTGGTGGAGCAGAATCAGTTCGTGGATATGATTATGGAGCATTTGACGGATATGACAAATTCCATGCAACTATTGAAAATAGAACTAAAATTAATGATACATTACAGTTAGTGGCATTCTTTGATATTGGTAACGCTTGGCAGAATGAGTCAAGAGATCCGATTACTGGTAAAAAAATCTATAAGCCAAACAGAAAGGCGGCACATGACTTTAAAGATCTTAAAAAAGGTTATGGAGTTGGGGTAAGATTGAATACGCCAATTGGACCGTTAAGATTTGATTATGGTTGGCCTATGGATCCTGAGAAAAAAGGTGAGAAAAAAGATAAGGGTAAATTCTACTTTAGTTTCGGGCAATCATTCTAATTTTTTCAGACAAGTAAAAATAGATCTATTCGATAACTATGCAAACTTCAGGTTTAATAAAATAAATATCCTGAAGCAAAGAGTCTTACCCTTGTGTGAGAAAAAAATTTAAAAATAATTATGTGGGATGATTGATTTCATCCCTATAATTTTATAAAAATTTTATAAATTTTTGTAAATGGCTATATAGGAGGTATTCAAAATGTATAATATAAAAGAAGTTGCGGAATTAATTAGTGGAAAAATAGTTGGAAATGAGAATTTAATTTTTAAAAGATTAGCTCCATTTTTTTATGCGACAGAAGATGAGTTGACTTTTGCAGCAGATGAAAAAATGTTGAAAAGTATTGATAAATGTACTGCCGGTGCAATAATTGTTCCACCGTTGGAAAATTTGCCGAAAGACAGAACGTATATTGTGGTTGAAAAAAATCCGAGAGAATTGATGCCAATTTTGCTTAACTTTTTTAAACCAAAAGTGAAACCATTTGAAAAACCGATAGAAGATTCAGCAATAATTGATGAAACAGCGAGTGTCTCAGAAATTAATACATACATTGGACATAATGTAAAAATTGGGAAAAATGTTGTAATTTATCCGAATGTTTCGATTTTTGAAGGGACAGAAATTGGAGACGGGACAATTGTTTACTCAAATGTTACGATTAGAGAATTTTCTAAGATTGGGAAAAAATGTATTTTTCAGCCAGGTGCAGTTATTGGATCTGATGGATTTGGATACATAAAAGTGAAAGGCGATAATGTGAAAATCGAGCAAATTGGACATGTTATCTTGGAAGATGAAGTGGAAATAGGAGCAAATACTTGCGTTGATAGAGGAGCGATTGGAGATACGATTATAAAAAAAGGTACAAAAATCGATAATTTGGTTCATATTGCTCATAATGATGTGATTGGATCGAATTGCTTTATTATCGCACAAGTGGGAATTTCTGGAAGCGTGGAAGTTGGAGATAATACGACTCTTGCAGGACAAGTCGGAGTGGCTGGACACTTGAAAATTGGAAATAATGTTGTAATTGCTGCAAAATCAGGTGTTACAAATGATGTTCCTGATGGGAAACAAATGTCAGGATATCCTTTGAGAGACCACATGGATGATTTGAGAGTGAAAATGTCTATGGGAAAAGTGCCTGAACTTGTAAAAAGAGTTAAAAAATTAGAAAAAAAATTAGAAAATCAGGAAAAATAAAAAATAATAATGAATTTCTGTCACGATTCACTAAAATTTCAAAACTCCCTTGACTTATTAATTCAAATGATGTAGAATAAATAATAAAGAACAAAGTAATATTATAAATAGAAAGAGAAGGGAGTTATAGATGAAAAAATTACTGTTAGGGATGCTTATGCTTTTATGTTTAGTTAGTTGCGGATCAGGGCCTAATGACACAGTTTCAAAATTTATTAATAATATAAAGGCTGGTAAGCCAAAAGAGGCGGCAAAATATGCTATTGATGATGGTTTTGAAGGAAATTTGGAAATGACTTATACTAATAAGACTCAAGAATTGCTTTTTAAAACATTATTGAAAAATCTTGAATATAAAATAATCGGGACAGAAAAACAGGATAATGATACTACTATCGTAACTGTAGAAGTAACAAATTTAGATGTACAAAAAGTATTTTTACAAGTTTTTCAAAAAATGTCACAAGAAGTTTTTACAAACAAAGATTCTAAACCACTTTCAGCTGAAGAAAGATTTAAACAGGAACTTGAAGCAAAAGATAAGCCAAAAACAAAAAATACAACTAAATTTGTAGTTAAGAAGACTCCGCAAGGGGAAAAAGTAGTTGTTACAGCTGAAAATATTGATGTATTGCTTGGTAAACTTAACACAACATTATTAAATCTGGGAAATCTTGGGAAAACTGAAAATGAAACAGCAGTAGAATTACCAGAAACAGGACCTTCAACAGGAGTATCACAAAAGCCTGAAGAACTTAGAAATCAAAACAAATAATTAAAAAACAATCTTTCTTTTACTGTTTAAAAGTTAGGTTGTTTTTTTATTTTTCAAAGATAAAAATAAATATATATAAAC
>ERZ773007.1080-NODE-1080-length-12946-cov-31.296408_pt1 | contig 12946 bp, 9 predicted proteins | sample MGYA00580665_ERZ773007 | MGnify/ENA primary metagenome ERZ773007 (study PRJEB29015, sample SAMEA2738122) | human oral metagenome | biome: human oral; feature: human-associated habitat; material: saliva | place: China | collected 2167 ... | reverse complement strand
AGTGGGCGAGATCGGTGGCCAGGGGGGCGCCGCCGGAGACGATGTAGCGCAGGTTAGGGCCGAGGATCGAGCGGATCTTCTTCAAGACGAGCGCGTCGGCGATGCCGTGGCGGATTTTCTTGAAGGGACCTGGGCCAAACGTCTTCTCCGAAGCGAGAGAATAGGCGCGGGCCTGCTTGGCGCTCCACGCGAACATGCGACCCTTGATGCCGCCGCCCGCCTTGGAGGAGGCCGCGTTGTAGACCTTCTCCAGGACGCGCGGCACGACGAGGAGCACGGAGGGCTTGAAAGCCTTGATGTCTGGCAGCAGGTTCTTGATGTTGGGGGAAAAACCGAGCACGCCTTGACCGGAGAGGATGACGTACATGACAAGGCGGGCGAGCACGTGTGCGACGGGCAGGAAGAGCAGGAGCCGGGTCTCGGGAGAGTCGATGACATCGCCGAGCACCTGGCGTGCACCCTCACTGGTCGCAACGAAGTTCGCGTGGGTGAGAGCCACGCCCTTGGGGTTCCCGGTCGTGCCGGACGTGTAGATGATGGTCGCGATGTCGGAGGAGGACACGGCGGCACGGCGCTTCTCGACGTCCTTGATGGTCACATCGGTTGCGGCGCGCGCGATCTTACGAATGGTTCCCTGGTCGAAGGAGTCGACGGCGAGGGTGAACGAGGGGCGGACCGAGCGCACGAGTTCGGCTTGCTGGGTGGTGGCCGTGAAGACGCGGGTCACGTGGGCGTCGGTGAGGATGTGCTCGATCTGGGATGCGGAGTCGGACTCATAGATCGGCACAGTGATCGCGCCGATCGAAAGGAGGGCGAGATCGAGGAGGAGCCATTCGTACGAGGTTGGGGCCAGGATTGCGACCGTGTGACCTGACTTGACGCCGAGGCCAATGAGGCCGCAGGCGGTGTATTCGACCTGGCGCTGGAGCTCGCCTGCAGTGAGGGAACGCGTGGCACCGACGGAGGAGCGCTGCTCAGCGACGACCTGATGTGGGAACTTGATGGCCCGATCGGCCAGCATGTCGGGGATGATGTCGTGTTTTCCGACCTTATAGGCCGGTTTAATCGTGTAGGAGCCGTCGCGCATGCGCTTCATCGTGTCCTCCGGATGTCGGTTCAAAGACTGAACAATAGGTCTAGAGGTGAGTCTATCGGGTAACGAGCGGCCCCTGCGCCAAAAATGGGGCAGGGGCCGCTCAAGTGACGATTAGATCACAGGTCGTAGTACATCTGGTACTCGTAGGGGTGCACGTAGGCGCGCATCGGGGCGACCTCGTTGGCTTCCTTGTAGTCCAGCCAGGTGTCGATGAGATCCTGGGTGAAGACGTCGCCCTCGGTGAGGAACTCGTGGTCCTCGCGCAGCGCGTCCAGGGCGGCCTCGAGCGAGCTGGGTAGCTTTGCGATGTCCTGATACTCGGCCGGCGGCAGCTCGTAGAGGTCCTTGTCGATCGGCGCGGCCGGTTCGATGCGGCGCTTGATGCCGTCGATGCCCGCCATGAGGCACGCGGAGAACGCCAGGTAGGGGTTCGCGCTCGGGTCCGGCACGCGGTACTCCACGCGCTTGGCCTTGGGCGACGTGCCCGTGACGGGGATGCGGATGCACGCGGAGCGGTTACGCGCCGAGTACACGAGGTTGATCGGGGCTTCGAAGCCGGGAACCAGGCGTCGGAAGGAGTTCACCGACGGGTTCGTGAAGGCCAGCAGCGCTGGGGCGTGCTCGAGCAGGCCGCCGATGAACCAGCGAGCCGTGTCGGACAGCGAACCGTAGCCGCGCTCGTCGTAGAATAGGGGCTCGCCGTTCTTCCACAGCGAGATGTGGGTGTGCATGCCCGAGCCGTTGTCGCCAAAGAGGGGCTTGGGCATGAAGGTCGCGGAATGGCCGAAGTCTAGGGCCGAGTTCTTGATGACGTACTTGAACTTCATCATGTCGTCGGCCGCAGTCTGCAGCGTCGCGAAGCGGTAGTTGATCTCCTGCTGGCCGCCCGAGCCGACCTCGTGGTGGGCGCGCTCAATAATCAGGCCGACCTCTTCGAGGAGGCGGCTCATCTCGTCGCGCACGTCCGCGTACTTGTCGGCGGGGGAGACGGGGAAGTAGCCGCCCTTGATGGGCACCTTGTAGCCCATGTTGCCGCCTTCTTCAGCGCGGCCGGTGTTCCAGTAGGCCTCGGGGGAGTCCACGGAGAAAAAGGTGTTGTGGGGGCTCACCTGGTAGCGCACGTCGTCGAAGAGGTAGAACTCTGCCTCGGCGCCGATGAAACACTGGTCCGCGATGCCGGTTGAACGCAGGTAGGCCTCGGCCTTGGCGGCCACCTGGCGCGGATCACGTGAGAAGGGCTCGTCGGTGAAGGGGTCGACGATCGAGAAGTTGACGACCAGGGTCTTGCGGTCACGGAACGGGTCCACGAACGCGGAGGAGATGTCTGGGATGAGCTTCATGTCGGACTCGTGGATAGCGGTGAATCCGCGCACCGAGGAACCGTCGAACATGAGGCCGTCCGACAGAGCGGTGTCCAGGAATTCGTTCACGGGGATCGTAAAGTGCTGCTGAACACCGGGGACGTCGCAGAAGCGTACGTCGACGAGTTCAATGTTCTGTTCGGAGATAAAGTCTGCGACCTCTTGGTTGGAGGTGAACATGAACGTCCTTCTTCGTGGGAGTGGGTTCTACTCGTTGGTCAAAAATTAGTCAATTCAAGGCCAAGTTCAGTATAAGCCTACAGATGGCCACTGAGTGCGGTGGTCTCATGCTTCACAGGTTTCATGACATAGAGCACGCGCGCGGTGGGCGTTCGGCGATCGGTGCCACGGCCTCGTACCCTGGGAGCGTGGCAGATCCTTCGACGTACCGACCCCGCACGGGAGACATCCCGACCTCGCCGGGCGTCTACCGATTCTCCGATCCGGCCGGCCGTGTCATCTACGTCGGCAAGGCCAAGAACCTGCGCAATCGCCTCACCAACTACTTCCAGGACCTGGCGAACCTGCACCCGCGCACCCAGCAGATGGTGACGACCGCGAGCGCCGTGCAGTGGACCGTCGTGCGTTCCGAGGTCGAGGCCCTGACGTTGGAGTTTACGTGGATTAAGGAATTCAATCCGCGGTTCAACGTCATGTTTAAGGACGACAAGTCCTACCCGTACCTGGCAGTGTCGATGGGGGAGCGCTTCCCGCGCGTGCAGGTGACGCGCGAGCGTAAGCGGGCGGGATCGCGCTACTTCGGCCCCTACACGCAGGTGTGGGCGATTCGAGAGACGATCGATCAGCTGCTGCGCGTCTTCCCGATGCGCTCGTGTTCGGCGGGTGTGTTTCAGCGCGCGAAGGCGCAGGGACGGCCCTGCCTGCTCGGCTATATCGACAAGTGTGCGGCCCCGTGCGTGGGACGCGTGTCGATGGAGGAGCATCGCGCGCTTGCTGAGGGACTGTGTCAGTTCATGGAGGGGCGCACCGGGCCGGTGATTCGCGACCTGGAGGCGCAGATGCGCCAGGCCTCGGCGGAGCTGAATTTCGAGCGTGCGGCGAAGCTGCGTGACGACGTCCTGGCGTTGCGCACGGTGCTGGAGCGTAACGCTGTGGTGCTCGATGACGGGGCGGACGCGGATGCGTTCGCGCTCGTCAGCGACGACCTCGACGCTGCCGTTCATGTTTTTCATGTGCGCGGCGGGCGCATTCGAGGAACGCGCGGCTGGGTCATCGAGCGTGTCGACGGCGCAGACGATGCTGCCCTCATGTCGCGCCTCCTCGAGCAGGTGTATTCGTCTGCTTCACCGGACGAGGTCGGGGCTGGGAAAGGCATGAAGGTGGCGGCCGTGAGCGTGGACGACGTTGCGCACACTCCCACCTCGGCGATTCCACGCGAAGTGCTGGTTTCTGTCGCGCCCGAGGATCAGGAGACGATTGCGAGCTGGCTGGGGCAGGCGCGCGGTGCGTCCGTGTCTGTGCACGTGCCCAAGCGTGGTCCGAAGGCTCAACTCATGGAGACGGTCACGGAGAACGCCCGGCAAGCCCTCGCCCTGCATCGCACGAAGCGTGCGGGTGACATTACGGTGCGTTCGAAGGCGCTGGAGCAGCTCGCGGAGAACCTCGACCTGCCCAGCGCGCCCCTGCGCATCGAATGCTACGACGTCTCGCACACGGGTGGAGAAAACCAGGTCGCCTCGATGGTCGTCTTCGAGGATGGTATGCCACGTAAGGACGCCTATCGCACCTACAACATCCGCGGCGAGGACGGCAACGGAACCCCCGATGATACGAGCGCGATGAACGAGGTCCTCACCCGCCGCTTCTCTCGCCTCCTCGCTGAGGAAGCCGGTGTTGATGGGGAAGATGAGGATGGCGTCGCCTACGCCTCTGGCCCGATCGATGCGACGACGGGACGCCCCAAACGCTTCTCCTACCGACCTGACTTGGTCGTTGTGGACGGCGGCCTGCCTCAGGTGAATGCCGCGCAAGCCGCCCTGGACGCGGTGGGCGCGGACGTGCCCGTCGTCGGCCTGGCCAAGCGCCTGGAAGAGGTATGGATCCCAGGTGATGAGTTTCCGCTCATTCTGCCGCGCACCTCTGAGGCTCTCTACCTCCTGCAGTACCTGCGCGACGAGTCACATCGTTTCGCGATCACGAAGCATCGCAAGCGCCGCTCGAAGGCCCAGCGTCGCTCGGTCCTCGATTCCATCCCAGGGCTTGGACCCACGCGCCAAGCCGCGCTGCTCAAGCATTTCGGTTCTGTCAAGCGGATCCGGGAGGCTTCCGTCGAGCAGATTACCGAGGTCAAGGGCGTGGGGCCCGCCCTCGCGGCCACGATCCGCGATAGGCTAGTCGCATCGTCGAGGGAGGACACACCATGACACTGATGCTTCCCGTGCCGCTGCCGGCGCGCGTGCTGCTGCTGGGTTCTGGCGAACTCGGCAAGGAGGTGACGATCGCCCTGCAACGCTACGGGTGCACCGTCATCGCGTGCGACTCCTATGGCAACGCCCCCGCGATGCAGGTCGCGGACCAGTCACGCGTCTTCGACATGAGTGATCCGGCTGCCCTGAGCGCCGTTCTAGACGAGAGTGACGTCGACCTCATTGTCCCCGAGGTAGAGGCCATTGCCACTGACTGCTTGAGCGCCTCGGAGGAACGCGGTGTGCGCGTCGTCCCCAACGCCTTTGCCGTCCAGGCCACGATGGACCGCCAGCGCATCCGCACCCTCGCCGCGTCCCTGCCCGGCGTGCGCACCTCGGCTTTCCGCTTCGCGCACAGCGCAGCTGAGCTGGCCGCCGCACTCGACGAGATCGGCTACCCAGCTTTCGTCAAGCCAACGATGTCCTCCTCCGGGCATGGCCAGTCCCGCGTGACCGGCCCCGAGCAGGCAATGTCCGCGTGGACTCATACCGAGCAGGACGCGCGTGCGACTACGGGTGTCGTCATCGTCGAGGAAGGCATCGACTTTGACTACGAGATCACCCTGCTGACCGTGCGCTCCTGGGACGCCGCATCGGGCACGGTCACGACGAGCTTCTGTGCGCCTATCGGGCACCGCCAGGAAGGTGGCGACTACGTCGAATCCTGGCAGCCCATGGCCATGAACGGGTCCGCCCTGGAACGCGCCCGCACAATGGCCAAGGCCGTCACCGATGCGCTCGCGCAGGCCGGTAACGGCCCCTGCCTGGGACTTTTCGGCGTCGAATTCTTCGTGCGTGGCGACGACGTGTGGTTCTCCGAACTCTCTCCGCGTCCCCACGACACGGGCATGGTCACCATGGCGACGCAAGCACAGTCCGAATTTGAATTGCACGCGCGTGCGATCCTCGGCCTGCCCACCTCCACCGCGCTGGCCTCTCCGGGTGCTTCCGCTGTCATCAAGTCCACCCACGCGATTGACACCCCTGCCTACAGCGGCGTCGCCACAGCCCTGGCTACCGCCGACATCGTTCGTATCTTCGGCAAGCCGATCAGCCGTTCTGGCCGCCGCGTTGGCGTCGTCGCAGCCACCGCCACGACGCCCAAGGAATCGCGTGTCATCGCCCGCCGCGCAGCGGCGGCCATCACCATTGACGACGCACAGAACCCCAGCTAATCAGATATCCCCACGCACTCACCGCACTCCCAAGGAGGACATCATGACCGACCACGCACCAGGCGGCGCGCCCCGACCGACCGACGCCACGGCCTCGTCCATGAGGGAGGAGAACCCGCGCACCTTCCCCGAGGGCATCCCCGTGCGTGACGCCGCCCGTACGCGCTTCGAACCCCGCGCATCCAACGAAGTCCTCATCATCACCGGCTACTCGGGTGCCGGACGAACCGGTGCCGCCCGTGCCCTAGAAGACCTCGACTGGTACGTCGTTGACAACCTGCCCCCGACGATGCTTCCCGCGCTGGTCGGCATGATGTCGAACGACCCCGCAGCCGGCGTGCACCGCCTGGCCGTCGGTGTCGACGTGCGCTCGCGTACCTTCTTCCGCACCCTGGACGTCACTCTCGAAAAGCTCAAGGGTGCGGGCATTGTCTACCGCGTCATTTTCCTCGAGGCCAGTCCCGAAACCCTTGTGCGCCGCTACGAATCCAATCGACGACCCCATCCCCTCCAGGGTGCCGGCACCCTCATGGATGGCATCAAGGCCGAAAAGCGCCTCCTCGCGCCCCTGCGCCGCGCAGCCGACGAGGTCATCGACACCTCCGACATGAGCGTCCACGATCTCACGCGCCGCATCCGCGACATCGTGGCGGGGGAGCAACGCCCCCTCCAGGTCGCCGTCGAATCCTTCGGATTCAAGCACGGCCTGCCCCTCGACGCCGATCACGTCGTCGACGTGCGCTTCCTGAAGAACCCCTACTGGGTTGATGAACTGCGTCATCTCACTGGAAAAGACCAGGCCGTGGCCGACTACGTCCTCTCCCAGCCCGGCGCACGCGATTTCGCTCTGGGCTATGCGGATCTTTTGGCCCCCATGCTCGCCGGCTATCTGGCAGAATTGAAGCCATTCGTCACGATTGCCATCGGATGCACGGGCGGAAAGCACCGCTCCGTTGCCTGCGCCGAGGCCATCGCCAAGCGCCTGCGCGAGCATGGACATTCGGTGCGCGTCATGCACCGCGACATTGGGAGAGAGTAATGCCCTATCTTGATGCTGCTGGCTGGGTTCAACGAGGAGAATCCGGCCAGTCCATCGTCGCCCTCGGTGGCGGACACGGCCTGTCCGCCACCCTGAGGGCCCTCCGACATATCACCCGCGCTCTGACGGCTGTCGTCACCGTCGCCGACGACGGCGGCAGTTCCGGTCGCCTCCGCCAGGAAATGGCGATCCTGCCCCCGGGCGACCTGCGCATGGCCCTGGCCTCCCTCTGTGAAGAATCCGAATGGGGACTCACCTGGCGCGACGTCATGCAGCTGCGCCTGGACACGACCGGTCCCCTCAATGGACACGCGCTCGGTAATCTGATCATCTCTGGACTCTGGCAGCTCCTCGACGACCCGGTTGAAGGACTCGACTGGGTCGGGCGCCTGCTTGGCGCGCAAGGTCGTGTCCTGCCCATGGCGACCACCCCCATCGATATTGAAGCCGACATGAATGACGGCGGACGCTGCTACGTCGTTTCCGGCCAGTGCAAGGTCGCCATCGCGCCGGGCACCGTTGAGCATGTGCGTATCACCCCCGAGGCTCCCGAGGTTCCCGCCGCCGTCGTCGACGCCATCTCCGAGGCCGACTGGGTCGTCTTGGGTCCCGGCTCCTGGTACACCTCCGTTATCCCGCATCTGCTTGTCCCCGAGATTAACCGAGCTCTGGCCACGACCGACGCACACCGCGCGCTCGTGCTCAATCTCGCCCGCCAGCGCGGCGAAACCGACACCATGTCCACAGCAGACCACGTGCGTGTTCTGCGCGAATACGCGCCTGCCCTCAAACTCGACGTCGTCGTCGCCGACCCCACCGCCTGTGACGACATTGACGACCTGATCGTTGCCTCCGAGGAGTTGGGTGCCCGCGTGCTCCTGCGCCAGGTGCGCACCGGTGACGGTGCCCCGCACCACGACCCCCTGCGCCTCGCCGCAGCGCTGCGTGATGCGTTCGACGGCTTCCTCGGTGAGGTCGGCCAGGCCGAAACGTGGTTACCTTAGAAGCTGTTGCCCGCTGACAAACGACATCACATCGCTGGGAGAATCAGTGTCCCTGACATCAGACATGAAGGACGAGCTCGCGCGCGCTATCATCACAACCCCTTCCGAGGTAGCCGCCGAAGTGAGCGCGACGCTGCGTTTCGCAGGGGGACTCCACCTCGTGGGCGGGCGCATCCTCGTCGAGGCTGAGCTCGACTCACCCGTGGCCGCCCGTCGCCTTCGGGGCTACCTCCAGGCCCTCTATAACGCCGAGTCCTCCGTCGTCGTCGTCTCCGGTTCCTCCCTGCGCCGAGGCAAACGCTACGTCGTGCGCGTCGTCCACAAAGCAGACGAGCTTGCGCGCATGACCGGCCTGGTCGACTCCATGCGCCGACCCGTGCGCGGGCTTCCTCCCGTCCTCGTCGCGTCGGGCACAGCCGAAGCCGCAGCCATCTGGCGTGGTGCATTCCTTGCTCGTGGCTCCCTCATGGAACCCGGACGCTCCTCTTCCCTCGAAATCACGTGCCCTGGTCCAGAGGTCGCTCTCGCGATGGTCGGCTGTGCACGCAAGCTCGGGGCAGCTGCTCGCTCGAAGGAAGTACGCGGTACCGACCGCGTGTCCGTCCGCGATTCGGACGCAATCGGAACCCTGATTTCCGCAATGGGGGCACCTCAGACCTTTGAAGCCTGGCAGGAGCGCCGCGAACGTCGCGAGGCCCGAGGCAGTGCCAATCGATTGGCCAACTTCGACGATGCGAACCTGCGCCGCTCCGCCCGAGCTGCCGTCGCCGCCGGCGCTCGCGTCGAGCGCGCCTTCGAGATTCTTGGGGATGACGTGCCCGCCCACCTGCTCGAGGCGGGAACCCTGCGCCTCCAGTACAAGCAGGCCTCCCTCGAGGAGCTTGGCAAGCACACGAATCCGCCCCTGACCAAGGATGCTGTCGCGGGGCGAATCCGCCGCCTCCTGGCCCTCGCCGACAAGGTCGCACACGAACGAGGTATTCCCGATACAGAATCCGCGCTCACCCTCGACATGCTCGAAGAAGACTAAAGATTTCGCCTCTGTTACGTTCGTCCCAGTTCAAACGAGAATTACCCCACGTGCGAATTTCTAAATTGGGGTGTGACAGAGTCCGCTTTCGGGTGTAAATTAGGAAGTGCTGGAACCGCAGAAACCTGCGGGCCGGGCTGGCAACCCGCACGCCCGGTTGCATCGAAAACCGTGCCCTATGATGGGCACGAGCAGGAGGAACCATAGTGACCACCCGCGTTGGCATCAACGGCTTCGGCCGCATCGGTCGTAACTTCTTCCGCGCAGCTCTTGAGCAGGGCGCGGACATTGAGGTCGTCGCCGTTAACGACCTGACCGACAACAAGACCCTCGCTCACCTGCTGAAGTACGACTCGATCACGGGCCGCTTCAACGGTGAGGTTTCCTACGACGATGAGGGTATCGTCGTGAACGGCAAGCACATCAAGGTGCTCGCTCAGCGTAACCCCGCCGATCTGCCCTGGGGCGAACTCGGCGTTGAGGTCGTCGTCGAGTCCACCGGCTTCTTCACCGACGGTGAGAAGGCCAAGGCTCACCTGGACGCTGGCGCCAAGAAGGTCGTCATCTCCGCTCCCGCGAAGAACGTCGACGGCACCTTCGTCATGGGCGTGAACGAGGACAAGTACGATGGCGCCACGATGAACATCGTGTCGAACGCCTCCTGCACGACCAACTGCCTCGCCCCCCTCGCCAAGGTCCTCGAAGAGAACTTCGGCATCGAGCGTGGCATTATGACCACCATCCACTCCTACACGGGTGACCAGCGTGTCCTCGACGCTCCCCACAAGGATCTGCGTCGCGCCCGCGCCGCTGCCCTGAACATGATCCCCACCAAGACCGGTGCCGCCCAGGCCGTCGCCCTGGTCCTTCCCGAGCTTGAGGGCAAGTTCGATGGCCTCGCCGTCCGTGTCCCCACTCCGACCGGCTCCCTGACCGACCTCACCTTCATCGCGAAGAAGGAGGTCTCCGTCGAGGCCGTTAAGGCTGCTGTTAAGGCCGCCGCCGAGGGTGAACTCAAGGGTGTCCTCGAGTACACCGAGGATCCGATCGTCTCCACCGACATCATGGGCGATCCGCACACCTCGATCTTCGATGCCACCGAGACCAAGGTCATCGGCAACCTCGTTAAGGTCCTGTCCTGGTACGACAACGAGTGGGGCTACTCGAACGCTCTCGTTCGCCTCACCGCTCTCGTTGGCTCCAAGCTCGCCTGAGCGTGCTGACAAACCAGCCATGAGCTGATAGTGAGATGCCCGTGCACGCACGTGCACGGGCATCTCGCACATCACTACCGCCTTTATCCAATCGAAAGGATCCTTCGATGAGGACTATCTCCACCCTCGGCGACCTGCGCGGTAAGCGCATCTTGGTTCGCTCTGATTTCAACGTTCCGCTTAAGGACGGCGTCATCACCGACGATGGCCGTATTCGCGCGGCTCTGCCCACCCTGAAGACCCTGACCGATGCCGGTGCCAAGGTCGTTATTCTGGCCCATCTCGGTCGCCCGAAGGGCAAGGTCGATCCCGCTTTCTCGCTGGCCCCTGTCGCCGCGCGCCTCGCTGAGCTCTCCGGCGTGAAAGTTACCCTGGCCGCCGATACCGTTGGCCCCTCCGCTACTGAGACGGTCGCCGCCCTGGGTGATGGCGAGATCGCCCTGCTCGAAAACGTTCGCTTCGATCCCCGCGAGACCTCCAAGGTCGACGAGGAACGCGAAGAACTCGCCCGTGAGTACGCCAAGCTCGGCGACGCTTTTGTCTCCGATGGCTTCGGTGTGGTGCACCGCAAGCAGGCTTCCGTCTACGACATCGCCAAGCTTCTGCCCTCGGCCGCTGGTCTTCTGGTTCTCAAGGAGATCGAGTCCCTGTCCAAGGTCACCGGCGATCCCGAGCGCCCCTACGGCGTTGTCCTTGGTGGCTCCAAGGTCTCCGATAAGCTCGGCGTCATCGCTAACCTGTTGAAGAAAGCCGACATGCTTTTCATCGGTGGCGGCATGGCCTTTACCTTCCTGGCCGCACAGGGCTACTCTGTTGGCAAATCCCTGCTCGAGACTGACCAGATCGATACCGTCAAGGGCTACATTGCTGAGGCTGTCAAACGCGGCGTTGACCTGGTGCTCCCCATCGATGTCGTCGTAGCCCCCGAGTTCGCGGCGGATGCCCCTGCCACTGTCGTTGAGGTGGATGCGATCCCCGACGATCAGATGGGTCTGGACATCGGCCCGAAGTCCGCGAAGCTTTTCGCCGACAAACTGGCAACCGCGAAGACCGTTGCGTGGAACGGCCCCATGGGCGTCTTCGAATTCGACGCCTTCTCCGGCGGTACCCGCGCGGTCGCTGAAGCCCTCTCGAAGGGTTCTATGTTCTCCGTCATCGGCGGCGGTGACTCCGCTGCGGCCGTGCGCCTCCTCGGCTTCGACGAGAACACCTTCTCCCATATTTCCACTGGCGGCGGCGCCTCCCTCGAACTCCTCGAAGGCAAGGTCCTGCCCGGTATCGCAGTTCTGGAGGACTGACTCATGGCACGTACCCCCCTCATGGCTGGCAACTGGAAGATGAACCTCGATCACCTCGAGGCCAATCATCTCGTCCAGGGCCTGGCAATGGCGCTGTCCGACGCGGGACACGACTACTCCAAGTGCGAGGTCCTGGTCATCCCGCCGTTTACCGACATTCGTACCGTCCAGACCATCGTTGACGCCGACGAGCTGGGCATCAAGTATGGTGCACAGGATGTGTCGATCCACGACAACGGCGCATACACCGGTGAAATCTCCACTGAGATGCTTAGCAAGCTTGGTGTGACCTACGTCGTGATGGGTCACTCTGAGCGTCGTGAGTACCACAATGAGTCCGACGAGCTGGTTGGCGCGAAGGCGCGCAAGGTCTTCGACGCTGGCATGACTCCGATTCTGTGCTGCGGCGAGGCCCTCGAGGTCCGTAAGGCTGGCACCTACGTCGAGTTCGTGCTCGGCCAGATCCGCGCCGCACTCGCCGGTTGGAAGGCCGAAGAGGTAGCAAAGATCGTCATCGCCTACGAGCCCATTTGGGCTATTGGCACAGGCGAGACTGCCTCTGCGCAGGACGCACAGGAAGTGTGCGGCGCCATCCGAGCGGCGCTCGCCGAGGACTTCGGCACCGAGACAGCCGAGGCGACCCGCATTCTGTACGGCGGCTCTGCGAAGCCCGGTAACATCAAGGAACTCATGGCCCAGCCCGACGTTGACGGTGGTCTCGTCGGCGGCGCTTCCCTGAAGGCTGATTCCTTCGCCGCGATGGCGAACTTCTATGCCTGAGTGGTGACAACGTTCTAGCTGGCGTGCCTTAACTGGGCTGCCAAGCAGACGTGGTGCGGGGCCAACCGGCGAGTGCCGGTTGGCCCCGCCGTCATTCTCCGTTACACTTGCTATGTATGTGCCCCGGATCGGGGCGTGACCGCGATAGAAGTTGGACTCACCGTGACCATTCTGAATAACGTGCTGATCGTGCTCATTTTCCTGACCAGCATCTTGCTGACCCTGACCATCCTGATGCACAAGGGACAGGGCGGCGGCTTGTCGGATATGTTCGGTGGCGGTATTTCTTCATCGGCGGGTTCCTCCGGCGTTGCCGAGCGCAACCTGAATCGCATTACATTAGGGACCTTGCTGGTGTGGCTCGTGTGTATCATCAGTTTCGCGCTGCTCGCGAAGTTCGGCTCCTAATCCGTTCATCGTTCAAGACGTTGTGCTATGGCCCCCACTTTCGTGTGGGGGCCATTTTCTTGGGCTTATAGGTCAGGTTGTGTTGGTTTTTGGGCTGTCTTTCGTTGCTACAAAG
>ERZ773007.1075-NODE-1075-length-12980-cov-8.124642_pt1 | contig 12980 bp, 10 predicted proteins | sample MGYA00580665_ERZ773007 | MGnify/ENA primary metagenome ERZ773007 (study PRJEB29015, sample SAMEA2738122) | human oral metagenome | biome: human oral; feature: human-associated habitat; material: saliva | place: China | collected 2167 ... | reverse complement strand
TTTACTGTACCTTGTTCCATGAACATTTCCTCCTTGTGCCATAGCACTTGTTATTGATATTCTTGCTAATGGTTCGAAAGGAGTAATATCTTACACAATTTCTTTACATAACAAAAACACAACATAAGTATAACATCTCACAGGCAAAATTGCAAGAGTATTTCCGATTTCACTGAGAATTAAGTAGAACAATTGCCGTTTCGTGCGTTTTTTCCGAATCGTTTCGTTAATTTTCAATATTATTTTTCGTGAAAATTGAAAACAATCTGTTTTCATCTTTTTCTAAAATTCAACTTTTCACATTCTTTTGAGTCGTTTTTAAAAAGCCCCGAATTCTTTTAAAGAAATATACTCCTCTCCTCCGACTACAAAATGATCTAGAAGCTCGATGCCCATGAGTTCACCGCACTCCATCAAGCGACGTGTAAAATCGATATCCGCTTGTGAGGGTTCGGGATTTCCGCTTGGGTGATTATGGCCAATGATGACGCGCGCCGCCGAAAACCGTACTGCCTCCCGGAAGATTTCTCTAGGATGCGCCACTGCACTGTTCAGCCCACCGATGAAGATCATTTTCTTCTTGATAATCTCGTTTTTCGTGTTCAAATACAAGGCGACAAGATGTTCCTGATAGGCATCCTTCAACTCCTGCACAATCCACTGGCCGGCCATCTTGGAGGACGTAATCTTCCCGAGTTTCATTTGCGCGGCATTACTTAAGCGCACACCAAGTTCCATCGCTGCCTTTAGTTCAATCGCCTTGGTTCGACCGATGCCATTAATGTGCATGAGTTCGTCCAAGCTCGCCATCTTCAGCGAATGCAAGTCCTCGAAGGTGTTTAAGACCACGACCGCCAGTTGCAGGACGTTTAAATCCTTGGACCCCGTGCGCAGTAATATCGCGAGTAATTCATGCGTTTCAAGCACTTTAGCGCCATACCGTTCGAGGCGTTCTCGTGGCATGGCGCTTAAAGGTACTTCTAATAATTTTGATTCAATCATTGTGACACTTCCTCTTTGTTTTCTCTACAAAGAGTTACGATGTCTATTCTTCTTTGGGCTTACGGTTCTTCCACCAATGTCGAACTTCGGCGATAAAATACAATGAGCCCGTCACCCATAATTCGCTCTCGTCGTCTGTTGAACTGGCGAAATGGTCGATGACTTCTTCAAAGCTTTCTTCATAGGAAATCTTGGGAGAATCTAAGTACACTTCCACGTCACTTTTTGAAATCGATAGGCCTCTTGAAGGATGGAAACTCGTTAAGATGATGTTCACATCAGGAAGAGCTTCCTGCAATCTTTCAAGCATCTGCTGACTATCTTTTCGGGTGAGCGCGCTAAATAACAGCGTCTGTTTCTTAGCTTTGCTCGCTATCATATTTTGTACGAGTCGCTCGATGGCTGGTAAATTATGAGCACCGTCGATCATCACAAGCGGTGTGTCTTGCAACACTTCCATGCGTCCTGGCCATGAAACAACTCGTAGGGCTGTCTCGATGAACTCGGCCTGCGCACTTCTTCCAGTGGCTTCCATCCACGCGCGAAATGCTCGAATCGCAACAGTCGCATTCTCCTTCTGGAAGGCTCCTTGGAGAGCTAGCTGCTTTAGCGGAATCGTGAGTGAGGAATCGTGATACGAATCTTCAATTAGAAAGAAGTCTTCGCCAAACGCTTGCACCATTGCGCCTTTTTCACTAGTGACTCCAAGAATGACATCCATACATTCACAGCTGACTGGCCCGACGACCACTTGTTGCCCAGACTTAATAATCCCTGCTTTTTGCGCGGTAATTTCTTCTAGGGTGCTTCCGAGTAAGTCTTGATGGTCTAAGCCAATCGTCGTAATGACACTGACGAGTGGATGGCCGACATTCGTATTATCGAGAAGACCTCCAATCCCGACCTCAATAATCGCAAGGTCGACGGCTTCCTGTTGAAAGACGACAAACATCATCGCCGTTAAAATCTCAAAATAGTTAAAGGCTCCCCACTCTTCGAATAAGCGGCTTTCCACCTCTCTTACTACCGACGCGGCTTGCCAGAACGGCTCTTCTTCAAGAGGCACTCCGTCTAGCTGAATGCGTTCCCTGATACTGTCCATATGCGGTGAAGTGAATGTCCCTACTCGCAATCCATGCGCCTTCGCAAAGGCCGTGACCATCGCTGCTGTGGACCCTTTTCCATTCGTCCCAGCAATATGAATACTCTTCAACTCTCGTTCTGGATTTCCAAGCGCACTAAGGATAGCCTCCATGCGGTACAATCCATGTTTACGCGGAATACTCTCGCTCTTTTTTAACCACTCTTGAATCATTCACTCACCTCCTGTTTTCCTCATTTATCATAACAGAAAATGCCCCGGCGGAACATACAAAAGAGAGCGCATGACACGTCATACGCTCTCCCCGCCGTTAAAACGGATTAGATTTTCTTCAATGTTGCGATACGTTCTAACACTGCTTCACGTTGTGCTTGATAGTCCGCACCTTTTGCACGTTCAGCTTCAACAACCGCTGCAGGAGCTTTTGCCACAAATTTCTCGTTCGATAATTTCTTCTCGACACGATCCACTTCTTGTTGCAATTTCTCTGCTTCTTTTTCAAGACGAGCAATTTCGTCTTCGATGTTGATTAAACCTGCTAATGGTAAGTAAATTTCAGCACCTGTGATAACAGAAGTTACCGCATCAGATGGCGCTTCAACGTCTTCACCATACACGAATTCTTCTGGATTTGAGAAGCGTGCAATGTAAGATTCGTTTTCTTTCAAGATTGCGTAGTGCGCTGCGTCGCTCACTTTCGCAATGATGTTAATTGGTTTTGATAATGGTGTGTTCATTTCGTTACGAACCGTACGTACTGAACGGATGAAGTCCATTAAGAATTCCATTTCTTCGGCTGCTTTTTCGTCCATTTGTTCTGGGTGAACTGTTGGATAAGTTGCGACCACTAATGATTCCCCAACGTGAGGAACAGATTGCCAGATTTCTTCTGTCACGAAAGGCATGATTGGGTGTAATAGACGTAATGTGTTGTCTAATACATATACAAGAATGCTACGTGTTGTTAATTTCGCAGCTTCGTCGTCCCCTGCTAAAGTTTCTTTCGACATTTCGATATACCAGTCACAGAAATCATCCCAGATAAAGCGATATAAGAGACGTCCTGCTTCACCGAATTCGAATTTCTCGAAGAGTTCTGTCACTTTGCCAATCGTTTGATTCAAGCGTGTTAAAATCCATTTATCCGCAAGAGTCTTCTCACCAGTGATATCCACTTGGTCCGCTGTTAAATCGCCCACGTTCATTAATGCGTAACGGCTTGCGTTCCAAATCTTGTTGATGAAGTTCCATGCAGCATCCATCTTGTCTGTTGAGTAACGAACGTCTTGCCCTGGAGCAGAACCGTTTGCTAAGAACCAACGAAGCGCATCGGCACCATATTGCTCGATAACCTCCATTGGATCAACCCCATTTCCAAGAGACTTACTCATCTTACGTCCTTGGCTATCACGAATTAATCCGTGGATAAGAACGTTCTTGAATGGACGTTTACCTGTAAATTCTAACCCTTGGAACATCATACGGCTTACCCAGAAAGTAAGGATGTCATATCCTGTTACAAGTGTGTTTGTTGGATAGTAACGTTTGTAGTCGGCTGCATCTTCGTCCGGCCAACCCATTGTTGAAAATGGCCATAACGCAGATGAGAACCAAGTATCTAATACGTCTGGATCTTGTGTCCAGTTTTCGATATCGCTTGGTGCTTCCATGCCTACATATACTTCGCCTGTTTCTTTATGATACCAAGCTGGAATTTGATGTCCCCACCATAATTGACGTGAAATTACCCAGTCGTGAATGTTTTCCATCCAACGTAAGTACGCATCATTGAAACGTGGTGGATAGAAGTTTACTGTGTTGTCCCCTTCTGCACGTTGCGCATTGATGGCTTGCTCTGCCAAAGGTCCCATTTTTACGAACCATTGTTTTGAAAGACGTGGTTCAACAACGACATCTGTACGTTCTGAGTGACCAACGCTGTGTAAATGTTTTTCGATTTTCACAAGAAGGCCAGCTTCTTCTAAATCTTTCACGATGGCTTTACGCGCCGCAAAACGGTCCATGCCTTCGTATTTACCTGCTAACTCGTTCATTGTCGCATCATCGTTCATCACGTTAATACGAGGTAAGTTATGACGGTTCCCTACTTCAAAGTCGTTCGGGTCATGCGCTGGAGTGATTTTTACAACCCCTGTTCCGAAATCTTGCTCAACGTATTCGTCAGCGATGATTGGAATCTCACGGTTTACTAACGGCAAGATAACTGTTTTACCGATAAGCGCTTGGTAACGTTCGTCGTCTGGGTGAACCGCAACCGCTGTATCTCCAAGAAGTGTTTCTGGACGAGTTGTTGCGATTTCTAGGAATCCACTTCCGTCTGCTAGAGGGTAGTTCATATGATAGAACGCACCTTCTACGTCTTTATGGATTACTTCGATATCAGATAATGAAGTTTTGGCTTTAGGGTCCCAGTTGATGATGTACTCACCACGGTAGATTAAGCCTTTTTCGTATAACGTTACGAAGACTTTCTTCACGGCGTCAGATAACCCTTTATCTAATGTGAAACGTTCTCTGCGGTAGTCTACAGAAATCCCCATTTTTGCCCATTGTTCACGGATATGGCTGGCATATTCTTCCTTCCATTCCCATGTTTGTTCAAGGAACTTCTCACGGCCAAGGTCATAACGAGATAAGCCTTCTCCGCGTAATTTTTCTTCTACTTTTGCTTGTGTTGCGATACCGGCATGGTCCATCCCTGGTAACCATAAAGTATCGAACCCTTGCATGCGTTTTTGACGGATAATCATGTCTTGTAACGTTACGTCCCAAGCATGTCCTAAGTGTAATTTCCCTGTTACGTTTGGTGGCGGGATAACGATTGAATAAGGTTCAGCGTTTGGATCTTCGTTTGGATGGAAGACGCCTGAATCAACCCACCATTGATATTTACCAGCTTCAACTTCTTGTGGTTGAAACTTAGATGACATTTCTTTAGCCATTGATTTTCCTCCTTGTATCTTGTTTGTGTCCAATAAAAAAATCCTATGAAGACACTCTCCATAGGACGATTAAATTCGTGGTACCACCTAATATTCGCGTAATCATTTATTACGCCTCGATGTTGGTAACGAAGTGTCGTCTCCGTACTCTATTACTGCATTTCGTAGAGTAAGCTCACAAGCTACCTTCAAATGAATCTGCTAGGAAGTTTCACCAAGTCTTCCCTCTCTCGTAAACAAAGTCATTTTACTCCTCTTGTTCATCGCTCTAATATACAAAATATTCTACCATTATGGCGATGTGCTTGCAACAATATCGCGTTCGTCTTACGATTTCACATTCCCGCTAGACACGCCTTGGTCTGCATCTTCTGGAATCCACCAGTCTAAGAACTGCTTCATCGCCCAGTCCCAGAAATCCCATTCGTGTCCGCCGACGTGCTCTTTATACGTTAGCGACACTCCTTGTTCTTTCAAAAAGCTGCTGTAGCTACGATTGTCTTCCAAAAGCCAATCTTCCAAACCGCACGCCATAAAGACCGAAAGTGCGTCCTTATGCTCCATGGTTTGGACGGCATGATACAACTGATTCCCTTCCGCAATAAAGGTCTCCTCATCTTTGAAGACCGCCTCCAAAAAGCTTTTTCTTAAAAAGAACGGTGCTTCTGGAATCTCCTCTGGTGGAATCACCTGTTTCTTAATCGCTCCAGAGAACGCCCCAATTACGCTAAAGGTGTCGTGATATTTGATGCCGTTTCGAAGCGCCCCGTATCCACCCATCGAAAGCCCGGCTATGCCTAGGTCTTCGCGCTTTCTAGAAATCGGAAACATTCGGCGTGAGATTTCTGGAAGTTCCACTCCGATAAATTCTCCATAGTTCATATAGTTCCAGGGTTGGTCTACGTAGAAATGATTTTCCCCCGAAGGCATGATCAAGACAAGATTTTTCTCTTTTGCATATCGAAGAATTCGCGTCTGGTTGACCCAGTCCTGTTCGCTGCCTAATACTCCGTGCAGTAACACCAACGCCTTGTACGGCCCTTCCGAGAGATACTGATTATTAAAATCCACCGCATCGCTAGGTAAGTAGACTGACAAGGGGATTGTTCTCATTAATGTTTTTGAAAAGAATGAAACATGTAAAAGTGCCATATGACGCCTCCGTTAAACGATTATTTTTTAAAGTATCGATTCAAGATTGCCACTAACCCAAAGGTAAACGTCAATCTAACGACGGTTTTTTGCCAAGACTCCCATTGCTCAAATCCAAAAAAATGATTCATGATCAAGCTAAAAGCGATGGAAGCGACTATTAAAATCAAAATAGCAGCCCCTGCGCGATTGAATTTTTTGAGTTTATCCGGATTATCCCGATTCAGCCAAGTATAAAAGACAGTCCCCACAACTATCGCATTCACAATAAACAGCGCGATATCTTGACGAAATAGTAGCTGATAGATGGCATTTGCACCACTGATGAACCCAAATACTATAGTAACAATTTCTCTAACTTTTTGACTCATTTCCAACAACCCCTCTCCCTAAAAACGGATTCCTGAACTTATCTTTATTATACTGCTCCCCCAGCGTTTTTACTATACTTGCTCGTAAAAAAGAACCCAGCATTACTGCTAGGTTCCTGTTGCATCATCAGCCTCTATAGCCGAGTTTCCTATGTTATTCTTCTACCCCTAGTAATAGGTTCACTAGGATATCCACTGTAACATTCCCGAAGTAACGGCGGATGTCGATGGCTTCGAAGGCTTTTGTTAAGTCTTCACGATTGTATCCAACGCCTACTAGCGCTTTTTCTACATCGCTAATTTCTCCAAGACCGAAGAAGTCTCCGTTAATCTTAATGTCTTTGATGGCATTCTTTTCAACGTTCAAGTTGAACTCGATTTGTCCGGCTGGTGTACGTTTGGATTGTTTGAATTCGAATTTTGGATTTTTTCCGTAGTTCCAATCCGGGTTGTTGAAGTACTTGCTGCGTAATTCTTCTACACGCACCCAGTCTTCATCCGTTAGAACGTACTCTTTAATCGTTGATGTATCTTCCACATTGAAGATGTTTTTCAAGAGTACTTCGCGGAATTGTAAGATGTCTAAGTCTTGGTATTCAGGCGATAAGTAAGGTTTGATATTTGTTACGCGTGAACGAACGGACTTGATTCCTTTTGACTCGATTTTCTCTTGTTTTGGACGTAAAATTTGTGGCAAAATGCTCACATCTAGATCCAGCATTAATGTTCCGTGCGCTGTTAAACGGCCATTGTTTGAGTACATCGCATTTCCAGAGAATTTCTTACCGTCGATGAGAAGGTCGTTACGTCCTTGTAACTCTGCCCCTGTTGCTCCCATTTTATGAAGAGCTTCAATCACAGGTTCTGTGAATTTTCCGAAATCACGGAAGCTATCGCCGTCATCTTCTGTAATGAAGCAGAAGCAGATATTTCCCATATCGTGATACACGGCTCCACCGCCTGAGAAACGACGAACCACTTGTACGCCAAGCTTGTCTACACCATCTTGATTGATTTCTTCAATGGTATTTTGGTTTTTCCCGATGATAATCGCATTTTCGTTAATATAAAATAACAAAATTGGTTCATCCAGTTTCTTTTCGTTTAATAAGAAATATTCGATGGCTAAGTTTGTCGTTGCATCGTAGATTTCTTGTCCATTACGTTGATTTTTTACATAATACATCTGAAAGTCTCCTCGCTTTTACTGATATCACTAGCGCTATCATACCATAACCCTCCCCCTCACACATAAGAAAGAAGCTTGATTTTACACTGTTTTTACTCCACTCCAATACGCAATTACCATATATGGTAATTGCAGCCTTTCAACAACAAAAAACGCACCCTTTTCAGGATGCGCTTTGCCATATATTAGTATGCCCATGCGATTAATAAGTAGATGAAGCTTGAACCAAACATATCTGCCAATGCGTGCATTAGGAAGAATGGTAATAGGTTTTTCACCACTTTTTTGTACATGAAGTAGTAGAACAAGCCATACACTACACCGATAACGATTGCCCACAACATTCCTTGATACGTATGGAATGAGAAACGAACCAGTGTTGAAAATGCTAAAGCCTTCCACTGATGCTCTTCCTTCACCGATGTCATTAATCCAAGGAAGAAGAACTCTTCGTAAAATCCATTTAACAGCCCATAAGCGATGGCCATTGGAGATAACGCTAAGAACTTATTGATGATTTCCTGTGGGTTCATGAACGGAACGAGCGCTGGGTCGAAGTAGTTGTATTCACCGCTCAGAGTTGTTACAACGTCGCCAAAGAGTCCGACAATCGTGAATAATAACGGTACCCAGATGAGTACGGACCAGTGAAAACGAATCTTCAACTGCTTGAAGTCGTAATGACGGATGACTAAGTACAAGAGTGCAATCGCTAGTAAAATCACCTGTAAGGTAAAGTTACTCGAATACGCTGCCCCGTCGCTATAGGACGTTGTCGTTTCCGTATACGGTTGGACCACTTCCGTCACTGGTTGTAAGCTTTGTAGAAATTGTTGTGTGGATCGGATGATAAACTCCCCGAACATGATAATCGTCACGATGAGGATGTCAACCCACTTTAAAGTTTTTAATGGTTCTTTTGGTCTGATTTTTGTTAAAACAGTCATGATTGGTTCCCTCTTTTCCTTATTGTATCAAAACACTGTTCTATTGAAAGAAAATCGCTTCTTTCTTTTGGCGTCTTCCTTAATAAGAGAATACTCCTTAAAACTAAAATGAACCTAAAATCAAAAAGTTTCTACAAAAAAAGTGACTCCTTTAACAGAAGTCACTGACTAATTTTCTAAAAGAAGCGTCTCGGTATTTCGATGAACAAGATTACAAGAAGTCCATTATAAAGGCTGTGTAATAAAATTGCGTCAAACAAACTTCTTCTTCGTTCATACACAAGAAAAAGAACAATAGAACCAATAAGATAAGCTAAAAACTGTATCCAATTATGGATATAAGTCGGAAAATGAACAGCTGTAAATAGAATTGATACGATGGACATTCTAACAAAAGTATTCACTTTTCCTCGAAGTAAATTATTCAGAAATCCTCTATAAAAAAATTCTTCAATCAAAGGTGCAAAACAAACGATTCTTAGTGCCTCTAAAGCAAAAATATATTTATCTGTTGTAAGTGGTAGACCTGCCCTAAAGAAAAAATTAACTAGTTTTATTCGATCTGTCCCATAAGCCATTGAACTCCACAAATTATGAATCAAATAGCTTGAAAATGTGAGAGCAATATACGTTACAAAAACAAAAATTAAATCCATCAGTTGAAACTTTCTTTTTACTGTTGGCTTAAATAATTTTGTGTGTACTTTGTACATACAAAATACCAAAATGCCACCGCAAATAATCGTAACAATTAACTCCCACATAGCCGCTTGACGACCTAGATTCCACAAATTCATTTTGAACACAAATTCAATTCCTTCATTTATGACAATCTTCATTACAAAAAAGAATAGAACCCAAAGCGGTTTTTTCATTCGAGCACCCATTTACTTCTACCTCACATGTTTTTTCCTTATATTACCGTTTTATAGCAGATACTGTCAATATGAGATTCTAAAAAAAGCAGACTAGCGTTTTACTAGTCTGCTCTCAGTCATTATTTCTGACGGATGGTAAATCCTTTGTCAGATTTCTTTTTGTTGTTACGGCGGCGAGAATCTTTCCCTTTATATCCGCGTGTATATTCGTCTTCTAAGCCACGGCCACGACGGTCTTCTTTACGCTTGAAGCTTCCTTTTCCGTTACGTCCGCGGTTGTCTTTACGCTCACTACGGTTGTAGTTTCCACGGCTGTTGCCACGTTTGCGGCTTGGCAATGGACGTTCTGGCGTGATTTTAACTGGAATTTCAGTTGGGTCTTTAATCATGCTCTTAAGTAATAGAGCTGCCAATTCTTCTGGTTCGTACTCGTCTAATAAGTAAGATACCGCTTCTTTGAAACGTCTTGGTTCCACAGTTTTCATCATTTCGTCGATAGACTCGATGGCTGTTTTTGTTTGTCCTTCCAAGGCTTCTGTTTGCGTTGGTGGACGAAGGCTTGTCATACGTTTGCGTGTTAATTCTTCAATCACACGTAAGTAATCCATTTCGTTTGGTGTCACGAATGTTACAGACATTCCTTCTTGACCAGCACGGCCTGTACGTCCAATACGGTGTACGTAGCTTTCTGGGTCTTGTGGGATATCGTAGTTGTACACGTGCGTTACGCCTGAGATATCTAGTCCACGAGCTGCCACGTCAGTAGCGACTAAGATGTCTAAATGGTTGTTCTTGAAGTCACGAAGAACGCTCATACGTTTTTGTTGGCTTAAGTCCCCGTGGATTCCTTCTGCACGGTAGCCACGCATTTCAAGTCCGCGTGCTAATTCGTCTACACGACGTTTTGTACGTCCGAATACGATGGTTAATTCAGGCGTTTGAACGTCTAATAAACGTGTCATAATGTCGAATTTCTCGTAGTCTTTACATTTTACGAAATATTGATCGATTAATGTCGCTGTCATCTCATTTGATTTGATACGAACATGTTCTGGATCTTTCATAAATTGAACACCGATACGTTTAATATCGTCTGGCATTGTCGCAGAGAATAAAAGCGTTTGGCGGTTTTCTGGAACTTGTTTGATAATCGATTCGATATCTTCCAAGAATCCCATGTTTAACATTTCATCCGCTTCGTCTAAGACAAGTGTTTCCACTGTCGCAAGCTTCAATGTACGGCGTGAAATGTGGTCTAATAAACGACCTGGAGTTCCCACAACGATTTGTGGATTTTCTTTTAATTGGCGAATTTGACGGTTAATGTCCGCTCCACCGTAAACCGCTTGTACACGAATTTTTTTGTCGCGTCCGAGACGGAACAATTCTTCTTGTGTTTGAATCGCAAGTTCACGAGTTGGTGCGATGACAAGTCCTTGTACGCCTTTTTTACTTGGGTCGATTTTTTGAAGCATTGGCAAACCAAATGCGGCTGTTTTACCAGTCCCTGTTTGCGCTTGTCCAATTACATCTAAACCTGCTAGAGCTTTTGGAATGGTTTGTGCTTGAATTGGAGTTGCTTCCTCAAACCCCATTTTTTCGATAGATTCTAGTAAGGCAGAATCCAATCCTAATTCATTAAATTTCATATTTTCCTCCTTGGATACTTCGGTGAGAAGCACACGAGGGATTTCCCTTCATAACAAAAGCCTGGAGCTTTTCGTAAGAGCACCAGACTTCTACAATCGTTTAAATTTCAAACTATCTATTATAAATGTGTGTACATTTCTCAACTCAGCGAATAGTATAGCACGCATCCCGCGAGAATGCAAAGAATACAGACCGCCGACTCCTGCTTTTTATTCTTTAAAAATGCTTAAGGAATAAGACTTTACGGGCTTCAAATCCTTGCGGATTTATCAATAATAGCTGTAATGGGGCACCGGCTTGAGCCACGGTCTCAAGCTCTTTCAAGATTCAAACGTACTCTAGAAAATAAATTTTCAAGAGTACGTAATTCACTTTGAATGCTATCCCCCATTACTGCTACTATTGAATCCGCAAGATTTTCCGCCCGTATTCACAGCGCATTCTAAACAATAAAAAGCGGGAGGAGGCGGGTGGGTTTGCTTCTCGTGGTGCGGTTGAGAAATGGGGACACTTTATAATGGATCGTTCTCCATGAAGGGACGAAAAAAGCGAGGGACGTTTGTGCGTCTCTCGCTTTCCTTTATATTTGTTATTCTGCTTTTAAGGCATCGACGACGGCGAGTAAACCTGTGCCGTTGCTTGATTTGATAAGGACTTGGTCGCCTTCTTTGAGTTCAGACTTCAAGTCAGCAATCAACGCTTCTTTATCCATGTAATGGTGAAGGGCTGCTGAATCGAACTGGCCTTTCAACGCATCATAGAGTGCTTCCATTTCTTCGCCGTACAAGTACACAAGTGCGACTTCGCTTGGAGAAATGACTTCTGAGATGCTGGCGTGCAATTCTTTCGAATGTTCTCCTAGTTCACGGATATCCCCAAGAACGAGGACGCGACGGCCTGCTGCTTCAACAGAAACGAATGATTGAATCACCGATTTCATCGCGATTGGGCTAGCGTTGTATGCATCATTTAGGATAGCTACTCCGTTTTGTCCTTTCACCCATTGCGTACGGTTCTTCGTCAATTCGAAGTTTGCTAAGGCGGACACGATATCTGAAAGTGGAACGTCTAATGTGCGTGCAATTTCAATCGCAAGTAGTGCATTAGAAACATTGTACGCGCCAAGGACTGGTAAAGTGACCGCCACGGTTTCAGTTGGTGTCACTAATTCAAACGCTGTGTGGTCTGAATACAGTTCGATATTTTTAGCTGAGAGTTCTTTGCTTCCTTCACCTACTGTAACGATTTTGAAGTTTGCTGGTTTTTCAGCTTGCGCAATCCCTGCTGTAATTAACTCTTCATGCGCTGGATAAATAAAGGTTCCATTTTCTTGTAGTCCAGAAAGGATTTCAAGTTTGGCTTTGGCAATGCCTTCCTTGCTTCCCAATTGTTCCATATGCGATTCACCGATGAGCGTAATCGCAACAACTTCTGGGCGTGCCAATTTGGATAAGAACTCGATTTCGTGGAAATCACTCATTCCCATCTCTAAGACAAGGGCTTCTGTAGATTCCGGCATATCTAAAATCGTTTGTGGTAAGCCGATATCGTTATTGAAGTTTCCTTGTGTTTTATAGACACGGTAGCGTGAGCTAAGAGCGGCTGCTGTCATATCTTTTGTCGTTGTCTTCCCAGAACTTCCTGTAATTCCAACGACACGAGGAGATACTTTTTCTAAGTACCATTTCGCTAATTTTTGAAACGCTTCAAGTGGATCATCTACCCA
>ERZ773007.1074-NODE-1074-length-12985-cov-4.260093_pt1 | contig 12985 bp, 5 predicted proteins | sample MGYA00580665_ERZ773007 | MGnify/ENA primary metagenome ERZ773007 (study PRJEB29015, sample SAMEA2738122) | human oral metagenome | biome: human oral; feature: human-associated habitat; material: saliva | place: China | collected 2167 ... | reverse complement strand
TTACTTTTGTAGTTAATAAAGATAAAGTTGAAATTCAAAATTCCAAAGTTTTTATTGAAGAAAACATTGGGGAATAAAGATGGTGAAAAAGCAGATGACGAAAGATGAAATAAAGAAGTTAATTCAAAATGGAGAGAAGATAGATGTTGAGTTTAAAGAATCTAAAGATGCTTTAAACAAAGATGTCTTTGATACAGTATGCTCCTTCAATAATAGAAATGGCGGACATATTTTACTCGGTGTAAATGATAAAAGAGAGATTGTCGGTGTTAGTAAAGACAAAGTTGATAAAGTGATTAAGGAATTTACTACGGCAATCAATAACTCGCAAAAGATGTATCCACCACTTTATTTGCTTCCTGAAGTCTTTAATATAGATGAGAAAAAAGTAATTTACATCAGAGTGCCGGAAGGTTATCAGGTGTGCAGGCATAACGGAAGAATTTGGGATAGGTCTTATGAGGGAGACATCAATATCACAGACCATTCCGAACTTGTATATAAGCTATATGCAAGAAAGCAAGGAAGCTATTTTGTAAATAAAGTATATCCGAATCTGGATATTGATTTTCTTGATGCTTCTGTTATTGATAAAGCTAAGAAAATGGCTGTTTCCCGAAATAAAAATCATGTTTGGGAGAATATGAGTAATGAAGAACTTCTTAGAAGTGCTAATCTCATTCTGACAGATCCGGAAACAAAGCGTGAGGGAATTACATTAGCTGCTATTCTGTTATTTGGAAAAGACAACTCGATTATGTCCGTTCTTCCACAACACAAAACAGATGCAATATTCAGAGTTGAAAACAAGGATAGATATGATGATAGAGATGTTGTCATAACAAATCTGATTGATAGCTATGACAGGCTTATAGAGTTTGGGCAGAAGCATTTGAACGATTTATTTGTCTTAGACGGAATTGTAAATGTTAATGCAAGAGATAGGATACTTAGAGAGATAGTTTCCAATACATTGGCTCATAGGGATTATTCAAGTGGGTATCCTGCAAAGATGATTATTGATGATGAGAAAATTACTGTTGAAAACAGCAACTTGGCTCATGGAATGGGAACTTTAGATTTACAGAAGTTTGAGCCATTTCCTAAGAATCCTGCTATATCAAAGGTGTTTAGAGAAATAGGTCTTGCAGATGAACTTGGTTCAGGAATGCGAAATACCTACAAGTACACACAGCTTTATTCAGGAGAAAACCCGTTATTTGAGGAGGGAGATATATTTAGAACGATTATTCCTCTAAAGAAGATAGCGACGCAAAAGGTCGGGGGCGACAATGTCGCTCATGATGTCGCTCAGGGTGTCGTTCACGATGTCGCTCACGATAAGATAGCCCTCGCAGAGTTTATTAAAGAAAAAGTGAGAAGCAATGATAGGATTACAAGAAAGGCTATTGCAGATGAAGCTGGAGTTAGCGTAAAGACTATTGAAAGAGCTATAAAGGAAATAGATAATCTGAAGTATGTAGGAAGTGGTAATAGCGGACACTGGGAACTTAATGAATAAAAGTAAGTTGCAGAACTATGATTTTTAGTAGGTAATTGATTTCTAAAAGTGTCATACAATAAGGTTTTGCAGCAGAAAAATTAAGTTGCAGTAAGTTGCAGCACACAGAATCAAAAGGTGATTAGAGTAAAATCTAACCACCTTTTTTGTTTGGAAAAAAGAAGGAGGTAAAAATGCGAATAAATGATTTTCATAACATTTTGGAGCTTGTAAAACAAGATATTTTGCAAAGTGAAGCAGAATATCTGAAGCTCCTAAAGGTTGTCGGAAACAATCAAAGGTATGATTTTAGAAGTCAATTAAGTATATATGATAAAAATCCTGAAGCGACAGCCTGTGCCAAGTTCGACTACTGGAGGGAACGCTTTAACCGAACGGTTATGCGAGGGCAGAAAGGTATTCCAATCTTAGAGGACTACGGCACATATAAAAAGGTGGACTATATCTTTGATATAAGCCAGACAGTTTCAAAAAACAGGGATGTCAACGAGGTCAATCTTTGGAGATTTGATAAAGAAGCCCATCAAGATGTCTTAAAGGAAATGATAAAAAGCGAGGGCTATGAGGAAAGTGAAAGCACACTTGAAAACATCTTTTCTTTAAGCAGACTCTACGGTGATGAAAAAATAGATACCTTAATGAATGAACTTAGAGTAGCGGATGAGGATAGAATATCATTTACCAAGTTTGTAAGGGACTCGGTAAGCTATGCGGTAGCTTCAAGATTTAAGTTAGATTATCCGATGGATTATGAGCTTTTAAGAGAAAATTTTCAAAGATTTGACAGCATATCCTTAATGAGCCTTGGTGAAAGTGTATCGGATATTAGCGGAAAGATTATTGATGAAACCATTCAAAAAAGCAAAGAGCTTGAGCTTCAAAAAGAAGTTTTAATGGGAAAAGAAGCGGGATATAATAAAATTAAAGAAGAATTAGAGGAGGTAGAAGAAAATGTACTTCGACGAGATGATCAGGAAAGAAATGAAAACGAGCGAGTTCTCCGAAATGGAGAGTACGGACGAGATAATAGAAAAAATCAGGGAGAATACGCTAAACAGTTTGGAGGAACAGACGGACTTTATAAGGAAGTATCCGAATCCGACCTACGCAGTGATGAGGCTGAATTACCTTTCACAGAGCGAGGAGCAGAGCCACTTCGAGATGCTTTTGGATCTATACAAGGAGAAGAAGCTGACAGGACACCTGATGGATATTCAGAAACAAGCGATAGAGTTTATGAGAACAGAGAAGCCGAAGCTGATGGCAGCTTGGAAGATAGAGGGCGAGAACAATCCGCAGTATGGGGCGATGATTTCAGCTCTCAAAGAAATGACCATCAAGGAAATGGTAGAAATCTAAAAGATAATACTGAAGCAGAGATAAGAGAAGCTGATAATGCTTCTTTTTCTTTGCCTGAAAATTCTTATGGACAGATGAGGCTTACTATTCCTCTTAATCAGAAAGAGATAGACACTGTCCTTATTAACGGAGGAAATCACGACGGCGGGAGACTTCCTCTTATTGCTGAGTTTTCCAAAGAAAAAACAGTAGAAGAATTGGGAGAATACCTCAAAGATATCTTTAGAGGAGGAAACGGATTTTACATTGATGAAAGAGAAGTATCTTCCTGGTATTCGGATAAAGGTATTCATTTGGCTTATGGAACATCGGCAAGAGAGGATAATACACAAATTTTAAGCTGGCGTGATGCAGTAAGTAGGATAAATGAACTTCTTGACAGAGGTGAGTTTGCTACAAATGTAGAACTTTCAGAGGCACAGGACTATGAAAGGGATAGAATTTCAGAATCCCTATGGTATCTAACGCATGATTTAAGTGATGAAGGAAAAGAACAAGGATATTTTAGCTCTTTTGAAAGGGGTGGCGGTTTTCCGGAAGAAACGAAAAGATTATCTGAAGCATTAAAAAATCCTGAATATCTGAAAGAAACAATCAGGGAATACGAAAGATTTTTAGAAGGATACATAGAAAACAGAGATGTACTAAGGTTTCATTATCACAAGGTTGACAGCCTTTATCAGAGATTACAGGAGCTTGAGCTGCCACGAAAGGAATATAGTACCAATCTGACAGAGCTTCCTAAAGTAAAGCCATTTATCACAGAAGATGAAGTCCTTGCTACCCTGTCAAGAGGAAGCGGAATAGATAAGGGAAAAGAGCGAATTACAAAATTCTTCAAAGAAAATCATACGCTTCAAGAAAAAGCGAATTTCTTAAAAGACGAATATGGAATTGGAGGACATTCTCATGCTGTTTCCGGAGCAATGGGAAGTGATGAATGGCACGATGCGAAGGGACTTAAATTACAGAAAAATGATTGTAATGATGTGTTTCTTACTTGGACAAGTGTTGCAAAGCATATCGACGAGCTGTTTTCTAAAAATCTTTATCTTGAAGAAAAGGAAACAGAAAACAAGTCAGAGATTGAAGAACCACAATATTATTCCAAAGATAATCCTGAAAACTTAATGACTTATGAAATGCTTGAAAGAGTGCCGGAGCTTTACGCACAGGAGGATGTAGCTTTAGCGGATAAAGAGGTTCATGCTGCATATATCATTCCTTTCCGTTCTAATTGGACTTGGTATATGACGGAATATGATAAAGAAAGCGGCGATGCCTTTGGACTGGTACTTGGGATTGAACCTGAATGGGGATATTTTAATCTTGAGGAGCTGAAGGAACTAAACGCCCAAAGGCTTATTTTAGAAGATTTTCCAAAGACCTTTAGAGAACTTAAAGATACGGAACTTGTTAAGCAGATGGATGAGCAGGAGCTTCAGTCAGTCTTTAACGGAGAACTTAGTTTTGAAGAAGAAACAGAGCTTGAAGTACTTGAAGAAGTAGAAGAAAGAATAGCTGCAACACCTGTTCAGGGAACACTATTTGATTACCTCAAAGAAAAAGAAGAAGTAGAACTGAATGAAAAAGAGGAAAGCCTTGCAGATGAATTTGCAGTTAAAACAGGCGATACCGTATATTTCAACCATGAAGAATACACTGTAAGGGAGATTTCTAAAAACCAAATCACAGGAAGATATGATTTATGGCTTGATCCTGTAAGACAAGGCAATCATCAAATCCCCATTGTAGCCTTTGAAGATAATGAGGACTTATTAAAGCAGGTAAGTCTTGAAAGACCTAACTTTATTGTTGGAGATGAAGTTAAATATAAGGATAAAAACTATACCATCACACGCTTTGATGATATGGGAAATAACCTAAAGACAATAACAGTCAAGGACAATACCGAATATCTTGGCGGTATGATAACAGGCTCCGATGTAATTCCTTATCGTTTTGAAAGCGACCTTGATAGGCTATTTGAAAATCTAAACTATACGAAACTTGAAAAAACTATTGAGGAAGTAGAAATAAAGAAAACGGAAGCACATAACTTCAAAATCACAGAAGAAACGCTACCTGAAAAGTTATCTCCAAGCGAAAGATTAAATCAAAACCTTGAAGCAATTTCCATGCTTAACAGAGTGGAGAGCGGACAAAGAGAGCTTGACAGTACAGCGCAGGAAGTTTTAGCAAGGTATGTAGGCTGGGGCGGACTTTCCGAAATCTTTGATGAAAGCAAGGAAGGTCAGTGGAAAGAAGCAAGGGCTTTTCTAAAGGAGAGCTTATCACATGCAGAATACGAAGCTGCAAGAGAATCTACTTTAACGAGCTTTTACACACCGAAAACAGTGATTGACGGAGTGTATAAGACACTTTCGGATATGGGATTTAAACAGGGAAACATTTTAGAGCCAAGTATGGGAGTTGGAAACTTTATCGGAAATCTTCCTGATGAAATGAATAAGTCTAAGTTTTATGGTGTAGAGCTTGACTCTGCAAGCGGTCGAATTGGAAAGCTGTTATACCCTGAAAGTGATATACAGATTAAGGGGTTTGAAGAAACTTCCTTTTCCAATAACTTCTTTGATGCGATTATCGGCAATGTACCCTTTGGAGAATACAAGGTAAATGACAGGGAGTATAACAAAAATAACTTCCTTATCCATGATTATTTCTTTGCCAAGTCCATTGATAAAGTAAGAAACGGCGGTATTATTGCCTTTATTACATCAAGCGGAACGATGGATAAAAAGGACGAAAGTGTAAGACGCTACCTTGCAGCAAGAGCAGAGTTTTTAGGAGCGATAAGACTTCCGAACGATACCTTTAAGGGCGTAGCAGGAACAGAAGTAACCTCAGATATTATCTTCCTAAAGAAAAGGGACAGTATAAGAGAAAGGGATGAGGATTGGATTCACCTTGCTGAAGATGAAAACGGGCTTTTATATAACAAATACTTTGTTGATCATCCTGAACAGGTGCTTGGTTCTATGGAAGAAATATCCGGAAGATTTGGGAATACAATAGCTTGCCTGCCAAAAGAAAACACAGACTTAAAGGAGCTACTGACAAAAGCAAGCGAAGAAATCTCTAAAGAGGCAAAGTATGAAGAAATAGAGCTTTTAGATGATGAAATTACTTCAGTTCCTGCAACGGATGATGTCAAAAACTTTTCCTATACCGTTATTGATGATGAAGTCTATTACAGAGAAAACTCACTTTTCGTAAAGAAAGAAGTAACGGAGAAAAATAAGGAAAAGATTAAGGACTATCTTGAACTGAATACTGCCCTTAAAGATGTTATCTACAAGCAGAAAGAGGACTATTCCGATGATGAGGTAAAGAAAGCTCAAGAAAAGCTCAATGAAGTCTATGACAACTTTTCAAAGAAGCATGGCTTTATAAATAATTTAAGCAATACCAGAGCCTTAAAAGAGGATAGCAATTTCTCTCTTGTATCTTCCATTGAAATTCTTGATGAAGAAGAAAACTTCAAGGCAAAGGGGGATATTTTCTCAAAGAGAACCATTACAAAAGCCAAAGTCATAGACCATGTGGACACTTCCCTTGAAGCTCTTGTCTTATCGGTATCTGAAAAAGGCTATGTGGATTTTGAGTATATGGAAAGCCTTACAGGTAAAGACAGACCAACTTTGATAGAAGAACTTAGAGGAGAAATTTATCTAAATATCAGAGAAGAACAAAACTTTTATAGACCATTATCCTTTAACCCCGAAGATGGAGATTTGCCTTTCGCTTGTGCAAACGGTAGTAATTCATATAAGTACGGCTATGTAACAAAGGATGAGTACCTAAGCGGAAATATTAGAGATAAGATTGCCATTGTAGACAGCTACCTTGCAAAGCTAAGACAGACCGAAAGAGAGTTACCTCATCTTGGCTATGCGGAAGATGGCAAAGAAAAAGAGCTGATAAGCTATGAGATGAACCGTTTGGAATACCAAAAGGCAGAGCTTACAAAAGTTCTTCCAAAGGAGCTTGAAGCAAGTGAAATCAATGTGCGTTTGGGTGCGACTTGGATACCGATTAAAGATATTGAAAAGTTTATCTTTGAAACACTGAAAACTCCGGGTTATGCAAGATGGGATATTAAGGTTAAATTTTCAAATCTCACAAGTGAATGGAATGTAGAGGGAAAGAGCAGGGACAGAGGAAATGACCTTGCAGAGATGACCTATGGCACCTCAAGGGTAAGTGCCTATAAGCTGATTGAAGATGCCTTGAATCTTAAAGAAACAAAGGTATTTGATCAGATTGTAAATCCTGATAGCTCCAAAACTTCTGTGCTAAATAAAAAAGAAACGCTTCTTGCAGGGCAGAAACAGGAGCTTCTAAAGGAAGAATTTAAGAACTGGATATTTAACGATCAGGAAAGAAGAAATAGGCTTGTAAAGCTATATAACGAGCGTTTTAATTCAATCCGTAACAGAGAATATGATGGAAGCAATTTATCCTTTGAGGGAATGAATACTAAAATAGAGCTTAGACCTCATCAGAAAAATGCTATTGCAAGAAGTTTGTATGGAGGAAATACGCTGCTTGCCCATGTGGTTGGTAGTGGAAAGACTTTTGAAATGGTGGCTTCTGCAATGGAATCTAAAAGGCTTGGGATGTGTTCCAAGTCGTTATTTGTTGTACCGAACCATCTAACAGGACAAATTGGCAGAGAGTTTATGCAGCTCTATCCGTCGGCAAATATTATGGTGGCAGATAAAAAAGATTTTGAGCCGAAAAACAGAAAAAGGTTCATAGGAAGAATTGCAACAGGAGAGTACGATGCGGTTGTAATCGGGCATACGCAATTTGAAAAAATTCCGATGAGTAAGGACTATCAGGAAAAGCATATTCAGGATCAGATTGATGAAATCATAAATTATGTTGAGGAATATAAGCATGATAGAAATCAGAACTTTACGGTAAAACAGCTTGAAAAAACAAAGAAAAAACTGGAAACAAGGCTTGAAAAGTTAAACGACGATTTTAAGAAAGACGATGTTATTACCTTTGAGGAATTAGGCGTTGATAAGCTATTTATCGACGAAGCACATAGTTACAAAAATCTCTATCTCTACACAAAAATGAGAAATGTAGCAGGTATCGGTCAAAGTGAAGCCTTTAAGTCCTCCGATATGTTTATGAAGTGTAGATATATGGATGAAATGACGGGTGGAAAAGGTATTGTATTTGCCACAGGAACGCCTGTAAGTAACTCTATGACAGAGCTTTATACCATGCAGCGTTATCTTCAGTATGAAAGTCTTAAAAAGAATAATTTAGAGCATTTTGATAGCTGGGCATCTACCTTTGGTGAAACACAGTCTGCCTTTGAATTATCTCCGGAGGGAACAGGGTACAGAGTTAAGACAAGATTTTCAAAGTTTTATAACCTGCCTGAGCTAATGAGTATGTTCAAGGAAGTAGCGGATATTCAGACAGCAGATATGCTGAATCTTCCAACACCGGAAGCACACTATGAGGTTATTAAAACATTGCCAAGTGAGGAACAAAAAGAAATCCTAAAGAGCCTATCTGAAAGAGCTGATGATGTCAGAAATAGAGTTGTTGAGCCTGATGAGGATAATATGCTGAAGATTACTAATGACGGAAAGAAACTTGCTTTAGATCAGCGTTTAATCAATCCTCTACTACCTGATAATCCTGATAGTAAGGTCAATGTATGCGTAAAAAATGTGTTTGCCATTTGGGATAAGACAAAAGAAGATAGGTCAACACAGCTTCTATTTTCCGATATGTCAACTCCAAAAGGCGATGGAGAGTTTAATATATATGATGATATTAGAGAAAAACTTTTAGCAATGGGTATACCGAAAGAAGAAATCGCCTTTATCCATGAAGCCAATACTGATAAGCAAAAAGATGAACTCTTTGCAAAGGTAAGAAAAGGAGATGTGAGGATATTACTCGGTTCTACTCAGAAGATGGGAGCCGGCACAAATGTGCAAAATAAGCTCATCGCTCTTCACGACCTCGATGTTCCTTGGCGTCCTGCCGACCTTGAGCAGCGTGCAGGTAGAATTGTAAGACAGGGAAATGAAAATAAAGAAGTGAATATCTATCGTTATGTTACAGAGAATACCTTTGATGCCTACCTTTGGCAGACCATAGAGAATAAGCAGAAGTTCATATCTCAGATTATGACAAGTAAAACACCTGTCAGAGTAGCGGAAGATGTGGACGAAAGCAGTTTAAATTATGCTGAAATAAAAGCACTTGCAACAGGTGATCCAAAAATCAAGGAAAAGATGGATCTGGATAATGAGGTTACAAAACTTAAAATGCTGGAAGCAAACTTCAAGTCCAATCGTTACAGGTTAGAGGATAAGGTCGCAAAAAACTATCCGGAAGAAATCGCAAGGACGGAAAAACTCATTAAAGCTGTAAAGAAAGATATGGCAAATGTAGAACCTAAAGCAGAGGGTGAGGAAAAGTTTACTTCGATTACCATAAAAGACGAGAGAATATTTGATAAAAAGATTGCAGGAGAAAAGCTACTTGAAGCTATCAAGACCGTAAAAATCAATGAAAGTAAGATGATAGGCAAGTATAGAAATATGGATTTAGAGGTCAGTTATAACTTCTTTACCAATGAGCATAATTTTAGCTTAAATGGTGCTGCAAAGCATTCAGGAGAGCTTGGCACAAGTGCAGACGGTAATATCATAAGACTGGATAATGCTATTGAGAAAATGCCTGAGAAATTAAATAGACTTGAAGAAAAACTTATCAGCACAAAGGAACAACTGGAAAATGCCAAAGAAGAATTAAAAAAGCCTTTTGAAAAAGCCGATGAGCTGAAAAGTAAGGTATTAAGACTTGCAGAACTGAATAAGCTCCTTGATATGGGAGAAGTGGAAGAAAAGAGAAATGATAATCCGCTTATAGAAGATGTAAAAAGAGCAATCATTGACTTCTGTAATAGAGAGTACGAAGAAAATCATAGCTATGAGGAATTTAATACCTTGTACCCTGATTTGAAGCATATAGGCATCGCCTATACCAATACACCTGACGAAAGACACGGCATCCAATATGAGCTTAATTTAGAAGCTAAAACATGGACACAGTATATTGATGATACTCCAATCAAAACAGAGAGCTTTGATTACGAAAACAAGGGAGAAAATGAAGCTCTAAGGAATATGAAAAATGAAATAGAGATATCCTCTTTTGAAGATTTAGTCTATGTGGATTCCGAAGATTTAAGAGCAGCAATGGGACTTGAAATTGATGATGAAGGTAACTTCTATGATCCACTTTCTAAAGACCTTGATAATGATGGAATTGCTGACAGATATGACAATGACTTTAAGGACAGCGATTATTTTGAGTCAACCTATGATATTGAAGATAATTTGCATACCAAAGAGGAAGCCACACAGAAAACGGGTGATAAACCATCTATCTTAGGACAGATAAGAGCCTATCAGGAAGAAAGTAAAACAGAAGAAAAACAAACTGCAAAAGAACAGGAATATGCAAGATAAGGGAGCGAACAGCTCCCTTTTACCATGAAAGGAGATAAAAACATGGATTACAAAACAATACGAGATAAAATTGAGGATATGGTAAATGATAACCATAAGGACTTCGTAAAAGCGGTTATCAGCATGGAAAAAGGCATCAATGATGAGAGTGCCTTGGATAAGCTATATGATGCTTATATGGCAAATGACACCATCAATCTGCTTCATGAAGATTTCGATTACATGATTGAAGATTTAAGGGAACAGGGGCAGATAAAAGACCTGCCTTATGTTAAGGAAGAAAAGGATAATCTTATCAATGTTGTAGGAAATATTGTCGGAGAGGTAGATATAGTAGAAAGGGAAAATAAGAACGGAGAAACCTTTAAGGTGGCGAACTTCTCCGTAGTATCCAAAGACGATGAGGGGCATAAGGTATATCATAATTGCTCGGCTTATGGAGAAAAGAGTGATATTCCAAAGGAGTTTAAGCAGGGAGATTTTGTTAAGCTCTTTGGACAAATCAGAACATCCATTGATGATAACGGCAAGGAGCATAGCAATATCAGAATATTTTCTTCAAAGCTGCTAAAGGCAAAGGAACAGATGAGAGAGCAAGAAGAAAAGAAAGAATCTGTACTTGGAGCTATTAAGAAATATCAAGCTGAGGATAAGGAAAAGCCTAAAGAAAAGAAAGAAACATCAAAAGAAGCTGAGAGATAAACTTATGGTCGGTGTGGTCTTGGGACTGCACCGACTCTTTTTTATTTCTTGAATTGTCAAGTCAAGTGCAAAAAAAGGAGATAAAGATTATCTCTCCATCTCCTTACCCATATAAATTCCGTAATTTTTTCGTATCTTATAAAGCTCGTCCATAGTGGATTTTGAGGAAGAATACTCTTGCATAAGGCTATTCTTTTTTTCTTGTAATTTATCAAGCTCAGCTAAAATATCCTTTGAATTTGGGAGCTTGGAATAAGATTTTTTAAGCCCTGAGAGAGCATTTTCATATAGGGTAATCTGAGCTTTGTGCTCTTCAAAAAATGCCTTGTCAGACGGATTAGCAGTATATTCCTTGTAGCACGCTCTGTATTTTTTAACGGTATGAACTTGCTCCATAGTGGTGGAAAGCTTCTGCATTTCCTTATCAATAGCCTTGATTTTCTCTTGTATATTTTGCCTTTCATCTGCTGCTTTTTGAATATACTCGTCAAGCTGTTTAACGGATTTAATGCCATGTTCTCTGATACAAATAACAGACTCAGCCATTGTATGAAGGTTATGTTTGGTTGCCCAATATTCGTAGCCTTTGCTTTCCTTTACCTTTGCATTGGTGTTCATGTCAATAACATTGCCGATGCGTTTTTTGACGTCGGGAGTCTTGATAAACTCTCTTTCTGCAATTCGTTCTTTTAATCTTTCCTCGGTATAATCTTCTCCGATTGTTTTAGTCCTTGCAAATCTCGCCTTATCTTTTGGCTTAAAAGCAATGTGCTTACCGTATTTGATTTCATAGCCAAGATCAGCCATCTTCTTTAAAAATTCGTCCCAGTCCTTTGACTGTTTTATTATTCTATCAATGTCAAATTGAAGTTTACTTTTCCAAGAAGTGCCATGCTTTGCCTGTTCGTTTTCATACCAAGATTTACCGTTAATCTTATATTTTTTCTTATAGCTTTCGTAAAACTCGTCAATGACAGATAGGCTATTTTCTTTGCAGAGTTTATCACTCTGATAACGGATTTGGTGGTAGCTTTTCTTGTTAGACTGGTAGCACCTACCTGTTACCATATTTACATTATTGAAGATGATGTGATTGTGGATATGCCCCTTATCTACGTGAGTAGATAAGACAAATTCGTACTCATCTTTGAGTATCTTTTTACACAGCTCCATACCAATCTGGTGAGCCAATTCAGGGCTTGTTTCTCCCGGTAAAAATGATTGAATGAGATGTCTTGCAAGAACGGTTCCTTTTGTTCCTGCGTCATTTCGTGTCCTTAAAAACTGAGTGTGAGCAGTTGATTCGTGGCATTTATGAGTGCTTACTAAAAGCTGCTCATCTGTTTTATCTCCATTTACAATGTAGTCGATAGCAAGATTAAGAGTCGATTTTATTGGGTGTATTTTTGTAATAGCCATAAAAACTAATCATCTCCTGATGTTCTATTAAGAAGTATTGAATGAATTTGCCACAGCTCTTTTGAGAAATGTTCAATCTCTTTTTTTATATCACCTATGTCCTCTTTATAGATTATGCCTGTCGAATTTACTCGCTTTGCAATCTGATTGATGTTGTTTGTAGCGTTGGAAAGTAATCCTTGTAAATCTCGAAAAGGCTTTAAATCTACTTGATATATTTCCTTTTCTAAAACGCATTTGCGGATAAAATGACTCATATTTCTGCACTTTGCAAGTTTCCTTTTCTCTTCAAAAAGAGCTTTTTCTTCTTCGGTTAATTTAATTTCAAGTCGTTCATTTCGTATCCTATTTGCCATAGGTAATTCCTCCTTTATATGTATTTCGGGGTCTTAGGGGTCTCCCTAACAAGCTAAAAATTGATAAAAAAAGAAGCAGATCCCAAAGGGCT
>ERZ773007.1070-NODE-1070-length-13001-cov-54.354550_pt1 | contig 13001 bp, 9 predicted proteins | sample MGYA00580665_ERZ773007 | MGnify/ENA primary metagenome ERZ773007 (study PRJEB29015, sample SAMEA2738122) | human oral metagenome | biome: human oral; feature: human-associated habitat; material: saliva | place: China | collected 2167 ... | reverse complement strand
GCCTCAGAGACCTGACGGATAGCGTAGGGGAACTCTTCACGGCTGGGCAGCACCGGCACCAGGGCGCGCTCGGCCAGGTTACCGTGACCGATTTCGCGGCGCTTGGGGGCACCCACACGCCCGGTCTCACCGGTGGAGAAGGGCGGGAAGTTGTAGTGGTGCATGTAGCGCTTGGCGGTGACGGGCGAAAGGTTGTCCAGCTGCTGTTCCATGCGCAGCATGTTCAAAGTGGTCACGCCCAGGATCTGGGTTTCGCCACGCTCGAACAGGGCTGAACCGTGTACGCGCGGAAGTACCTCAACCTCAGCAGCCAGGGTACGGATGTCCTTGGTGCCACGGCCATCCATACGGATGCCCTCGGTCAGGGTGCGGTGACGCACTAGCTTCTTGGTGACGGACTTGAAGGCGGCCTTGAGGGCCTTCTCGTCGTCTTCCTCGGGGAAACGCTCAGCTAGCTGGGCCAGGACCTGGTCGCGGATAGCGTCCACGGCCTCGTCGCGGGCCTGCTTGCCTTCGGTGCTTAGAGCCTGGGCTAGGCCGGCCTCCTTAGCAGCGGTCTCGACGGCGTCGTACTGCTCATCGGTGTAGTCCAGGTAGAGCGGGAACTCGGCGGTGGGCTTGGAGGCGTGGGCAGCAACTTCCATCTGGGCTTCACACAAAACCTTGATGAAGGGCTTGGCAGCCTCTAGGCCCTCGGCTACTACAGCCTCAGTGGGGGCCACAGCGCCGGCCTTGATCAGGTTCCAGGCGTGCTCGGTGGCGCCAGCCTCAACCATCATGATGGCCACGTCGCCGTCTTCAAGCACACGACCGGCCACAACCATCTGGAAGGTGGCGCGCTCAATCTCGCTGTAACGGGGGAAAGCTACCCACTGGCCGTCAATCAGGGCGATGCGGGTACCAGCCACCGGGCCCGCGAAGGGCAGCCCAGCAATCTGGGTGGACATGGAGGCGGCGTTAATAGCTAGAACGTCGTAGGCGTCGTCGGGAGCAATAGACAGTACGGTCTCAACTACCTGAACCTCGTTACGCAGGCCCTTAACGAAGGAGGGGCGCAGCGGGCGGTCAATCAGACGGCAAGCCAGGATAGCTTCGGTGCCGGCGCGGCCTTCACGACGGAAGAAAGAACCGGGGATGCGGCCGGCGGCGTACTGACGCTCTTCCACATCTACAGTGAGGGGGAAGAAATCAAACTGGTCTTTGGGGTGCTTGCCAACAGTGGTGGCAGACAGGATGGCGGTCTGACCATCCAGGTAAGCCATAGCGGAGCCAGCGGCCTGCTTGGCTAGTCGTCCGGTTTCGAAACGGACTACGCGCTTACCAAAAGCGCCATTGTCGATTACGGCTTCAGCCGCAGTGACCTCAGGGTCATCAATGAACATCTAGATTCACTTTCGTCTTCTCTTATGTATCCCTTCTAGCTTAGCGGCATTTAGGCCATTTGTGGGTTTGGCCGCGCGTGAACTAGGCAATGCAAGCAAAAACGGCAACCTCTAAACGAGATTGCCGTTTGTATGCTTATGCGCCAGTGATCAGCGGCGAATGCCCAGACGAGCGATGAGGCTACGGTAGCGCTCAATGTCCTCTTCGTAGAGGTAGTCCAGCAGGCGACGACGCTTACCAATTAGCAGGTAAAGACCACGACGGGAGTGGTGGTCGTGCTTGTGGGACTTGAAGTGCTCGGTCAGGTTAGAGATACGCTCGGTGAGGATAGCGACCTGAACCTCAGGGGAACCGGTGTCGCCCTCGTGGGTAGCGTACTCGGCGATTAGCTGCTGCTTGCGCTCAGCGGAGATCGACATATATTTACTCCTCATGGTCGTTACACGGAGCCTGGGGCAGGTTCTCCCAAGCATGACGCGCCGTGGCCGGCTTTGACGGCCCTGCAAGCTTAGCAGCCTCAAGAGCTAGCAACCACCCTTAAAGCACGCTTTTGCCACAAATCACCCCTAGTTGATAATCAGTATCATTATAGTTAAGCTTTTAGTGGCATTTCTCTGTACATTTGGAAAGACCCGCTATGAAAATACGTTCGCGTATCGCAGCTATGGCCTTAACTGCCGCTTTAGCCCTCTCCCCGCTTGCTGCACCTTCCCTGGCCAGTCCTGACGACGGCAAGATCGTAACCACCGCCCACCACATTGACGCCCCTAAGGTGTATTGGCGCGATAACAACTTTGCCCTGCTAAATGAAGCCAATGGGCAAACCTATGCGCTAGAAGACACGGTTAACTGGGTGGGCACCGGCTATAAACGCAGCGGTGAGCAGCTGTATTTCTTCAACTTTGAGGGCTCACCCAACCCCGGCATTGACTTTATTCGCTCTGTTGGTGACCTGTGGTATCGCGCCCCAGCTATTCCCGGGGTTAATAAGGAACCCCTGTGGGCTGGTTTCGGGGCTGATAGCGAGATCCCCACCGAGCAGTTCAGGAACGCTTCCTTCAGCCTAGACCTGGTGGGTTTTGATGGTCCGGGCCGCATGGAGGCGCTGGTTTATTACGCTGACGACGACGGCGTGCGGCGTTACCTGTCCTCTCACGATGAGGGGCGGCGCTCGATCTTCCTAACTCCGGGTAACCACACCCACAATGACACGATTTTCTCTAAGCCTGGCCGCTATGTGCTGACCTACCGGGCTACTGCGCGTGCTAAAGATGGCTCACTGATTGCCTCTAAAACTGTGCCTTTTGTGTGGCAAGTTGGTGGCACGCGTCCCTCTGACACCGCCTCTACCCCGCTGAGCCAGCAGTTTGCCGCTGCTCCTTCTGGCGCCCCGGCCACGCCCTACACCTTCACGCTCTCAGCCCATGAGGGACGCCAAAAAGATGGCGACGACAAACTCACGGACCTGACTTTTGATGCGGGAGATGCTAAAGCTGGCGGAAACGTAACCTTCTTCATTGACGGCTACTACCTGGCTCAGGTGCCGGTGGTTAACGGTAAAGCCACTTGGAAAGAAATGATTGGTTCTACCACCAGTGCTTTCCAGGCTGTCTATATTCCCGACGCCGCTAGTGGCCTGCCGCGTTGGGTTTCGGCTTCGGTGGAATACACCACCGGCGAGGAATCCCCTGCCTCCACCGATTCCACCCAGGCGGTTTCGCGTCTGCCCGAGCCGGCCTCCAGCGACCCGGCCCCGGCTTTTGACACCCAGCCTTACACCCCTAAGGCGCTTAGCTACACCGTGGATGTTAAATCCATTAGCGACAGCCGTCTAAACACCACCATCACGCTGTCAGACAGCAAGGTTAAGGCCTATATCAATGGCGGCTACTATGACTCGCCTACCGAACAGTACCCCACCTGCATTTTTGAGGGGGTAACGGATGTAAATGGGCAGTTGAGTATTAATGACTCCCACTCTGACTGCTCAGGTAAATATCTGCGTATCAACGTTATCCCCCACGCCCTAATTGGCTCTGCTGGTGGTAGCGCTGATTCTCCCGGCCCGGTTGATACTCGCGCAGGTCTGAGCTACTCGGGTGCTTTGGCGGTCGATGGTGCCAACGGCACTGAGCCCACCCCACAGCCTGCCCCTGAGCCGGCCCCGCAGCCCACCGCCGCTCCTACTGCGACGCCGGCGCCCTCCCCTACAGCTAGCGCGGCCCCTACGGCTACCCCTGCGCCTAGCCCGACGGCGTCGGCCCAACCTACCGCTAAGCCCACTCCCACGCCGGCACCGACCAGTCAACCGACCACCACGCCGGCACCCGGTAAGCCCACACCTACGCCCCCTAGGGCCAGCCCGGCCCCCACCCCCACTAAGCCCAGCGGGCCGGTGAGTGAAAAGGTGATTTTGCAGCGCGGTCACGTCGATATTGCCGGCTCACTAAACGCCGATGGCACCGCATTAAGCGCCAGTTTGCATGATGACACGCTCACCAACGCTAAAACCTCAGTTGACCGCGATATCAACTCGGTAGCTTTAGCTTTGGACGACTCAGCTCGCCACACCCGCCCCTCTAGCGGCCGCCTAGCTGGTAGCCAGTATGACTTCCTGGGTAAATCCGGCAGCCAGTTCTACTACACTGACGCGATTAATGACGGCGTACACATTTGGCCTGGCTGGTCCACCAATGGCATCAGTGACTCGCTGGCTCAAGGCAGCGTCAAATTCATTGTTAAACCCCACTCGCTGCCCGAGGGTGCTAGTGCGCACGTGTTTAACAGTGACGCTTTAACCGGCAAGGTGGAACATATTTTTAACACCTCCACCTCGCTTAGCGAGCTGTCTATTCCTGAGCACACCCACGCTCACGCCAACTGGGCTTTCACCAAGCCCGGCGTGTATCTGTTCGAGGTTAGCTTCACGGCCACAGTAAAGGGCCAGGCTCTGGCCTCACCCACTAAATGCCTGACTTTCTTAGTGGGTAACCAGGCTATTGCCGATTACCGCGCCGGCAAGGTTAGCGGCTGCAAGCTAGATGGCAACTCCCCAGGGCCCGGGGCCAGCCCCACTAACCCGACGCCTACTACCCCAACGCCTACTACCCCTATCAATAATGTGGTTGGCTCTAACCCCACTAGCCCGGCTGGCGCTAGCGCATCTAAGCCGACGGCGTCTGGCTCCCAGGGCGCTAAGAGTTCTGGCTCTCTAAGCGGCGCCTTAGGCAGCTCTAGCAGCGGCGCGAAACTGGGCGGCTCTGGTTCGACCGGCGCCTTAGGCAGCGCGGGTGGCGCGGGTGGCGCCAGTGCAAGTGGAGCTGGCGGCTCGCTAGCCAAAACCGGCTTCGAACCAATACTGGCAATGCTAGGAGCTGGCCTGTGCCTGGCCTCGCTAGGTTTTAGGCGACAGCGCCACGCCAACTAATGAGCTCTGCGCCAACTAACGCTCGTGCCCCCTGGTTTAAAAAACCAGGGGGCACAGTGTTTAGACAGCATCTAAGCTTTTAACAGGCAGTAACTTGCGCTGGATCGATCGGCTCTGGCACCGGCACGTTCAGCACCGCCGCGCTATCAGCAATATCTTTGTGCATCTGCTTTAACAGCTCATCCAAGCCGGCAAAACTGATCATTGGGCGCAGATAGCTGACCAGATCAACCGCCACTTCTTGGCCATACAGGTTCAAGTCGGCGCGGCCAAGCACGTGAGCTTCAACCGTGCGTTTGGGTACATCCTTAAAAGTTGGGTTAGTGCCGATCGAGATAGCCGCAGGCATTTTACGTAGCCCACTGGCGCCGTCGTGAGCCCAAAGCCAACCGGCGTAGACACCGTCAGGGGGCACTACCCCGGCAGTTTCCGCATCCAAATTAGCGGTAGGGAAACCTAACTGGCGTCCACGCTGCAAACCATGCACCACCGTGCCACGCAAGCGATGCGGTCGGCCCAAAATCCGCGCCGCCTCAGCCACGTCACCCTTTTCCAGGGCTTGACGCACCCAGGTTGACGACCAGCGTTTACCGCTGTGTCCGCACACGTTATCTACGATTTCAACCTCAAAACCAAGCTTTTGGCCCAGCTGCTCCAGGGTGTGCCTGTCGCCCGCATTGCCGGCCCCAAAGCGCACATCAGAGCCCACCACCACCAGGCGGGCCTTAAGCAGATCCACCAGCCAGGTGCGCACAAAATCCTCGGCGCTTTGGGCGGCAAACTCCAAGGTGTAGTTAACCACCAAGGTGGCATCCACCCCCTGCTGTCCCAGCGCCTCAAGGCGGTCAGCCAAAGACGTGATCAAGTGCAGGTGGGTGTCAGGATCATGCACCAGGCGCGGGTGAGGATCAAAAGTCAGCACCACGCAAGGCACGCCCATTTGCTTAGCGCGCCGCACAGCATGGGCCAAAATCGCCTGATGACCACGATGGACGCCGTCGAAAATACCGATAGTGAGCACGCAGCCAGCAGCTAAATCAAGCTGCGCCACCTGCTTGGGCGAATGTAAAACTTTCACGCGTGTGCGCCACCATTGCAGCCGCATCCACCAGCGCAACCACAACCGCCAGAGCGGGGCTTAGCATCCACCGCACGCAACCCCAAAATATTGCCAGGTTTACGTCCCGGAACCGGACTGGCCTGCGCCATGGGGCCCTGAGGTACCTGAGCTTTAGGCTCCTGCGGCTGCGAAACCTGCTGAGTCAAACTTTTCTCCTATTTCACGCGCCCGCAAAAACTAGCACCGGTCGCAAATGTTTACCTTGATGTTTCAACAATGCCACGGCCTCACCCTGCATGTCTAACGCGGCTAGCACCTTTTGCTTAGCGTTAACAGGGGCCTTGGCCACTTGCACATTTTCTTCCAACTGACGCGGCAAAAACTTACCTTGACGCACGTCTTTAACCTGACCGGGATCTAAAACCAGCCAGTTGAAAGCCTGCCTGAGCACCAGCGGCAGGGGCGTTAGGGCCAAACCCTTAGGGTCAGCGCTGTCAGCATCCTCAGCTACCTGAGCCGACCAGCCGCTAAGAGTGCGTGCGTCGCTGACTTTAAACGGACCCACCAGGGTGCGTCGCAGCGTAGTCAAATGCGCAACTGTTTGCAGCGACAGCCCAAAATCGCGAGCCAAAGCCCGAATATAGGTACCTGACGAGCAGCTAACTTGCACCTTCACATCCACCACTGGCACTTGGCCCCAGCCTGGGTAACTGGCGCTAGTGGAGTTAACTTGACCCAGATCAAAGCTATGAATGGTGACTTGCCTAGCTTCCAGCTCCACCTCCTGACCGCTGCGGGCCAGGTCATAGGCGCGCACGCCGTTAACCTTAATGGCACTAAAACTGCTGGGCACCTGGCTAATCGGGCCGGTTAGCTGGGCGGCGGCAGCCTGCAGGCGCCCCAAATCAACCTGCCCGGGAGCTACCACCTGGGTTACCTGGCCGTGAGCATCCTCCGTGTCTGTGCCCACCCCCAGGCGGATGGTAGCCTCATAGGTTTTATCGGCCCCAACTAGGTAGTTCAGCAGCCGGGTAGCTTTACCAACGCCTACCGTAAGCAATCCGGTAGCCATGGGGTCTAGTGTGCCCGCATGGCCCACTTTGCGCGTGGCTGCCAGGCGCCGCACTCGGGAAACCACATCGTGGCTGGTGATGCCCAGGTCTTTATCAACCAGTAGCAGCCCGTCGGGGGCGGTTACGGCCCCCCGGGCTACATCCACTGGCCGTACGCGCTCAGTTGCGCCCGGGCCCTGGCTGGGCTCGCCTTGGCTGGGCCTGTCTTGACCGAGCGCAGTTTGCTTTTCGCTCACTTATCAGAGCTGGTCGTGACTAGAGCGGCCCTGGGCGTCAGCCTGAGCAGCCTCAGCCATGGCCTGTGCCTGCAGGGCAGCAATCTGGCGGTTGTCGACGCCGCCCTCCTGCTCGTCAGCAAAAACGTCCTGCTCGTGCACGGCCTCCTCAGGGCTAGCGGCACTTTCGGCGCTGGCAGCGCTCTCGCTGCTTTCAGCGCTGGCGGCGCTGTCGCTGCTGGCGGCGTCCTCGTCCTCGTCCTCATCCTTAGTGCGGTAGGGGTTAGCGTCCCCAGCGTAACTGGCCCCCTCAGCGGCGCGGGCAATGGCGGCGTCGCGCGCCTGAGCCTGAGCCAAAGCATCCTCAATGCTGCGGGCTGTGGTGGGCAGCGAGTCTAGCTGGAAGCTGATGGTGGGGGTAAGGCGGATACCCAGGGCTTTGCCTACCTCAGAGCGGATTAGGCCGGTGGCGGACTTTAGGGCGCTGGCGCTACGACGGCGCTCGCCCTCGGTGCCGTAAACCGTGTAGAACACGGTAGCCTGCTGCAAGTCACCGGTGACACGCACATCGGTGATAGTTACGAAACCTAGACGCGGGTCTTTAATGCGGCGCTCAAGCACCTGGGCCACAGTCTTGTGGATTCGGTCAGCAACTCGACGGGCGCGGGCGGGGTCAGCCATGATGGCTCCTTTTCCTGTGAAAGTTTTAGGTGATCTATGTACTTAATTTAATGCTAGTAAAGTGGCGGGCCATTGCTGACCCGCCACCTGCCGCCTTAGGTGGCGACTACCGTTTAGCCTAAGACGTCAGTCTCGCGGCTTTTCGCGCATCTCCCAAGTCTCAATGACATCGCCTTCAGCAATGTCCTTGAAACCTAGGTTAATACCGCATTCGTAGCCTTCGCGTACTTCGGTGACGTCGTCCTTCTCGCGGCGCAAAGACTCGATGGAAAGCTCGTTAGCAACCACCACGCCGTCGCGCACCAAACGGGCCTTAGTGCCACGCTTGATAATGCCGCTGCGGACAATCGAACCAGCGATGTTACCGAACTTGGAGGAACGGAAGACCTGACGAATCTCGGCGCTACCCAGAGCGACCTCTTCGTAGATCGGCTTGAGCATGCCCTTCATCGAGGCTTCAACATCCTCAATGGCGCTGTAGATGACGGAGTAGAACTTCATCTCTACGCCCTCGCGGTCAGCCAGCTCCTGTACACGCTCAGCCGGGCGTACGTTGAAGCCGATGATAACCGCGTTGTCGACGGTAGCCAGGTTGACGTCGTTCTGGGTGATGGCACCCACGCCACGGTGGATGACGCGCAGCTGTACTTCTTCGCCAACATCGATCTTGAGCAGCGACTCTTCCAGGGCCTCAACGGCACCGGAGGCGTCACCCTTAAGGATGAGGTTAAGGGTGTCGACCTTACCTTCCTTAAGCACATCGGCGAGGTTTTCCAGCGAAACGCGCTTGCGGCGCTTAGCCAGCAGAGCGTTACGGGCAGCAGCTGCACGCTTGTCAGCGATCTGACGGGCAGTGCGGTCCTCAGAGGCCACCAGGAAGGAGTCACCAGCGCTAGGAATGCTGGTCAGACCCAATACCTGAGCCGGGCGAGCCGGGCCGGCCTCTTCCAAAGACTTGCCGTATTCGTCGAACATGGCACGCACGCGACCGTAGGCAGAACCAGCCACGATGGGGTCACCCACGCGCAAGGTTCCACGCTCAACCAGTACGGTTGCCACCGCACCGCGGCCGCGCTCAAGCTTGGCTTCAATAGCCACACCGCGAGCATCAGCGTTGGGGTTGGCGCGCAGGTCCATACCTGCATCTGCCTGCAGCAGTACGGCTTCGAGCAGCTCGTCAATGTTTAGGTGCTGCTTAGCGGAAATGTCAACGAACATGGTGTCGCCACCGTATTCCTCAGGCACCAGACCGTATTCGGTGAGCTGACCACGGATCTTCTCCGGGTTAGCGCCTTCCTTATCGATCTTGTTAACCGCTACCACGATCGGCACGTTAGCACTCTGGGCGTGGTTAAGGGCCTCAACGGTCTGGGGCATCACACCGTCGTCGGCGGCAACCACCAAGATGGCGATGTCAGTTACCCGAGCACCACGCGCACGCATGGCGGTGAAGGCCTCGTGACCAGGCGTATCAATGAAGGTGATGGCGCGCATCTGGCCGTCGTGCTCAACTCGCACCTGGTAGGCACCAATGTTCTGGGTAATACCGCCAGCCTCAGAGTCCACCACGTCAGTGGAACGGATGGCGTCCAGCAGCTTGGTCTTACCGTGGTCGACGTGACCCATAACGGTTACCACCGGAGGACGTACAACCAGCTCAGATTCATCGTCTTCAGCTTCTTCAGCTTCAAGGTCGATGTCGAAGGACTCTAGCAGCTCACGGTCTTCATCTTCAGGCGAGACTACCTGGACATCGTAGCCCAGCTCCTCACCTAGCAGCTTGAAGGTGTCCTCATCCACCGACTGGGTGGCGGTAACCATCTCGCCGAGGCTGAACAGAGCCGTAACCAGGGCTGCGGGGTTGACGTTAATCTTCTCAGCCAGGTCGGTTAGCGTGGCACCCTGACGGACGCGAATTGCCGCGCCGTTACCGCGCGGAATAGCTACGCCGCCAATAATGGGTGCGCTCTGCTGTTCGAATTCCTGGCGCTTAGCGCGCTTGGACTTACGACGACGCGGGGCGTTGCCACCGCCGCGACCGAAAGCACCCTGGGTGGAGCCGTTACCGCCACGTCCGCCGCGCGGGCCGCCGAAGCCGCCGCCGGGACGAGCGCCGCCGCCACCGTTACCACGGCCACCGCCGCCGTTACCGCCACGGGCGCCGCCGGGGCGAGCGCCACCGCGAGCAGGCGCACCAGGGCGTCCAACTGAGGACTGACCAGGCATCATGCCCGGGTTGGGACGCGGAGCACCACTGGGACGAGCAGTTGCCGGAGTGGGGCGCGGGCCGCCATTGGCAGCCGGACGCGGACCACCGTTACCACCAGGGCGCGGACCACCAGAACGTGGAGCGCCGTTACCGCCAGGACGCGGGCCACCAGAGCGGGGAGCACCTGGACGCGGAGCGCCAGAGCGGCCACCACCCTGCGGGCGCGGGCCACCCGGGCGGGGGGCGCCATTACCGCCAGGACGCGGAGCTGCCGGGCGCGGACCGCCCTGACCGGGCTGAGGGCGAGCGCCACCAGGACGGGGCATACCCTGTGAAGAAGCGAAGGGGTTGTTACCCGGGCGGGCACCACCACGCGGCGCCGGAGCAGCCGGCTTAGGTGCGGCGGGCTTAGCAGCCTCAGCAGGAGCCGGCTTAGCAGCAGGCTTAGCGGGCTTGGGGGCCGGCTTAGCAGCCGGCTTGGGCTCCTCAGCTACCGGGGCCTTGGGGGCCTTAGGTCCGGGCTTAGGAGCAGCAGGCTTAGCACCCTCTACCTTGGGGGCCGGCTTAGCAGCCGGCTTAGGTGCGGCGGGCTTAGCCGCTTTCTTAGCACCAGGCTTAGGAGCGTCACTCTTAGCCTTCTTGGCGCCGTCGCCCTCAACCATCGGGGCGAAGTGTTCGCGCACGCGGCGCGCTACCGGGGGTTCAACAGCACTGGAGGCTGCCTTAACAAACTCCCCCTGGTCTTTTAGCCAGGCCAGAATGATCTTGCTGGTGACCTTCTTGCCTGAGGGGTCGAGCTCCTTAGCGAGCTCATGTACACGTGGTTTAGCCACTATTCTCCTGTTCCAGTCTCCCACCTGAAACAGGTGGGTGTGTTTACTGCTGGCAGCTCATCGCTGGGTACTCATCGGGTGCCCATCGGCTCTCTACCCGCTTTCATGTCTCGTAGTTAGTGCCGCCAGGCGGCAGTGGTTTACCCGCGTGGGTATGGGAAAACCAGTTGTCTACAACGTCAAGGTTGAGCGTCCCTTTGCAGCGCAATGCACGCTCAATGCTACGCCGTTTGAGGGCGGTGCCATAACATTGCGGATCGTCATGCATCCAGGCGCCTCTTCCCGGTGCGCAAGCACCAGTATCCACCACCACACGAGTATCGCGGCGAACGAGGCGAATTAACGCGCTACGCGCGTCCTTAGCCCGGCAACCTACACAGGTACGTATAGGTTGACTCATATCGCTCATTTTAACGTCTATTTGGGTGTTTTTCAGCCTTGGTAGCCTGAGTCGCCGCTCACGTCAGCACTTGAAGTGCGACCGGGCTGAATATCACCCTCATCAGTGTCAGAACGAATGTCGATCTTCCAGCCGGTTAGGCGGGCAGCCAGGCGGGCGTTTTGGCCTTCCTTACCGATCGCTAGCGACAGCTGGAAGTCAGGAACCACAGCGCGAGCAGTTTTTTCTTCCTCGTTTAGCACAGTCACGCTGGAGACACGGGCGGGAGAAAGCGCGTTGGCCACATACTTAGCCGGGTCAGCTGACCAGTCAACAATGTCGATCTTTTCGTCACCCAACTCCTGGTTTACCGCGCGCACACGCGTGCCCATGGAGCCAATGAAGGCACCCTTGGCGTTAATGTCACGGTTGTTGGCTCGAACCGCCATCTTGGTGCGGTGTCCAGGTTCGCGGGCCAGGGAGACGATTTCCACCTCACCCTTAGACAGCTCAGGTACTTCACGCTCAAAGAGCTGACGCACCAGGCCCGGGTGGGTACGCGAAAGAATGATCTGGGCGCCGCGCGGGCCACGGGAAACTTCAGTTACGTAAGCTCGCACGCGGTCACCGTGACGGTAGCGCTCGCCGGGCACCTGCTCAGCGGGAGGAATAATGCCTTCGCGTTCTTCGTCTAGGCGCACATATACGGTGCGCGGGTCGCGCCCCTGCTGCACAATGCCGGAAACTAGCTGACCGGTCTTGTCCTTGTAGGCGCCAAGCACTTCCATGTCACGGCGGTCGTGGATGCGCTGGACCACTACTGAACGGATAGAAGCCTGAGCGATACGCCCAAAGTGCGGGGGCGTGTCGTCAAAGTATTCACCGGTGGGCTGGTCGTTTTCATCTAACTCAGGGGCATAAACGTTCATCTCGCCGTTGCGGCGGTCTATACGCACGTAGGCACCCTTAATAGCCCCGGGCTGCTTGAGATAAGCGTTTAGGATCGCTTCTTCAATAGCAGGGACCAGGTTATCTAGGTCTATTTCCAACTCATCTGCGGCAACGCGCAGTTCAGTCATGTTGATTTCCATGTGTGCTCCTTTTATTCAGTTATGGTTACAGCGCGCCGCTGAGGTCTACTACCTGCTGAGCCTTGATGATCTGCGTAAAGGGTACTAGCTGCGTGGCGGTTTTGGTTTCTACCTCTACCCCGGTTTCGCTGACGCTTAGTACACGTCCGAATACCTCACCGGCTTCGGTCTTAATTTGTGCTAGGCGGCCTACTGCACGACCAAATTCGCGCGCATCACGTAGTTCGCGCTCGGCGCCGGCGCTAGATACTTCAAGCTGGTAGGAGCCCTTAATTGGGTCAGCTTCATCTAGCGCGTCGCTGATTTGACGCGCCACCTGTTCAATTGTGTCCAGGTCAACATCTCCGGGGCCTTCTGGTAGGTCCACGATGACTCGCAAGGTCGAGTACTTTCCAGCCTTGGTTAGCTCAGTTTCCAGCAGCATTAAGCCGTTTTCACTAACCACTGGGGCCAGAATTTGGGTCACTTCAGCCGGTGCCTGCTTGCGGTTTCCCTTAGCCTCGGGTGCCATTGCTGATCCTTCTGTCGATAATTACCTGCCCATATCTTACCTGTACGTGGGAAGATCAGGGGGTGAAGTGCCGCGTAATCACCCCCGCCCTGCGCCCGTTTAGTTTTCGCGCTACCGCCCGCAATTGTTCAATCATGGC
>ERZ773007.1062-NODE-1062-length-13072-cov-15.204963_pt1 | contig 13072 bp, 14 predicted proteins | sample MGYA00580665_ERZ773007 | MGnify/ENA primary metagenome ERZ773007 (study PRJEB29015, sample SAMEA2738122) | human oral metagenome | biome: human oral; feature: human-associated habitat; material: saliva | place: China | collected 2167 ... | reverse complement strand
CAAACAGTTCCTCAAGCGTCGCGCCGCCACGAATAGCCTGCTGGACCTGGACGAGACGGCCCTCGGTACCGACGGCGGCAGCCTTGACGAGCGCGCTGGTCTCCTCGGGGGTGGGTGCATCTCCGTCCCAGTGGAACTGCACGCCGCCCTTATCGATCGAGCGCAGGGCCTTCTGCAGTGCCTCGGTGAAGGAGCGGCCGATCGCCATGGCCTCGCCCACGGCCTTCATCGAGGTGGTGAGCGTCGGGTCGGCGGCCGGGAACTTCTCGAAGGTGAAGCGTGGGACCTTGACGACCACGTAGTCGAGCGTCGGCTCGAACGAGGCAGGGGTTGAGCCCGTGATATCGTTCGGGATCTCGTCGAGCGTGTAGCCGGTTGCAAGGCGCGCGGCAATCTTTGCGATCGGGAAGCCCGTCGCCTTCGAGGCCAGGGCGGACGAACGCGACACACGCGGGTTCATCTCGATGACGATGATGCGGCCCGTCTCGGGGTGGATTGCGAACTGAATGTTGCAGCCGCCGGTATCAACGCCGACTGCGCGGATGACGGCGATGCCGATGTCGCGGAGGCGCTGCATCTCGCGGTCGGTCAGGGTCAGCGCCGGAGCGACCGTGATCGAGTCGCCCGTGTGCACGCCGACCGGGTCGACGTTCTCGATGGAACACACGACGACGACGTTGTCCGCCTTGTCACGCATGAGCTCGAGCTCGTATTCCTTCCAACCAAGAATCGACTCCTCCAGGAGCACCTCGGTCGTGATCGAGGCGGACAGGCCCTGGCCGGCGATGCGCTCCAAGTCCTCGGGCGTGTACGCGAAGCCGGAGCCCAGGCCGCCCATCGTGAAGGAGGGGCGAACAACGAGCGGGTATCCGAGCTCGGCGGCGGCCGCGTGGCATTCCTCCATCGTGTGAGCGATGAACGAGCGGGCGACCTCGGCACCCGAACGCTCGACGATCTCCTTGAACTCCTCGCGGTCCTCGCCCGCGCGGATCGCCTCAATCGAGGCACCGATCAGCTCGACGTTGAAGCGCTCGAGCACGCCCATCTCGGACAGGGCGACAGCCGTGTTCAGAGCCGTCTGGCCGCCCAGCGTGGGAAGCAGCGCGTCGGGGCGTTCCTTTTCGATAATCGAGGCCACGACCTCGGGGGTGATCGGCTCGACGTACGTGGCGTCGGCGATGCCGGGGTCGGTCATGATGGTCGCGGGGTTGGAGTTGACGAGGATGACGCGCAGGCCCTCCTCCTTCAGGACGCGGCATGCCTGCGTGCCCGAGTAGTCGAACTCGCACGCCTGGCCGATGACGATGGGGCCGGACCCGATGACGAGAACAGAGGACAGATCATTCCTGCGGGGCATCAGTGGGTCTCCTTCGCGGCGGTCATAAGCGACATGAATCGATCGAAAAGCAGCTCACCGTCGTGCGGACCCGCGGCTGCCTCGGGATGGTACTGAACGGAGAAGGCGGGAATGTCGAGCGCGCGCAGACCCTCCACAACACCATCGTTGAGGCCGACGTGCGACACCTCGACGCGCCCGTATCGGCCCGAGTCGAAGGGAGCGACCGAGGGCTCCCCCACCGGGGCGTCCACCGCGAAGCCGTGGTTGTGAGCGGTGATCTCGACGCGGCCCGTGGCCACGTCCTTCACCGGCTGGTTGATGCCGCGGTGGCCGTAATCCAGCTTGTAGGTGCCGTACCCGAGGGCGCGACCAAAGAGCTGGTGGCCAAAGCAGATCCCAAAGTACGGAATCCCCGCGTCCAGGACGGCGCGCAGCACGCCGATCTCGCGGTCGGCCGTCGATGGATCGCCGGGGCCGTTGGAGAAGAACACGCCATCGGGATTGAGAGCTTCGATGTCCGCGAAGGACACCGTCGACGGCACGACGTACACGCGCGCTCCGCGCGCCGCGAGGTGGTAGGGGGTACGCGACTTAATTCCCAGGTCCACGGCCACCACGGACGCGAGGGGCTCCTTGCCCTCCCACTCCCCCAGCGGCTCGACCACGTAGGTCTCATCCGTCGACACCTCGGCGGCCAAGGCCTGCCCACTCATCACCGGCGACTCGGCGACGATACGCACCAGGGATGCCACGGCCTCGTCCCCGAGATACTGCGCGCCCACGGGCAGCGCCTCTCCCGAGAAAATGCCGGCGCGCATGGCACCGCGCTCGCGGATGTGACGGGTGATCGCGCGCGTGTCCACGTCGGCGATACCCACGATCTCCTGAGAGACCAGCTCGTCTTCGAGTTCGCGGCGTGCACGCCAGTTCGAGGCGCGCCGTGCCGCGTCACGCACGACGAAACCGGCAACCCAGATGCGCGAGGACTCCGGGTCCTCGTCGTTGACGCCCGTGTTACCGATGTGCGGGGCCGTCATGACGACGATCTGGCGGTGGTACGAGGGATCCGTGAGGGTCTCCTGGTATCCCGTCATGCCGGTCGAAAAGACGATCTCCCCGAGCGTGCGGCCACGCGCTCCCCACGCGCGTCCCTTGAAAACGGTGCCGTCCTCCAGGACGAGCAGAGCGATATCGGTCGAAGTCATCGATCCTCCTTGGCGATCGGGGTGGCGTCGGCGACCGTCGGGACGCCATTGAAGATCGTGAAGCGCACCTGGCCGGGCAGCTCCATCCCGCGGAACGGGCAGTTAGTCGAACGGGTCCACTGCTTGGCAGGGTCAATCGTGATACGCGCGTGCGGATCGACGAGCGTGACGTGGGCGGGGGCCCCGACGACCAGGCCGCGACCCTGGGATTCGACGCGACCGATGCGCGCGGGCGTGGTGGACAGGACGCGAGCAACGTCCTCCCAATTCATACGGCCGGTGTTCACCATCGTCTCGATAACGATCGGCAGGGCCGTCTCCAGGCCCGTCATACCAAACGCTCCGGCCTGCCACTCGCAGTCCTTCATCTCGAGGGGGTGCGGCGCGTGGTCGGTGCCGACGACGTCAATGGTGCCGTCGGCCAGGCCCTCGCGCACCGCCTCGACGTCCTCCGCGCGGCGCAGCGGCGGGTTGACCTTGTACAGCGGGTCGTAGGTGGCGGCCAGCTGCTCGGTCAGGAGCAGGTGGTGCGGGGTGACCTCGGCGGTGATGTTCACGCCCTGGGCCTTGCCCCAACGCACGATGTCGACCGATCCTGCGGTGGACAGGTGGCACACGTGCAGGCGCGAGCCCACGTGCTTGGCCAGCAGAATGTCGCGGGCGATGATCGCCTCCTCGGCGACCGCCGGCCAGCCGGCCAGGCCGAGCTCGCCCGACAGCGCTGATTCGTTCATCTGGGCGCCCTCGGTCAGGGCCGGGTCCTGGCTGTGCTGGGCGACGACGCCGTCGAAGCCCTTGACATACTCGAGGGCGCGGCGCATGAGGACCGGATCGGAGACGCACTTGCCGTCATCGGAGAAGACGCGCACCTTGGAGCGCGAGCGGGCCATCGACCCCAGGGACGCGAGCTGCTTGCCCTCCAGCCCCTTGGTGACGGCTCCGACGGGGCGAACCTCAACCCAGTCGGCCGCCTCACCCAGGTCCAGCACCTGGTCGACGATCGCGGCGGTGTCCTGCGTGGGCGTCGTGTTGGCCATCGCGTGCACCGCCGTGTAGCCGCCCGCAGCGGCCGCGCGGGTGCCGGTAAAGACGGTCTCGGCGTCCTCGCCGCCAGGCTGACGCAGGTGCGTGTGGATGTCGACGAGGCCGGGCAGGGCGACCAGGCCCTCGGCGTCGATAACGCGGGGGTCTCGTACTGCGTCGCCAGCCTGGGTACCGATGGCGACGATGACACCTCCTGACAGCGCAATGTCGGTCGCGTCCCCGCCGACCAAAGACGCCCCCTTGATGAGAATGTCGCGAGTCTGCTTAGTCATTGCTGTGTCCTTCCGATGCGAGGAGCAGGTAGAGGGCGGCCATGCGAATGCACACGCCGTTGGAGACCTGCTCGACGATGACAGATTGAGGTGAGTCTGCTGCCTCGGCGCAGATCTCGAGGCCGCGGTTCATGGGGCCCGGGTGCATGACGACCGCGTCGGAACGCAGCTTCGTGAAGCGCTCGGGGGTGAGGCCATACTCGGCGTGGTAGGCACCCGGCGAGGGGAAGAATCCCCCGCCCGCGCTGGACATGCGTTCCCGTTGCACGCGCAGCATCATGACAGCGTCGGGCTGACTCGCCAGGGCCTCGTCGAAGTTGTACGAGGTCTGGCAGTTCCACGTGTCGACCCCCAGCGGCAGCAGCGTCGGGGGCGCGACGAGGGTGACGCGCGCGCCCAGGAGGGTCAGCAGGTCGACGTTGGAGCGGGCTACGCGCGAGTGCAGGACGTCGCCCACGATGACGACGTGAGCACCGTCGAGGCCGGTGCCTGGCTCAGGGAGGCGGCCGGCAGGGTCGTCGGCGCCGAAGTGGCGGCGCAGCGTCATGGCGTCCAGGAGCGCCTGGGTCGGATGCTGGTGGGTGCCGTCGCCCGCATTGAGGACCGGCAGGTTCATCCACCCGGCGTGGGCCAGGCGGTGGGCCGCGCCCGACGAGGAGTGACGCACGATCACCGCATCGGCGCCCATCGCCTGCAGCGTCAGGGCCGTGTCCTTGAGGGACTCGCCCTTGGACACCGACGAGCCGCGCGACTGGAAGTTGATGACGTCGGCACTCAGGCGCTTGGCGGCGGTCTCGAAGGAGATGCGCGTGCGCGTGGAGTCTTCGAAGAACAGGTTGACGACGGTCTTTCCCTGGAGCGTCGGAAGCTTCTTTACGCTCTGGTGCTGCGTGGCGGCCATCTGTTCCGCTGTGTCGAGGATCAGGATCGCCTCCTCGCGGGTGAGATCGCGGATGGAAATAAGATGGCTGAGGCTCATCGCTTACAGGCCCTTCCCTAGCAGGACGCCGTCGCGCCCATCGGTTTCGTCGAGCAGGATGGTCACTGTCTCATCCCGCGAGGTCGGCAGGTTCTTGCCGACGAAGTCCGGTCGGATCGGCAGCTCACGGTGGCCGCGGTCGATCAGGACGGCGAGCTGGACGGCAGCGGGGCGCCCGATGCGAGTCAGCGCGTCGAGCGCAGCTTTGATCGTGCGTCCCGTGTACAAAACATCGTCGACCAGCACGACGGTCCTACCATCGATGCCGGTGACTGGAATCAGCGTTTCCTTGGGGGCGCGCAGCGGCTGGCTGGCCAGGTCGTCGCGGAACATCGTCGTGTCGATGACGGCGAGGTCGGCGTAGGTGCCGGAGACCTCGCGGATCCTGTTGACGAGCCGACGCGCAAGCGTTGCTCCGCGCGTGGGGATGCCGGCGATGACGAGATTCTCGCTACCGCCGTTGCGTTCAATGATTTCGTAGGCAATACGTGTCAGGGAGCGGGCAACGTCACCCGCTCCGAGTACTTCTTTGCCGCGCGATGCGCGATCAGCGTGCAGTGATCCCACTGCTCTCTCCTTCCCCGCCTCACGGGACGGTCATTAAAGGATGTGTTCCAGATCAATACTACGCGCCCGGTTTGGCGCTCGCGGTCGACTCACGCGTGTGAAAGGCCACGTGAGCGGCTATACACTAAGAGTATGACGAATAAGGCGAAGCCGTCAGCAACCGCTGCCGGCGTTGACGCATCCCCCGAACCACACGAGGGACGCACCGCCCGCCGCGTCACCCTTGACGACATTGCAATCGTCGCCGGAACGTCCATTGCGACGGTGTCCAGAGCACTCCAGGGTTCGCCGCGCGTCGCGCCCTCAACGCGTGAACGGATTGAGAAGGTCGCCGAACAGCTCGGATACCGAGCAAATATCGCTGCCTCACTGCTGGCATCCTCGAGGCCCCAGATCCTCGGCCTCGTCTGTGCTCTCGGGCAGGAGCTACACGTGCGTTACCGGGCAGAGGCACTCAGGGCCGCCGAATGGCACGGATTTAGAATCATCGTCGAATCTATCGACGATTCACGCGACGTGGAGAGGGCCTGGGAGTCCGTCCTGCAGTTGCGCGCCCAGTCGGTCATCGCGGTGGACTCCTCGTGCATCTCGCAGAGCTACGCACACGTACCCACCGTCCTCATCGGCCAGCAAGCGGTGCGCGAGGACCTCGATCTGATCACGAGCGACAACGAGCGCGGCATGCGTGAGGCCGTCACGCTGCTGCGCGACCGGGGTCGGCGACGCGTCGCCTTCATCGAGGGCCCTCCCGGGCCCTCCGCTCGCGCTCACAAGTCAGCTTTTCTCAGGGCCTGCCGCAGTGTGCGCATCGACCATGTCTGTATTCCAGGAGGCGACAACGTCGATGCCGGCTTCCTGGCCGTGCGCGCCGGGCTGCCCACCGGGGTGGATGCGCTCGTGTGCTACAACGACCAGTGCGCCCACGGCGCGATCCTCGCGCTTCTACGCCACGGCCTCGTCCCCGGTCGAGACATCCTTGTTGTCGGCTGCGATAACTCCGCACTCGCCGCTACCCGCGCACTCGCGCTCACCTCGATTGACCGCGCTCCCGCACGCGTCGGCGCCCTCGCCGTCGACTGCGCGATCGCACGAGCACGGGGAGACGACAAAGCGCCCGTGCGCGAGCGCGTCGAGACCGAGTTGGTCGTGCGTGCCAGCACGGGATGATCGCGCGCAACGACATCACGGCCCCGTCCCGCGCGATCATCAGCCCTATTCGACAGAGGTCATGAGCCGCTCCACCAACGAGGCATGGACGCCGGGAGTAGCCAAGAGGATCGAGCCCTTGTAGCGCACGTCAAGGGGCGTACCGTCCAACCGCGTTGCCAACGCCCCGCACTCGGTCGCAATAAGGGTCGCCGCCGCGATATCCCACGGGGATACCCACATGTGCACGAAGGCACCCGCGCGCCCGCGCGCAACCTCGACGCACTCCAGCGCAGCGGAGCCGTAGCGTCGGTGTCCTCTGCTCTCTTGCAGTGCCCGCGCGAGCCTCGGCAACGCAAGGATCTCTTTGATGTCCGTGATAACAATCGCCTCGCGATACGAGGAAGCATCCTGCGCGCGAGGCAGTGGAACACCATCCAACCACGCGCCCCTGCCTCGGATCGCATGACAGACATGGCCGCCGACGACGTCCGCGACGACTCCGAGCACGGGTTCTCCGTCCTCGCACAACGCAAGTGAAACCGCGTAGTCGCGGTGCGTCTCCACGTAGTTCATCGTGCCGTCAATGGGGTCGAGGACCCACACGCGGCCCGCGAAGGAATCAACGGCGTGTCCTTCCTCCCCCAACAGGGGCAGGCCGGTTGCCTCTTCCAGGCGAGCAGCAATCTCCTCCTCGATTGCCCTGTCGACCGCCGTCACCAGGTCGTTACGATTCGACTTCGTGTCAACCGCAAGGTCACACGGCGGATCAAGCGCGATCGCCATCCCGACGCGAACGACGTCGATGGCAATCTCCGCCAGCTGATCGATACTCAGTTCACAACTCATGCTTCCTCCTGTGCCGCACTAAACTCACGGTCTGCACGCAGGTTACGCTCCTCGAAGAACGCGACAAAAACCAGACAGATCAGGCCAACGATCGCCGAGACAACAAGGACGGTGACGGTCGAGCCCCAGAAGATAGAAGCCACCGTCGACGATGACCAGGACGGCGTATGTCTTGAGGGATTCGACAAGCCACCTGCGCCGCTGCTGTGCCAGCGACAGCGACGTCGGAGGCGCCATGCGTGAATCAAAGAGCCCGGATAAATGCATCATTGCCTTCTCTCCAGAGTTATTGGTGTGACGTACTCGGGCGACGGCGCCAGGCGAGTACACCACCAGAATACAAACGCTTACACATCCCGCAAACAAGCGCTTACATACAGTCGGACACCATCATGACACCGAGCGCCAAACGAGCATAAATCACACTGTTTCCGGTCTTTGAGCGCCGATATCAACGAATCCAATCCAGATGGGATCACACAAGATGGCCCTGTATGGCTGCGCGTTCGATGCGAACGGCATCGCTAGGCTGCCATAGCGATACAGCATACCCCGTAGGGGTACGCTAGATACCCCTACAGGGTATACAACCAATGGTCAATCGAACCCCTTTTTATTCCTGCGCTGGTTATGAGAGGGGAACAGCCATTAAAATAAAGATGCGTATCAACGCGTAGAAAATGACGTGTACGAAGAGGAAGGCCACCCATGACCATTCAGGAACTACCCATGCCCCAGACGTCGACCGGAGGCTGCGGCTGCGGCGCACATGCGGAGCAAGACCCCACGATCGATGCCACCGCGATCCCCCACCGGCTGCGTCACGCCGCCGTGCTTGGTGCCGCGCAATCCATGAGCGCCGGTGAGTCATTCATCATCCGCGCTCCCCACCTGCCCCGCCCGCTTCTGGCACAGATCATGCAGCTGCCGGGCGAGTGGACCTTCGAGGTCATCACCGACGGCCCCGAGTATTGGGATGTGCGCACCACACGTGTGTCGCTCTGATCCATGAAGGTGCAACGTGGGTGGCAGGATCACAGCGATCCCGCCACCCACACCCGTTTGTCATACCGAGAGATACGCACTCGTCACCATCGTCTTCTGCGGTAGCCTGGTCCCATGAATGATTGGAAGCTCACATCCTTCAACGCTGACGTGAGCGCAGTTGCCAGGGCCACAGCCTACGCCGCCGAGCTCACTGCAGAGAACCTACTCGCCCGGACAGACTCCGAGCAGATGGGCCACACAGCTCTCGAAGTGATCTGGGATAAGCACGGCATCGCGTTCGCCGGCGGAGTCGGCGGAGTCGGACAGGGACGCAACAGCCTCGACGCTCTCGGCTACAAGCCCGGCGAGCTTCACATCGGCCACTGCCACGGCGGAACCTCCCGCGCCCTCACCTTTACCGAAGAGGGGCGGACGATCCCAGCGGGCTTCGGCCCCTCCATCGGATGCCGCCTCCTCGCGGACCGAGAGTTTGTGGACAAAATGAGGCAGATGCCCGCCCTCTGGAATGCGATTGCTTCCGGGCAGGTCTCTCTTTTTTGGGACATGGTATTCGCACCGTCGGGACGCCTTGATGACATTCGCTTCACCTCAACGCCGATCACTCTGCCGCCCGCCGAGATGGCGGCGCTGAACCAGGCGATCACCAGCGCGTAGCCCGCATAGCAGTGGCCGCCCCGGGACAACCGGGGCGGCCACTGTCATGATGCGAGTGCTCAGTATTCTTCAAGCAGCTCGTCGAGATCGTCCTCGACGCTGGCGCCGTCGAGCGGCGTCGCGCCTGCGGGAAGCGACCGAGCCGGCGCTTCCTGGACGGGCAGAGAATCGGCAGACGTGGCCGGTGGCTCGGAAGAATTCGAGTCGGCGACGAAGGAATCCTCGTCACTGCCCTGCCTGCGCGACCACGCGGGGGATGCCAGGTCCTTACGGATGGCATCAAGAACCGCGTTCACGAAGGACGGAGACGTGTCGGTCGAGATCGAGCGGACGATCGAGATCGCCTCGTCGATGACGATGATCGGCGACACCTCGTCGTTTTCCAGCATCTCCCACACGGCCACGCGCATGACGGCCAGGTCCACGGCGGCGATGCGATCCAGGCCGGGCACGCGGGCGTGCGCCGAAATCAGGGAGTCGATGCGGCGCAGGTTGTCCGCCACTCCCCCAATGATCTGGATCGAAAACTCCGGGAGCGGAGTCTGGGCCGCGGTGATGACGCGGCGCTCGCGCAACAGGTCGCGCAGCACGTCGGGGTTGGACCCCATACCGCGCTGGTCGGCCTCGTAGACCACGTCGGCCGCGCGCTTGCGGGCCTTCGTGCGCGAGGTGAAGCGGTGCTGCTTCGACATTACTCGGTCACGCGACCCGAGTACGAGCCGTCGCGGGTGTCTACCTTGACGCGGGTGCCTTCCTCCATGAAGAGGGGGACCTGGATCTCGTAGCCGGTCTCGAGCGTCGCGGGCTTGGTGCCGGCGGAGGAGCGGTCGCCCTGCAGGCCGGGCTCGGTGTGGGTGATCGTCAGAACGACGGTGGCGGGCAGCTCGACGAACAGGACGGTGCCGTCGTGCTGGGAGACGATGACGTCCTGGTTCTCAACCATGAAGTTGCGGGCGTCGCCAACGGTCTCGGCGGGAACGTTGATCTGCTCGTAGGTGGACTGGTCCATGAAGACGTAATCGGTGCCGTCCTGGTACAGGTACGTCATGTCGCGACGGTCAACGGTCGCGGTTTCGATCTTCAGGCCAGCGTTGAAGGTCTTGTCGACGGTCTTGCCGGATAGAACATTCTTGATCTTGGTGCGCACGAAGGCCGGGCCCTTGCCAGGCTTGACGTGCTGGAACTCGACAACCTGCCAGAGCTGGCCGTCGATCACCATAACGAGGCCATTCTTCAGATCATTGGTCGTTGCCACAGTGGTACCTCACTCGTAAAGGAATCAGTAATCAGGGGTCAGTTTACACGCGCGAGCCACCTCATCGGCGACTTCTTGCGGGGTGAGGACGCTCGTATCCACTGTTGTGTCGGCCACGGCCTCATAGGCGACACGAGCCTGCCTCATTAGCTGGGTGAGCACAGCACGGGGCGCGCCGAGGCCGACAGAACGTGGGACCCCCAGGTTTTCTCGGCGTGATACCGCGGAAAGGTCCGCGGAGAGTTCGACAACAACGGCACCCCGGGTCCGCGCGTCGTGGATCGCCGAGGCAGTGGCTGAGTCGAGCGGTTGGGAGGCACCGAGCGTGACAATACCCTCGTCAAGGCGAAGGAGCCGTTCAGCTTCTTCGCGTGCGGTGATGGCCAAGTGAGGGTCACGGCCCACGACAAGCGTGCGCATCGAGGCACCGAGGCGCTCCTCCACAGCATCGTCCGTTTCGCGAAGCGGCAGGTGATAGCGCTGCGCGAGGAGGCGACCGACCGTCGTTTTGCCTGAGCCGGTGACGCCAATCAAGACGATCAGACTCATGCGCCGATCCCGATGGCGCGTGCTGGGGCCACCAGTTCGTTGGGTTCGACTGTAAAGGTACTCGGGTTTGCGATGCCGTCGAGCAGCACGAAGCGCAGGATGCCGCGGCGCACCTTCTTGTCCGAGGCCATGATGTGGGTCAGTTCCTCCAGAGAGCTGTCCTCGTAGCGGGTGGGCAGCCCAACGCGGGCGAAGAGTTCGTCGTGAAGCGCGACTTCTTCGGCCCCAAGGAGTCCACGCTGAGCGCTCAGGCGTGCGGCGAAGCAGCAGCCGACGGCCACCGCGTCGCCGTGGCGCCACGTGTAGTCGTTCGCTCGCTCGATCGCGTGGGCGAGGGTGTGACCATAGTTGAGGATCTCGCGCAGTCCGCCTTCGGTCAGGTCGGCGGAGACGACGCGGGCCTTGACTGTGATCGCACGGGTAGTGATCTCGGCCAGCTGCTCGCTGGAGGGGTCAAGGAGGAACTCCGGGGAGGTCTCCCCCACGATGCGCAGGATCTTAGGGTCGGCGATGAACCCACACTTGATGACCTCGGCGGCCCCCGCCGCCAGGTCCTGGCGGGGCAGGGTTGCCAGCAGGCTCATGTCGGCGATGACCGCGTCGGCTGGGTAGAAGGAGCCGACCAGATTTTTGCCCACCGATGTGTTGATACCGGTTTTGCCGCCCACGGCTGCGTCAACCATGCCGAGCAGCGTGGTCGGCACGTTGATGAGCGTCACGCCGCGCAGCCACGTGGCGGCGACGAAGCCCGCCATGTCTGTGGTCGCTCCCCCGCCCATGGCAATGATTACGTCCTTGCGGCCCAGCTGGAGGTGCCCGCAGGTGTCCCACAAGCCGGCCACGACCTCGATGGCCTTTCCGGCCTCGGCGTCAGGATGGTCGGCGGTGGCCACCTCGTAGCCGAGGGAACGGAGGTGCTCGGCGAGCGCCACTGCGCGTGCAGCGAGCGGGCGCGCGTGGATGATGAGGACCTTCATGACGGCCTCGTCGAGCGCGGCGGCGATGGGAGCAAATCCCAAATCACGGCCGACGGTGATAGTTGAGGGATGGGGGCCGGTGACCCCGATGGTGGTGCTCATAGCTGCTCCAGGTGGGTGAGAATGGCGGTGGCGACGTCCTCGGCGGGTCCCGGCCCGGTGGGCACGGTCAGCGTGGCGACGGCACGGTAATGAGGTTCGCGCTCGCTTCTCAGTCGCCGTAGCACCCCGTCGGGGTCTGTGGCGAGCAGCGGGCGGTGAGTCTTAGATGCTGTGCGGCGCACGAGTTCGTCGTGAGGGGCGTCAATATAGACAACGATGTGACCAGCGAGCAGGTCGCGCACAGCGTCGGTGGCCGCTGCTCCCCCGCCCAGTGACACGACCGCGCGACGTGAGAGCGCATCGGCGACCGCCACGGTCTCCATGAGACGGAATGCAGACTCGCCATCGGTGGCGAAAATATCGGAAATCGCTCGTCCTTCACGCTCAACAATCAGGTCGTCGGTGTCGACGTGAGGGACTCCGAGGCGACCGGCGAGCAGGCGACCGACCTTCGACTTGCCAGCTCCCGGCAGCCCGACGAGGACGATGGGCAGGGCGACGCTCATGCGCGCTCCCCCACAACCTCCAGGTAAGAAGAAAGGTTACGGCGCATCTCGGCCACCGAGCGCCCGCCCGCGTGATCAAAAAGGGCGTCGGCCAGAACCAGGGCGACCTCGGCCTCGGCGATGACGGCACCGGGCACAACCTGGCAGGTGTCGGAGCGCTGGTGCAGGCCTACGGCTTCCTCACCGGTCGCCAAATCGACGCTGCGCAGAGCGCGAGGGACGGTCGAGATCGGCTTGAAGCCGGCGCGTGCCACGATGGGTGCGCCGTTGGACGTGCCTCCCTCGATGCCGCCTGCGTGGTTGGTGGTGCGAGTCAGGTGCCCATCCGCCCCGCGCACGATCTCGTCGTGTGCGGCGGAACCGAGCAGGGCGGCCTGTGCGAAGCCGTCACCAATTTCGACGCCCTTGACGGACTGGATCGACATGAGCGCGGCGGCCAGGCGTGCGTCCAAGCGCTCGCGTGCAGTCACGTGCGTGCCCAGCCCCACAGGCACACCGTAGGCAATCACCTCAACGACGCCGCCGATGGTGTCACCCGCATGCTTCGCCTCATCGACGGCGGCCTCAAAGCGAGCGTTGTCAGCCGTGTCGAGGGTGCGCATGGAGGCCTCGCACAGGGC
>ERZ773007.1053-NODE-1053-length-13176-cov-20.586846_pt1 | contig 13176 bp, 13 predicted proteins | sample MGYA00580665_ERZ773007 | MGnify/ENA primary metagenome ERZ773007 (study PRJEB29015, sample SAMEA2738122) | human oral metagenome | biome: human oral; feature: human-associated habitat; material: saliva | place: China | collected 2167 ... | reverse complement strand
GGTTGGGTATGGGTTGACGTTGTCGATGTTTCAGACGACGTATCAAGGCAGGGGTCGTCTGAAAAGCATTCGCAATGTGTAGAAAATATTATTGGCGTTATTTTGCCGATTATAAAGTCAGTCTGCCGTTTTGTCCGCCACACATGACGGATGGGCGGGTTTTCAGACGACCTGTCATTTTTTATCGTTGCGGCACGGTTTATCCCAATGCGGCGATAAATTCCTGCGCCTGTCTGCGGGTAACGGCATCTTGCGCCAACAGGTTTTCGATGTTGCCGAGGTCGTCTGAAAAGTCTTGTGCAAGACAGTGGGCGACGGTTTTGGCAATGTCGGTAAACTTAATCTGTCCGTCTAAAAAGGCGGCGACGGCGGCTTCGTTGGCGGCGTTCAATACGCAGGGCGCGGCTCCGCCCGCGTTCATGGCTTCATAAGCGAGCTTCAGACAGGGGAAGCGGTCAAAGTCGGGCTTTTGGAAAGTCAGTGCAGACAATGAGTCGAAATCGAGGTCGCCGACACCCGAATCAATGCGCTCGGGCAAACCCAAACAATAAGCGATGGGCGTACGCATATCGGGATTGCCCAGTTGCGCCAGCACGGAGCCGTCACGGTAACGCACCATGCTGTGTATCACGGATTGCGGATGGATGACGACTTCCAGTTTTTCCGGCGGACAGTTAAACAGCCAATGCGCCTCAATCAACTCCAAGCCCTTATTCATCATTGACGCGGAATCGACAGAAATTTTGCGGCCCATGCTCCAATTCGGATGTTTGACCGCCTGCTCGGGCGTAATGCTGTCAAATGTACTTAAATCAGTGTTAAGGAAGGGGCCGCCCGATGCGGTCAGGATAATCGAATTGATACCGTGCTCATTCAGACGGCCTGTGTAATCCCTTGGCAATACTTGGAAGATGGCGTTGTGTTCGCTGTCAATCGGCAAGACGGTGGCGCCGTTTTGACGGGCGGTTTCCATAAACAATGCGCCGGAAACCACCAGCGTTTCTTTGTTTGCCAGATAAATGGTTTTGCCCTTTTGAGCGGCGGCCAAAGCCGACGGCAAACCGGCCGCGCCGACAATGGCACACATCACACCGCTGACTTCATCGGCGGAGGCGACATCAATCAAGGCTTGAGAACCATATAAGACCTGCGTATCGATGCCTTCTTGTTTGAGTTTCTTTTCCAGCTCGGCCGCATGACCGGCATCGCCGACAACGGCATATTCCGGGTGGAACTGTTTGCATTGCGCCGCCAGCTTGTCCACCTGCCTATGCCCTGCCAGCGCGAACACGCGGAATTTCTCAGGATGGCGAGAGACAACGTCTAAAGTGCTTTCGCCTATGCTGCCGGTACTGCCTAATATGGTCAGAACTTGTTGTGTCATGGTGTGTTCTTTGTGTGCTGTGCAAACGGTATTCATTGTGTTTGAAATAGATTTCTTTGCCGTTTCCAATTTTCAGACGGCCTTTTGCCTCCCGGCTAAACAGGCCGTCTGAAAGAATTACTCAATGCCGTATTCGATGGTAACAACCAGTCGGACTTGTTTGCCGACAGTGCTTTTATCGTAAGAACCGCCGTACTCGTCGTCCTCGCTGCTGCCGGTGTCGGCATAGATATTGAACGAGCCTTGCGAAGCAGAACGCATGGCGCCCACTTTGCCGCCGCCGGTTTTGGCAAATTCGGCCGCGCGTTTCTGCGCATCCTCCGTCGCCTGCGTGATCAAATCGCGTTTGATGGTTTCCAAATTGCCCAGCAAATATTGCGGATTGTCGAAGCGGATGAATTCGTTTTGCGCACGGAAATTCAAAATGGCGCGCTGGGCGGCTTGGATTTTATCCAATTTTTTGGTGTTGACCACAATATTGAGGTCGCCATCGTAGCCGTTGGGCGTGCGGGTTACGTTGCCCAGTTCGTCGCGGGTTTCATTGAAAACGCGCGACACTTCGGGCAGGCCCACTTTCATTTCAGCCGCCGCAAAGCCTTGCTCGCCCAAAAATTTAGACAGCTTCTTGCGTCTTGCCGTCAGCAAATCCAAAACTTCCTGATAGCTCTCGCCGTGCGCGTTCACGCCCGTATTCCACGTCGCGCTGTCGGATTGGAAGTTTTTCTCCGCCAAACCTTTTACGGTAATCGTCCCCGGTTGGCGCAGATTCTTAAACTGCACGCCCAAAATAAACGCCGCAGCCATCAATCCCAGTGCCAACAATACGCCCAAGATCGATAAAGATGAAATCTGTTTTTGTTCGGACATAATCAACTCCCCCAACAATGTAAGACAGGCGGTTTAAAACAAATATACAAAGGCGGCATAAATGCTGATAACGGCAATCAGGCTGTCCACACGGTCGAACACTCCGCCGTGCCCCGGCAACAGATTGCTGCTGTCTTTGATACCTGCCGCACGTTTGAGCCAGCTTTCCAGCAAATCGCCGCACACGCTGACAACAGTCAGAATCAAGCCGATCAAAATAGTTTTTAACCAACCGGCTTCAAAAGCCAGCCAACCGGCTTTCCATACGATGGTCATGTACACGGCAACGCATAATGCGCCGCCAATCGCACCTTCCCAGCTTTTACCCGGACTGATGGTCGGCGCAATTTTACGCTTACCAAACGATTTGCCGCAGAAATACGCGCCAATATCGGCCACCCACACCAAACCCATAATTGCCAATAAAGACAGCGCGTCTTCAGGCTGAGGGCGCAGGTAAACCAGTGCGAACCAAAACGGCATCACCAACAACCAACCGACCGTATAAGCCTGCCAGCCGCCGTTTAACTTCCATTTCGCCTTCAGCCACCAAGGCATGACAATCAGCCAAAACGCCAATACGACATACCAAACCAAATCAGGCAACTGCCAACCGCCGGCATAGGCAATCACGCCGAACACCAGCGTTGAAGCCAAATAATGATTGATTTTCAGCTTATCCAAGCCGCTCATGCGGGCATATTCCCACAAAGTCAGCATGGCAATCAGGCCGCAAAACGCCGCCCACAGCCACATAGGCGCATAAAACAGCATACCCAGCATCAGCGGCAAGAGCCACAGCGCCGTTAAAATCCGTTGTTTCAACATAGTTCTCAACCCCGTTGCTGCTCAACCGGCAGCTGTTCGGAAGTCCGCCCGAAGCGGCGTTCCCGTTTTTGGAACGAAGCAATCGCCTCGTTCAGCGATTTCTCATTAAAATCAGGCCACAGCGTATCCGTAAAATACAATTCCGCATACGCCATCTGCCACAGCAGGAAATTACTGATGCGCGTCTCCCCGCCGGTGCGGATAAACAAATCCGGCTCGGGTGCATCGCCCAACATCAAATAGCGCGACAACGCCTCTTCCGTAATCTCAGTTACTCCCTCGGCAATCAACTGATTTGTCGCCTGCAAAATATCCCAGCGGCCGCCATAATCGGCGGCAATGCTCAAAGTCAAACCGGTATTGTTTGCCGTCAACGCCTCTGCCGCCTCAATCCCCTTCAGGATTTCAGCATTAAACCGCTCACGGCTGCCGATGACTCTCAAGCGCATATTGTTATCGTGCAAACGGCGCACCTGCTTTTGCAAAGCCTGCAAAAACAGCCCCATCAGAAAAGAAACCTCTTCCTCGGGGCGTCGCCAGTTTTCAGTCGAAAAAGCAAACACGGTCAAATACCGCACACCCAGTTCAGCACAATGCTTCACCATGTTCTCCAGCGCATCCAAGCCGCGCTTATGCCCCATCACACGGGGAAGAAAACGCTTCTTTGCCCAACGTCCGTTGCCGTCCATAATCACAGCAATATGTCGGGGGATGGCAGAGTGTTCCAAAATCGTCTGCGTACTGCTTTTCATGTCTGCCTTTCAGGGAGCAAACCGTCCAAAGGCCGTCTGAACGGTTTGCACACAGGATTAAATCGCCATCAAATCTTCTTCTTTGGCAGCCAAGAGCTTGTCTGCCTCGGCAATGTATTTGTCGGTCAACTTCTGAACCGCTTCCTCGCCACGGCGGGCTTCATCTTCAGAAATCTCTTTGTCTTTCAACAATTTTTTGATGTGGTCGTTTGCATCACGGCGCACATTGCGGATAGACACACGGCCCTCTTCCGCCTCGCCGCGTACCACTTTGATCAAATCTTTACGGCGTTCCTCAGTCAGCATAGGCATAGGGACACGGATCAAATCACCGACAGAAGCAGGGTTCAGGCCCAAGTTAGAATCACGGATCGCTTTCTCGACTTTTGCAGCCATATTGCTCTCGAACGGTTTCACACCGATCGTACGCGCATCCAAAAGCGTCACGTTCGCTACTTGGCTCACAGGCACCATGCTGCCCCAGTATTCCACTTCCACTTGGTCAAGCAGGCCGGTATGCGCACGGCCGGTACGCACCTTAGCCAAGTTTTCTTTCAATACTTCCAGAGAACGCTGCATTTTGCCTTCAGCTGTCTTTTGAATATCATTAATCATCTTATACTTTCAATTTCATAGGAATAAAACAGGATTAACCGAGAATAGTACCGTTAAACCGCCCTCACGACAAGGCTTTACGCCCCAACAGCCTTGTTTTCTAACAGATATTTAACATCAAACAAAATAAAGGCCGTCTGAAAATCTTTCAGACGGCCTTTATTATTTCAAGCAACTACATCAACTGGGCCTTTTGGCTTGATTTATTTGCCGGCTGACCCCAAGCTGAAATCTCCCTATCATTTTCAATCGGCATCTAATTTTCATAACTCAAAAGCTAACAGTTGTACTCTTGGTAATTAAAGTTAACTCGCCCTCAATATCTACAATCACTATCTGAAATCTTCTCTCTGAAGTAATGAGGTTCGCAAGATAAATCCAAATATAGCAACCTACCTTCCTATGCAAATTTTCACATTAGTTTGCAAATTTGTATAAAAATTGTATTACGTTATAATTGGTTTTATTCGAATACGTTATTTAATTCACCTGAAAACGAACAGATAAATGCAAATTAACTGGAGAATATCTATGAACAAATTACTCATTCTATGCTCAGCATTAGCACTTTCTGCCTGTGTTGTACCACATCCTTATACTTCAACCGAATATCAAAAATATAAACAAAGTGATTTGAAAGTACCAAACCAACCTTATCCTATACGTTTAGAAGGAGAGTTCGAGCGTAATGGTAAGTCTTTCCCCAAAGCAAATCCGGCTCTAACAAAAGCTGCCAAAATTGCACTAAACGGAACAAAGATTGTAACAGTAGATCCGCAAGCCCAAAACAGCCTAAAAATCCATGCCAACAATATCGCCAATATTGGTGGTGCAGTAGGTAACGGTATAAAAACAGGTCTGACTTTTGGATTAGCAGGCAGTACAGTTCAGGATTACTATCAATTCTACTGTAGCTACTCAGATGGCAAAAAAGAATTAAACCGTTCCGAATTTAATCACGCTATTGTGACTACTTTTGGTTTAACCTCCACACCAAAAGAGCTGACTCCCCATAGCAATCTGGATCAGGCATTTATCTCTGTAACCAAAGATATTGTCGTTAATTGCTTAGGCGACTTGCAAAACAAAGGTTTCTTGTTACCAGAAGCAAATACCAATGCGGGCAGCAACTGAAGTTTCTGAAATGGCAACTCTAGGTCAATGTTCCAAAGCTCATCCCTAAAGCAATCCGTATTTGACACATAAAAAGGCCGTCTGAAAATCTTTCAGACGGCCTTTTCCTTATTCAAATCCTACTCTCTATTCCGCTCATTCCAAAAGTACCGCCATACAAAGCATGGAAAGGCAAAAATCAGGTAGAGGCAGACAACGGTCGCGTAAAACTCCCAGTCTTGGGCATGCACGGCACCGGCACGTGATTCGAGGATATAGGCGAGGATCGCGGTAAGAAGGAAGCCTGCCAGCAATTCGATCAAGTGATGGCCGATGTGTTTGCGTTTCAGGGCGATGATGCCGAAAAATTTGGTGGTAATAAAGGGGGCGTTGGCAAAGATAAGTGCCAACAGCAAAAGAATGTACATGGATGCGGTCATGGTGGTCTTTCTGTTTTCAGACGGCCTGTGTGTGATTTTAACATGTTAAATGGGCATTCTTGCCCATCATTATCCGTGGAATATTCAATATCTTGATGATACCCGCCTGATGATTGTTCAAAGGCTTGAAGCCGTCTGAACTTTGGGTATATTTCATCCGAATGCGAATCCTAACAAAAACGGCGACTTTGGAACAGCCGCCGTTGGTTTTGTTTGAAGCTTACAGGGTATTTTCCAATGCTTTGGCACACCAGTCGATAACGGTTTGCGGCATGATACCCCACAGGAGCAGCAGGAAGGCATTGACCGTCAGGACAAATTTGGCGGCATAGTTGCTGCCGACCGGCTGATCATGGTCAGGCGCATCGAAGTAGATGACTTTGACCACACGCAGGTAGTAGAACGCGCCAATCAGGGACATGATGACGGCAAACACTGACAACCAAACATAGCCTTGTTTCAAGAGCGCCATAATCATGCCGAACTTGGCGTAGAAGCCCATCAGCGGCGGAATACCTGCCATGGAGAACATGGACAGCAACATCAGGAAGGCAAACCATGCATGGCGTTGGTTAAGACCCGCGAGGTCTTTAATGTTTTCGCACTCAATATCTTTGGTGGACAATACCATCAAAACACCGAAGCTGACTGTCGCCATCAAAGCATAGGTAATGGCGTAATACAAACCTGCGGTAAAGCCGACCGCGCCTGCCATAAACGCCAACAGGATAAAGCCCATGTGCGATACGGTGGAATAGGCAAGCATACGTTTGATATTGGTTTGCATGATGGCAGCAAGGTTACCGACCACCAAAGAAGCAACGGCAAGGATGGCCAACATCGGCGCCCAGTCTGAACGTATGGTATCCATACCGGTAACAAGGATACGGAACGCAAAGACAACAGCGGCAATTTTCGGAGCCGTACCCACAAAGGCGGCAACAGAGGTCGGCGCGCCATCGTACACATCGGGTATCCACATATGGAATGGAACCGCACCCAATTTAAATGCAATGGCGACCACAATAAACACCATACCCAATTTCAACAACCATTCATTGGCCTGCTCATTGAAAGCGGAAGCCAAGACGGAAGCAAAATCAAGGGAACCGGTGGCGCCGTAAACCATGGAAATACCATAGAGCAGCAAACCGGAGGCCAACGCGCCCAATACGAAGTATTTCAACGCAGCTTCGGCAGAGCGGCCGGAATCACGGCGCAGGGCAATCATGGCGTACAGCGACAAAGACAACAGCTCCAAACCGATATACGCGGTCAAGAAATGTGCCGAGCTGACCATGACGCTCATACCCAACAGGGCAAACAGCGACAGAGTGTAAAACTCGCCTTTGAAGATTTGGCGGTCTTGGTTGTACGGTTTACTGTAAATAAACAGACCGAACGTCAGCGCATACAGCACCAGTTTTGCCAAACGGGACATGCCGTCTGCAATATACATACCGTGAAAGGCATCGACACTGCCCTGCTCCCATACTGCCAATTGGGTGACGGCCACAATAATGACCGTTCCCAAACTCATCAGATGGGTCAAATAGCGGTTTTTATCGCAAATCCACAAGTCTGCCAGCAATACGACACCCAATAGCGCAAACAGCACGATTTCGGGCATGGCGGGCATTAAATTCAAATCAGACCAGTTCATTTACACACCTCAAATCTTGCTTTGTGCCACATGGGCAATCAAATCGTTTGCCGCTTGATGCACCACTTCGATAAACGCTTGCGGATACAGACCCATGCCCAATACAGCAACCGCCAAAATCGCCAAAATCGCAAATTCGCGGCAATTGATGTCTTTCATTTCGGCAACGTGCGGATTGTGGATCGCACCAAAAATAACGCGTTTGTACATCCACAGGGTATAAGATGCACCGTAAATCAAGGTCATAGCAGCCAAAGCGCCTACCCAGAAATTCACTTTAACCGCACCCATAATCACCATAAACTCGCCCACGAAGCCGGAAGTCGCAGGCAGACCGGCATTGGCCATACCGAACAACATCATAAACGCCGCAAACTTAGGCATCACATTGACCACGCCACCATAATCGGCAATATTGCGGGTATGCAGGCGGTCGTACATCACGCCGATACACATAAACATCGCGGCAGACACAAAACCGTGGGAAATCATTTGAATGATTGCGCCTTTCAATGCCCAGTCATTCAATTGGCCGTTCACAAACAGGAACATGCCCAAAGTGACAAAACCCATATGGCTGATGGAAGAGTAGGCCACCAGTTTTTTCATATCGGTTTGCACCAAAGCCACCATACCGATATAAATCACGGCAATCAGGCTCAATACGATGATCACGGGGGCAAAATAGCGTGCCGCATCCGGCATAATCGGCAGGATAAAACGCAAGAAACCATACGCACCCAGTTTCAGCGTAATCGCCGCCAACACCATCGAACCGCCGGTCGGCGCTTCAACGTGGGCATCCGGCAACCAAGTGTGCACAGGGAACATCGGCACTTTTATAGCAAATGACAGGAAGAACGCTATAAACAAAAGCTGTTGTACGCCCAATGGAATCTGCTTGATGTTTTGGAAATCGACAATAGAGAAGCTGCCTGTTTGATAGTACAGGTAAACCATGGCAACCAGCATCAAGAGCGAACCCATCAGCGTATAGAGGAACAGCTTGACCGACGCATAGACGCGGCGAGGACCGCCCCATACACCGATAATCAGGTACAGCGGAATCAGCCAACCCTCGAAGAACACATAAAACAGAATCGCATCCTGCGCGGCAAACGCACCGTTAATCAAACCCGACATCATCAGGAATGCCGCCATATACTGCGCCGGACGTTTCTGAATGACTTCCCAACCGGCCAATACCACCAACAGCGTAATAAACGCATTCAAGATGATAAAGAGCACTGAAATACCGTCCACGCCCAATGCGTAGTTGATTTTCAGAAGCGGAATCCACTCGTGGAACTCGGTAAACTGATAGCCGCCGCTCAAACGGTCGAAACCGGTAAACAGGGGCAGCGTTACCAAGAAACCGGCAAGCGCACCGGTTAAAGCGAGCACGCGGGCAAACGGCGCACGGCTGTCCGGCCCCGTCGCCAAAACCAGCACACCTGCGGCGATGGGTATCCATATTGCCAAGCTGAGTAGGTAGTTGGGAAACATAGTGGTTAACCTGTGGTTAAAATAAAAAATATAGTTGTATGGGTTGGTTTCCAGACGACATTTCAGGAGGCCGTCTGAAAAAGATTGTGTATTTTGTGTACGGCAAAATCAAGAAAAATGTATATCTGCCGTCATTCTCTTATTCTGTTGCTGTCTCAAACCTTCTTTTCAGACAGCCTCAAACACTACCCTCTTTCTCAATCACCAGAATCCGCGCCTCGCCGCACGGATGGGCGACGTGTTCCGTGCCGATTCCTGCGTAGAAGATATCTCCGCTCTTCAAACGAACGATGTGTTCTTCGCCGTTTTCTCGGTAGTGCATCTCAACTTCGCCATCCATCACGGCAAACACTTCCTCGCCGTCGTTGATGTGCCATTTGTAGGGCTGGTTCGTCCAGTGCAGGCGTACGGTGGTGCCGTTCATATTGGCGATGTCGAGTGCGCCCCATGCGCGGGAAGCGGTAAATTTGGCGGAACAGATGGTTCGTGTGTCCGACATGGTTTTTTCTCGCCTCTATATTTCAGACAGCCTCTTCCCTATTTTTCTTGTCAAAACCGTTATCCGAAGATTTTGACTACGCCCCATCGGTACGGTTGGTGTCCATCTCAAGTTTAATGAACGCATCAATCATGCTGCGCCAAACTGCTTCTGCCACTTCGGGCGACAAACCGGCCTTTTCGGCATAAGCGCGGCGAGAGGCAATCACTTGAGCCACCCGTTCGGGCGCGGAAACCGCCTGCACATCGTTTTTAGGTTTCAAACGGCCGGCCTGCCGTACCAATTTCTGCCGGCGGGCGAGTAATTCGATTAATCCCTTATCCAAACCGTCGATGGCTTCGCGGACTTCGTCCAGGGTTTGCGGTAATTTGTCTTCAATCATTGTTGCTCAAATTTTCTTTTTCAGACGGCCCTATACACAAACTATAAACAGGCCGTCTGAAATCCCGCTTTTATCGGAACAATCCCCAGAAGGTCATGCCGAGCAATACCAATACACCGAATACCATAGCGGCGGCATAGGTATAGATGAAGCCGGTTTGGACTTTGCGTACCTGCGCGGCAATCGCGCCGACCAGTTTGGCAGAGCCGTTGACGATACCGTTGTCGATAATGGCAGTATCGCCGACTTTCCAGAAGAAAGTACCCAATGCACGCGTGCCTTTGGCAAAGACGTTGAAATACAGGGCGTCGAGGTAGTATTTGTTTTCAAACAAAACGTAAACCGGACGGAACGCCTGTGCAATTTTCGCAGGCAGGTGCGGCAGTTTGACGTACAAGAGCCATGCGCTCAATACGCCTGCGATAGCGAGGTAAAGTACGGGCGAATGCAGGCTGTGCGATACCATTGCCAATGCGCCGTGGAACTCTTCCTTCATGATGTGCATGGTCGGATGCGCGTCGGCATTGACGAAAATCACATCTTTGAAGAAATCGCCGTAAAGCATAGGCTCGATGGCGATGTAGCCGATGATGACGGACGGAATGGCAAGCAAAATCAAAGGCAGGGTAACAACCAGCGGGCTTTCGTGCGGATTGTCGTTTTTGCCCAAGCCGTGATGCTCTTCACCATGATGATCGTCATGATGCTCAGGCAGGCTGCGCCATTTCTCTTCGCCGTGGAACACCATAAAGTATTGGCGGAACGCGTAGAACGCAGTAACAAACACGCTGGCAAGGACGGCAAAATAAGCAAAGCCGCTGCCCGGTAAGGTGCTGTATTTCGCTGCTTCGATAATCGAATCTTTGGAATAGAAGCCGGAGAAGAACGGCGTACCGATCAGCGACAAGTTACCGATCAGCATGGTCAGCCAAGTAATCGGCATGTATTTTTTCAGGTTGCCCATGTGGCGCATGTCTTGGTCGTGGTGCATACCGATAATGGCGCTACCTGCGGCCAAGAACAACAAGGCTTTAAAGAAAGCGTGGGTCATCACATGGAACATTGCCACGGAATAGGCAGACGCACCCAAAGCCACAGTCATATAGCCCAGTTGCGACAGGGTGGAATACGCAACCACACGTTTGATGTCGTTTTGAATCACGCCCAAGAAGCCCATAAACAGGGCGGTAATCGCACCGATCACCATGATGACAGACAGCGCAGTGCTGCTCATCTCATAAATCGGCGACATACGCGATACCATGAACAGACCGGCGGTAACCATGGTTGCGGCGTGAATCAATGCAGAAATCGGGGTCGGGCCTTCCATCGAATCAGGCAGCCAGACGTGCAGCGGGAATTGCGCCGATTTACCCATCGCACCGACAAACAGGAGCAAACAGGTTACAGTAATCAAAGACCATTCCACACCGGGGAACAATTGAATGGTGGCCGTCTGAACATTAGGCAGATAAGCGAATACATCTTGATAACGCAAGCTGCCGCCGAAATAGGCAAGCACCAAGCCGATACCGAGCAAAAAGCCGAAGTCGCCGACACGGTTGATCAAAAAGGCTTTCAGGTTGGCAAATGTTGCGCTTGGACGTTTGAAATAGAAACCGATCAAAAGGTACGACACCAAGCCCACCGCTTCCCAGCCGAAGAAGAGCTGGATGAAGTTGTTGCTCATAATCAGCATCAACATGCTGAAAGTAAACAAAGAAATATAGCTGAAGAAGCGTTGGTAGCCGACTTTTTCATCGTGCATATAACCGATGGTATAGATATGTACCATCAACGATACGCCGGTGACCACGACCATCATCATCGCCGTCATTGTATCGACCAAGAAGCCAACGGAGAAATCCAAACCGCCCATTGTCAGCCAGGTATAGACGTTCTCGTCAAACTTGGTGCGGCTACCATCAATAAAGCCCCACAACACATAAGCCGACAGCACGGCAGATACAGCGACACCGAGTATCGTCACAGTATGCGCACCGGCACGTCCGATTTTGTTGCCAAACAAACCCGCAATCAGCGAGCCTGCCAAAGGCACGAGGGCAATGATGAGATATAAAGTCATGTCGTTCATTTTGGATGAACCTTTTTGATTTTAGGAATTTTCTAAACTTCAGACTGCCCGAAAGGTTTTTTAGATTGGCTTGCCAATTCGACACTTTCAAGCTGTCTTCGTATCTTTATTAATGGGTTTTCAACCCATACTGCACACTAAATACTCAAATCTGATAAAGCTGTCCTTCAAGACAACGGGCTTTAATTGGTCATATTATTTTTTTCGTCGGGGTTAGCCCAACCTACCATATCAGGTCGTCTGAAATCGCTTTTCAAACTTCCCCTACTCTTCCAAATTTCCCATCAGTTTTTGTCTAACGGTAATCGTTACATACTTGTATTTTCAGAGAACGCCAAAATTTTTTTGGGCTAACACCCTCTCTTTTAATGAAAAACTGGTCATCAGCATAAGCCAACATATCTATTTCTTTGCCATTTTTTGAAAGGCTATAAAACTCACGACTCGGGTCGCCAAAATCATCTTTATATTTAGCCAACTTCATGCCGTTATCCAAATATATTTTTTGTTTGACCAGTCGATAAGTACCACGTCGTACCTTTCCAGGCTTATCATCGCTCTGCATGCAATATTGACGATTTGGAAATAAGGCAACAGTTACATGTTTTATTTTAGTTCCAGGAGGCCCCAAAAACGGATTTAGATATAGCCCTGCCGGACGGCTGCTTTTAGCCAGCGCAACACTAGAAGAGCAAGCGATCAAGAAAGCCAATAAGCCTAGCTTGGCATAATTCGATATATTTCTCATTTTTTATATTGATTGGCGACAATACACTTGTAAACATATTGGGAAGGGGATCTGCATTTTTCAGACGACCCCTGTCTCCCTACCCTTTCAACTCATCCAAATCGGCAACGTTGATTGTTTGTCGGTTGCGGTACACCAATACCATAATCGCCAAACCGATGGCAGATTCGGCAGCGGCAACGGTCAGTACGAAGAATACGAAAATCTGTCCGGCAGTATCGCCCAAATATTGCGAGAAGGCGATAAAGTTGAAGTTCACCGCCAAGAGCATCAGCTCGATGGAC
>ERZ773007.1051-NODE-1051-length-13185-cov-4.454836_pt1 | contig 13185 bp, 9 predicted proteins | sample MGYA00580665_ERZ773007 | MGnify/ENA primary metagenome ERZ773007 (study PRJEB29015, sample SAMEA2738122) | human oral metagenome | biome: human oral; feature: human-associated habitat; material: saliva | place: China | collected 2167 ... | reverse complement strand
CTGCTGCGTTCTTACCAGCCTTAGAATCATCAATAGAGTACCAGAAGGTCTGGTTGTTATAACTTCCATCGGTGGTAGAGTTCATCTTCCAGATACGACCAGGGAAGCCGATGCTTGCATAGAAGCGTGCTGAGCGGTTTACATAGGCTAATGGTGTACCGTTGGCCATGTCACAATCGCCGATAGACTTCTTCTGATTGATATGCTTGGTTAGGTCGGCTTCATAGAGTGGAGACTCTGCTGGCTTCTTACCATCCTTCATCAAGAAGCAATCAATCACACGCTGTGGAACTGACATACCGCCCCATCCACCATAGTTAACAGGGAATGAGTGACGAGAATAGGTCATTACAGGACCAGAGTACTCATCAGCCCAGATAAGCTCACGGTTTACCTTTGCTGTACCCTCGCCATTGAACATATCAGCAAAGGAATGATATGGGTCGATACCACCAGCACCATCAGGGAACTTAGCCGTTGGAACTGATGCGTCGAGTGGATATGGATTATCCTTATCAGCGTCGACTGTGTAAAGCGTATAGTAGTTTAGGTCGATGACCTGCTTTGCTGCGGCTGCAGCGACAGCCCAACGCTTTGCGTCGTAAGTCTGGTTTACATAATACTTGCCATCGCTCTTACGCTTCCACTCACCAAAGCAACGCTTAGCGTAAGTACCACCATTGAAGGTTGGAGAAGCCTGCAAGAGGCGAAGACGTGCGATAAGTGCTAAGGCAGTACCCTTTGTTGGACGACCGAAGTAAGCTGTTGACTGCTCACTTGGACGTTTCAAACCCGGAAGTGACTGTGCAAACTCATTACAGATATAGTCGATTGACTCGTCCATTGTTGCACGCTCGCGGTCATAGTAATCAGCCTTTTCACTGGTTGATACAACCTCGTCACCGACAATCAGACAAGGACCCCAGTTCTGCAACAATACGTAGTAAGCATAACCACGGATAAAGTGAACCATTGCTTTATAGTCTGCCTTATCATTGTTAGACATATCACCAATCTTGTCAACCTTCTCTAACATAAGGTTGCATCGTCTGATAATCTTATACATCTGATACCACTGTCCCCAGTTAGGAACGTTCTCAGCATTGACGTTACCTACTGTGAACTTTGCTCCCCAGAACTCGTTGGTCTGCCAACGTACACAGATCTCATCAGAGGCTGTCTCTCCTGGGTTCCAAGAGTTACCCCAGATGTTACCAGCTGATGGGAACATCGTTGGTGTAGCAAAGAGATAACCATTTGCATTCTGGGCTGAGTGGAAGACTGAGTCTTCCTTGAAGATAGCATTAAAGTTGTCGTCTTGGTCCAAGAAGTTACATGACGTGAAGGTCATTCCTGCGAACAAGGCTGCAACAGTGCCCAAAGCTAATATATGTTTTTTCATTATTACAATCTAATTAAAGAGGTGGAACCTTTAGAATCTAAAGTACATTTGCAATGAGTAGGTGGTTGGGATTGGATAAGCCGCACCATTGTACCAAGCCTGCTCTGGGTCGAAGTACTTTGCACTGTCGATAGTGAAGAGGTTGTTAATTACAAAGTCACACTCTAATGAACTAAGTCCTGCTGCACGCAACCACTTACGATGGCGGAATATATAGCGGAAGTTCAACTCTTGGAAACGAAGGAATGAACCGTTCTTCTTCCAGAATGTGGAGAGTTGTGAGTTGTTTGTATTTGAGCCGTAAGACAGACGTGGGAACATGGCGTTAGGGTTCTCCGTTGAAGGATCGCCTGAATACCATGATGGTATCCAACGGTTCTTTGGATTGTTCACCATCTTCAATACATTACCCATCTCACCATTATAGAATGGAATCCAGCCTGCGTCGTGACCCATACCTACTCGGTAGTAGTTTACACCGGTATTACCTTTGAAGAGCAAACTTACGGTAAAGTCCTTATAGTTGAACTCTCCACCAATACCGAACATGACACGAGGAACGTTGTTACCGTAAGATAGTGGCACACGGTCGTCACTGTTGATGACACCATCACCATTCACGTCGCGGTACTTGATATCACCAGGACGCACAACTCCGAAGGCTGCTGTCTGGTCTGGGCTCTGACGAATATCGTCTTCATTCTTGAAGAGACCCTCAGAGATGTAACCACGCAATACACTGTATGGCATACCTGTCACGCTCTGATAATCGTAAGCAAGCTTATTCTCCTCGAAGTAGTCTACAATGTTCTGTGACCATGTATAGTTAGCACGAACGGTATAGTTCATGTCTTTGCTTATCTTGTGGAAATAAGAGATGTTTCCATCTGAACCAAAAGAGTGCATACGACCCACATTAGACTTTGGATAGGTCACCATACCAGCATACTCTGGCAATGTAACACGGTTCTGGAAGATGTGGTCACGTGTATCACGGAAGAAGTCAACTGTCACCTTGATAGCATCGTTGAAGAAGTTAGCATCGATACCGACGTTCAACTTCTTAGCAACCTCCCACTTCAAGTTATCAGCACCTGTCTGCTTCTCAACGATACCTTGTCCGTTATAACCCCATGTCGTAGCAGCGTGGTTATTAATAATGGTCAAGTATGGGAAACGAGAATCTTTATCTGCAATCTGGTCGTTACCTGCAAGACCGTATGAACCACGAATCTTGAAGAAGTTAACGAATGGTAGATGCTTCTGTACCCACTTGTATGAAGTTGGAGCCCAACCCACAGCTACTGATGGGAAGAAACCGAAACGCTCACCCTTAGGGAAGAGGTCTGAACCAGTGTAACCGAAGTTAGCATCTACGAAGTAAGTTGAGTTATAACCCCATGACAAACGACCAGATACGTTCTGACGACGCTTAGCGATAGCAGCGATACCGAGGGCATCACCATTACCCCACTCTGAACCCTTTGCATCTTCCATATAATAGAAGAGGAGGGCACCGAGGTTATGAGCACCGATACTTGTGTTATAGTCTAACTTAGCCTCCATGTAGTACTTTCTCCAAGATTCGTTGTCTGAAGAGTAAAACATATCCTGCTGCTTAGAACGTAAGGTCTTGATGAGGTCACCTGTTGATGTACGACCTGTTGCACGATAGTAGTCTGGTCTAACGAAACGGCGCTCGCTGAAACCTGATGTGCGGTCGTTAACAGCCTGAACAGAACCCACGAGTCCCTTGAGAATACCACCGAAGCGGTGTGTGAACTTCAAGGTAATCATGTTACGGGTATTGTCAGATGATCTGTAACCCTGATAGTTAAGGGCAGCAAATGGAGAGATAAGGTCGTTCTGACCGTATGTTGGCAATGTTCCGTCAGCGTAAGTAACAGGGAACATCAATGGATTCAGCTGGAGTACATCCTCCCACACTTGGTTGGTATTCTTACCTCCCGGAGTTGTATAGTTTGATATGCTACCATCAACACCAAAGTAAAGCTCAGAACGCTTGGTGAGGTTCATGTTAATATTTGCACGATAAGTCAACTGATCGTAGGACAATGGCTGATGGAACTGGTTTTCTTTCTGACGATAAGCAGCACCCTCATGGCGATAACCTACTGATACGAAGTATTGTGCAACATCTCCACCACCACGTGCACTGGCGTAGTAGTTTTCCTGCAAAGAGTTCCTCTTGATAATCTCGTCAATCCAGTTTACGTTTGGATAAAGCTCTGGATCGAGGTTGTTCTTGATGATATCCAACTGAATTGGCGTATAGATGTCGGCCTCTCCTGACATTGCACGTGCCTCATTAGCCAACCTTGCATAGTCGTAAGACGATAGATACTCTGGTAACTTATTGAGATGTGAGAGCTTAACGGTCGCACGAGCTGTAACCTGTATCTTCTCCTTTGAACCGCGCTTGGTAGTTACCAATACAACACCGTTAGCACCACGCACACCATAAACGGCTGTTGCTGCAGCATCCTTCAATATTGAGATGCTCTCTACGTCGTCTACATCAATATCATTGAGGCTACCCTCGATACCATCAATGAGGACCAAGGCGCTTGCACCAGCACCAAAGGTTGACACACCACGTACCCAGAAGTTAGATAGGTTCTGACCTGGCTCTCCTGAGAGCTGCATGGTGATCACACCTGGCATACGGCCTCCAATCATGTTCACAAGGGAGGTTCCTGGCGTGCGCAACTCATCCATATTAATAGTAGAGACAGCACCCACTACTGACACCTTCTTCTGTGACACAAGACCAGTAACGACCACTTCGTCGATAGCATTGGTCTTGGCTACCTTGAACTTCACCGATAGTGAAGGCTCGTCCTTAAGGATTGTTCGCTGCACAGTCTCCATACCTACGTACTCGAACTGAAGTGTAGCACCTGGCTTAACCTTAATAGCAAACTTACCATCCAGGTCGGTTATGGTTCCTGTTCCTGGTTCGTTCTTTACACGAACGGTAGCACCAATACATGGCTCACCCGTATCATCATAGACGACACCTGCTACCGAGAACTGCTTTGCAGTACTATTATCTTGCGAATAGGCTTGGACTCCATAAGTTAATAGAGCCAACATGAGACACAAGACATATAATGTTCTTCTCATATATATCTATGTTTGTAGTATTTATTAGGCTTTTAGCTATTTGATTGATAACTCTCGTATCACTTGGTTCTTCGAGTCGGCGACATAGACCGTACTCCCGTCGGCACTCACCGCGACGCCCGTCGGCCAATTAAACTTGGCTAACTCGACACCACCATCTTGGAAACCTGCACTCTGTGGAACACCGATTGGGGTGGTTACACGTGCGTTCTTGCCTTGCGTGGTATCAATCATACGGATACACTGGTTACCTGAGTCGGCAATATAGAGCTTGCCGTCCTTGGTGAAGGTCATCTGACGTGGATAACAGAACTTGGCATTCTTCAATGCTCCATCTTCCCATCCCTTACCTTCGGTGACGTTTACTGTACCGAAAGAAGAAATACCTGCGTATGGCTCACCTTGGTAAGTCAGAGAATCCTTGTCTGACAACTGGTCTACATCAACATACCAAATCTGATGGGCATCGGTAAATGAGATGAACAGACGGTTAGGCTGTGTAGGACTAAAAGTACAGAAAGCATCTGAACCACCTGAACCCTTAGGACCATCCTTACCAACTCGCTTCAACAGCAACTCTGCCTTACGAGTCTTAGGATTAATACGGATTAACTGACCTTTGAACATCACAGAGTAAATCATCTGGTCGTTCTTATTAATCACGAAGCAGTACTTCCAGTTGCTTTGATCAAGGTCAGAATAACCGTTAGGATTAATGAACTGCTGCTTGTGAACGGCATAGCCTTGGTCTTTCAACAAACTATAATACTTACGCCCACTATCGTCTGGTACGTAAACACCCTCATAACCATCAAGTGTTGAGTAAGCTGGTGCATTAATCTTGTCGCTATTCACCTGAAGGATAGAAACCTCATCCTTCTTCAAGTTAGCCTTCAATACCATACCACCAATATTCTCATTCTTCTCATTACGGCACTGAATATCACAGTTTGTACCGTTTGCATTAAGACCATCATTGAAAGTATGCTGTACAACAAAGATATTGTTATCATTGTCGATACAAAGGTAAGCAGGAGCTGAGAGGTTTGAAGTCAACAGTTTGTCAGCCTTTGTAGCGTGCGCATCACTTGTCTGTGTACCCACGATAGTCGTTACGGCAGTCTGTGTGATGTACTTAAAGTCACGGGTTCCTTCACCTTTAATAGTGTCGTTACCGTTCGCACGTGTCACTTCAAGCTTGATGTTACGCTTGTAAGTCAAGCCTGCTGGCACATAACAATAGAGCTTCTCGCCATTAGAGGATACAAGTCCACCACGGTGACGACCTCCATCTTCATCAACATACCATAGTGAAAGACCAGTGGTATCAGTACCAAAGTTCTTTCCAGTGATAATCATTGGCGTAGCAATACCACCACTGTCGGGATAGAAGTCACTAATGACAATTGGCTGTGAAGGGTCAAAGGAGCCTCCAACACGACCCCCTACTTCCTTATCAGAACAGGAGGCCCATGCAAGTGAACCCAATAAGACCATCCACAAATAAGATTTGAAAAGTCTCTTCATAGAAACGGTTTAGTTTAATTGATTATTGTTTTTAATTATTTCATTGCTTCTTTTTAGGTAAGTTTCTGCCTTTAGGTAAATAGTCAGTACTTTATCTTTTTGAAGGTTGACAAATTTAGAAAATAATTTTAAGATATGTATTCAGTACAACTATTAATTAACAATATTTAAGCAAAAGAGTGAAGACAAGTATTAAGAATTAGAGTATAAAAGAGAAAAAGAAGTAAAGTCTAAGGTATAAAAAAAGTAAATAACTGATTATATTTTTACTATTATAACTTTGTGTTGCTACTCAACACGTCTTGTGCTATTGATCAACACCAATGGTGTTAAGTACCCTCATCTTTTTTAAGAGTAAAAGCCTTCAAGGCAAAAAGATTAATAGAAGAGAGTTTCAAGGGGTACTCTGCAATATCAAAAATACCATGTAAAATAAAAAAAGTTGCACAAAAAAATATGCAACTCTTTAAAAATAGTATTGTTGTTAGACTTTCCACATTATAATATAAAAGGTAAATCTATAAAGTTAATAGTGACATCTGCACTTTTCAAAAAGTTATACAACTCAAAAGAATATAAAACAAAAGTTAAAAACAAGTTTTTGTACTTTAGTTAAAAAAAATATCATACATTTGCACTTGAAATAACTATACCTAAAAATCGTGAAACTTAAAATCTATATTTATCTAACTTTTCATCTACTATTTTTATGTAGCAATAAAGTATCTTCACAGACACCTATTGTGAAGGGGAGCGTGTCGTATGTTGTAGATACGCTTTCGCTAATTTCAAATAATGCTCAGATAGAAAAGTTAAAGTATAAAAACGAACTGTTACGTTATGAAAACTATAAAAAGAGTTACTTACCCTCTATTAGTTTTGCGTTGTCTCCTATTGGCTTTAATCGCTCATTAAGGCTTATGCAGGATCCTACAACTGGTAGTTATACGTATGTAAAAGATTACTCTAACAGCAGCAGTGTCGGACTTACTATACATCAAAAAGTACCATTTACAGGAGGTCAACTACAAATTGGAAGTAGTCTAAGCTATCTGAACGAATTTTCTTATCATCGTAAGAGTTACAATACCTCACCTTATTATATTAGTTATTCGCAAAATCTATGGGGTGGAAGAAAGCGTTATCTATTGGAAAAGAAAATAGAAGAATCGAAGAACGTGATTGCTATCAACAAGTTTTGTTCTAATATTGCGCAGATACAACAAAACGTCTTAAGTCAATATATGGATGTTTTAGCAGCAAAAATGAGACTTAATCTTTCCAAGCAAACCGTTCTTAACAATGACACTTTGTTAGATATTGCACGAATAAAACTGGATAATGGTCGTATTACGGAATATGATTATAAGCAAATAGAGTTACAATCTTTACGAAGTAAATTAGACTCTGAAGATGCGATTCAAAACTATCAACAACTCTACCATCGACTATTGACAAGTATTGGTACAACACAGGAGATAGCGATAGTGTCGCCAGAATTTGACCTACCATTATCCATTGACTCTGTAGCAATATGGTACTATGTGCGTAAGAACAATTCTTTTTATCAGCAGCTGGAACTTGAGAAACTTGAGGCAGAGCAAAATCTTTTCCTTGCTAAACTGGAAAATCGTTTTAATGCCAGTATTAGTCTTGGCTATGGAACTAACCAATATGCTGAGCATTTAATAGAAGCATACCATCACCCGAATACTCGGCAATCCATTCAAGTGGGTATTCAGATTCCTATTTTCCAATGGGGTATTAACAAGAATAAAGTCAAAATGGCGGAGAATATATTTCAGTCTAACCTCCTTGAACGTGAAACCAGACTAAGAAATTTTGAAAATCAGATAGCAGAAAAGATCAATGCCTATCAGTCTTCCATCAAACAATGGATGACCGCTAAACGCACCTATGAACTGTCGCAGGATCAATATAAGCTTGCCTTGAAGAAATTTTCCTTGGGAAGAATATCAGACTACGAACTGTATGCAGCCCAAAACAATCAGTTTACCTCATTATCACAATATGCTTCTGCTATCAGACAGGCATACACTAACTACTATATCATAAGGGGCATGACTTTATATGACTTCAAAAAAGAAAGAGACTTAATTGAGAGTCTCGTTAAATAATTATTAACTAAAAACATTTTTATTATGAGAAAACTAACTAAAGCAAGTCTTTCGGAATTAGCAGAGTCAAAAGAAATCATTTCGTTCCGTGAACAGAAAAGTTATGTAGGTGGAGGAAACGGAACCCTACTAGATCCTTATTCAAATGAAGAATATTTTCAGTGTTACAGAATGACAGATCCTAATGGTTATTATTGGGGTAGTACAGGTGGAATATACAAACATGGTGAATTAGTACAAATTAATGGTACTTATGACTACGCTGGTAATACAAATTATACTGGTATAACAAACTACGCTGGTAATACAAATTATACAGGCGGAACAAACTACGCTGGTAATACAAATTATACAGGCGGCACAAACTACGATGGTAATAATTACTATTCTGGTAATAATGAGTATAGCTATAATGATAATGGAGGTAATTCAGGCTCTGGCAGAATTCCCACATATGATTTATTATCAAAAGCCTTTGCCAGTGTAGCACATGAAAAATCTTCAGTTGTTTATGAAAAGATTGGAGGAAAAGTTTTATTAAACCATCAAAATCAGCCTAATATGTTTAGAGATGCTTGTGCTTTAAGAATTTCTGTTGCACTAAATTCAATAGGCTATACAATATCATATCAAAAAGATAAAACACTTTCTGGTGATATTAATAAAGATAATAAGAAAGAATGGTATTATTATAGAGCAGCAGATGTTAAAGATTTCATAGAGCGAAAATTTGGACATTTTTCTAAAATAAATAGTCTTAAAGATATTAAAGGTAGGAAAGGATTTATTTATTATGGCGCTTGCGAATGGAGAAATGGAGCAGGTGAACATATAGATCTTTATGATGGGACAACGGTTGAGAGCCATGACTATAGCAATAAATGTAATGAGATATATTTTGTGGAAATAAAGTAAAATGTATAGAATATGGGGAACTTAAAGTTTTTGATACTCGCCCTGTCATGGAGTTTAGTATTGTCTTGTTCGTCTACGAAAAACGTGAAAGACATGTTTTTAGTTTTAAAGGTTGATACGACCGCAAGATATGAGCAATATGCATACGTTAATCAGGATGAGCAAACCGTTGTGCCTTATAATCGATACTTGCAGTGTTATACCGACACAATCCGTACTATTGGCTTTGTTTTTAAACCGAATGTCGGCTGTGTAGCTATCAACAATAAGGGCAAAGAATTATTCAATGTATTTACGGTTGATAATGGGAATGACTACCCAAAGGATGGACTCTTTAGAATCTTAGATAAGAGCGGTACAAAGATGGGTGTTGCCAATATGAAAGGACAGGTTATTGTCAAACCGAAGTATGATGCTATCTTCCCATACTATGAGGGATTAGCTGCTGTGGCAGTAGGCTGCAAGACAGTGAGACCACAAGACGACCCAGAGCATGAGTATGTTGTTGGTGGTAAGTGGGGATTTATTGATAAGCAGGGAAACGAGGTTATTCCTTTGGAGTATGATAGTATTGCCAACTATCGTCACTTTGAGAATGGCAAAGTTCTCGTCTTAAAGGGAGAAAAGTCATTTCAGATAAACTATAAGGGAAAAACTGTGGAATAGATTTAATGACAATAATTTCATGTGACATTTGCAACGATAATGGAGAGAGTACCAAGAGATACATCACCCAGACTCTGCCACATACTTGAAAGGTGAGCAAATGAATTGGAACTATAATTGGGAATATTATTTCAAATCTTTCAAAATCAAAATAAAAGGACTTAAATAATGAGAACAATAAACTCGTATTTTTATACTTTCCTTTTAGTATTCTTGTTCTGCACTCCTATATGCGCACAGAACAACGTGAAAATTACAAAGGTGGGAGAACTCATTCAGGAGTCTCTCCCTTCGACTTGGGTTCGTGACACCTTCATGACCTATTACATTGCTGCTGATGCAGATAGTACAGAACGCTTTATCAAGGAAGGGAATTGGAAAGACCTCCGTGACAATGTTCCATATACTGAGAAAACAAGGTGGGTAATACAAAAATATCTTGAGAAAGTTCTAAGTAAAGTACTCACGAAGAAACAAAAGAAACTTTTAAACCCTATTGGGGAAGAAAGAAATATCTTTACCTCAAATTTTTATATCTTTGTAAACAGCAAACAACGATTTGTGAAGATTGGAATGAGAAGTAGCACTGCAAAATACTTAACTCAAGAGCAAATCTACAAGATTCTTCTCCTATACAGCAAGTGTAAATTACCTGTACACCCTGTAGTAGGAGAATTTAAAGAAAAACAATACTATATTTTAGGGGCAGTGGTGAATAGAATAAAATAATCTTTCTGTTGAAAGATGCAATTAGCTTATAATCACCCCGTCATTATAAATAACTAAAAACATTTTTATTATGAGAAAATTAACAAAAGCTAGTCTTTCAGAATTGGCAAAATCAAAGGAAATCATTTCGTTTCTTGAACAGAAGAGTTATGTTGGTGGTGGAAGCGGAACACGGAATGACCCTTATTCCATTGAAGAATACAATTCTCTAATTGATAATAGCAACTGGAATGGTGGATGGGTTCTGAAAGATCAAGATAGTAATCCTATTTATGTAGGTGGAACTCAAGCTGACACAGAGGAATCCTATAATGGAGGAACTGATTTTTCAGGTGGTACAAAGTATAATGGTGGAACTGATGGTAATGGTGATGTAGCATACGATGGAAAAACAAGATATGATGGTGGTACAAATGGTGATGTTCCATACGATGGAAAAACAAAATATGATGGCGGAACAAAATACGATGGAAAAACAAAATACGATGGCGGAACATTCGAAAACCGGGATAATCCTCATGGGCTAGATGAAGTAGTTGCAATAGGTCATCGTCCATCTAATCCAAATCCAGCACTTGGTTATGATAGCATGAGTATCTATTATAATTATACAGGTTCTACTCACTCTACACCATCTTATGATTCTAATAATTATGCTTCAGGAGAGACATATGTAACAAATGCTGGTGGAGGAGGAGGAGGACACACGAGTGGCTCTAATAGTTCTTCGGGAGGTAGACCTAAGGCAAATACAGGACCAAAACTATCCAATGACAGATTTTATGCGATGGAAAAATATGTGGATCCATACCTTTTTGATCTAATTAAAAAAGAATGGGAAAAAGGTAATCTGCGTGTGAATACTAACCCTGAACACAATAATGTCCCCGCATATTACGACACGGTAGCAAATAAATTTTTTATTAATAAAGCTTCTTATTATATCCCTAACAATTATGTAATAGCTCATGAGTATACTCATTATCTACAAGATAAGAAAAAAATTCTTCCTCCTGATGCGAAAGAGGGAAATTTTAACCGTGAAATGCAAGCAGACGTTGTTGCCGCTATATTTGGTTATCGTTTATCTAGTGACTTCAATCAGTTCCGTTGGATGTCAACGGAAACAAAGAAAGAAATTTTAGATGGACTTTATTTAGCAGAAAACAAAGATACACAGAAAGAAGATATCTATATGACACAAGAACTCTGTGCCAAACTACATAATAAGAAATTTATTTTAAAGTTACAACGTGAATGGAGAACATATTACGAGGCAAGACCTAATACTCCTAAAACATATTTAGAAGGCGAACAAAAAAATTGGGACTATCAATGGGATTATTTCTTTGAAAAACTCGGTATTAAGCAAGAAAACCTCGAACAAAATCAAAACAATGGATAGAATCAAATATTTTTTTTATGCCATCTTTTTAGCATTCCTATTCTGCAATCCTACATGTGCACAGAATGACGTAAAGATTACAAAGGTGGGGAAACTCATTCAAGAGTCTCTCCCTTCGACTTGGAGTCGTGACACTTTCATGACCTATTACATTGCTGCAGATGCGGATAGTACAGAACGTTTTATTAAGGAAGGAAACTGGAAGCCTGCCTATGAGAAACGATATACACCTTACAATAATGTGTCACTGCCTTTAATCAGAAAATGCTTTGCTGAGTCCATAAGTGCGGTTCTTACAGAAGAACAAAAGAAACTCTTAAACCTCATTGGAGAGCGAAGAAATATTATGTGGTCTGAGTTCTATGTCTTTATAAATAGCAAAAAGAGGTTTGTAAAGATAAAAATGATGAGTAGTACAGCAAAACACTTAACCCAAGAGCAGATTTATGAGATTCTCCGTTTATACAGTAAGTGTGAGCTACCTGTACACCCTGTAGTGGGAGCGTTTAAAGAAAAAGAATACTATATTACAGGGGCAAATTTCAGAAGAATAAAATAACAGTTCGAACAGAGTTCTCATCAGTACGGCATAACTTTGTTAATTCATAATTTATAATTCACAATTATTCGAACGGAGTTCTCATCAGTACGTCATAATTATGATTACCGCTGTGGGAAAAGTGAAAAGTAAAAGGTCAAAAATCAAAGGTCAAAGATCAAATATCAAATTAAACAAATCATAACGATATGAAAAAGCTAATCTTATTGTGTTGCGTACTCTTTGGAGCAAACGCAATTTCTCAAGCTCAGACAACAAAGTGTGGTGTTTATCAACTCATTAACACTAAGGAAAGTAAGAATGTTCTCAAAGATCACAACATCGTACTTGAGAAGGGTGCAAACGGTAAAATCTCTGGTAGATTCTATGGTACCACAGACGATTTTATTGATGCCCGCGAAGGCTATCTCCCCGGTCATTTTGTAGCACCAATGGAGAATCTCCGAGTAACAAAGGATAGTATCTTCTTTACTATCAACGTGGCACACAAAGACCTCTTTAAGAATCCTATCCCTCGCAACGTGAAAACAGCCAAAGCTGCTCACAATCTCAAAAGAGCTGCGTGGAAGAGTGGCTGGATAGGCGACAACCTACAACGTAGCTACGCTGCAGCAATCGGAAAGGGTGTGGTTAGGTATTAAAAAGGGACCAACTGGCCCCTCCCCCAACCCCTCCCCCATAGGGAGGGGAGTGATTA
>ERZ773007.1044-NODE-1044-length-13202-cov-4.100936_pt1 | contig 13202 bp, 9 predicted proteins | sample MGYA00580665_ERZ773007 | MGnify/ENA primary metagenome ERZ773007 (study PRJEB29015, sample SAMEA2738122) | human oral metagenome | biome: human oral; feature: human-associated habitat; material: saliva | place: China | collected 2167 ... | reverse complement strand
CTGGGCGACTCCCACCTGGACGGCTGCACCCTCGTGGTCACCCTCGAGCCGTGCAACCACCAGGGCCGCACCGGCCCGTGCGTCCAGGCGCTCCTCGACGCCGGCGTGACCGAGGTCATCTACGCCCAGGACGACCCGACCGATCAGGCCGGGGGCGGCGCGGCGGCGCTGGAGGCCGCTGGGGTGCGGGTACGGCGCGGGCTGTGCGCCCAGGAGGCCGCGCGCCTCAACCGCCCGTGGCTCCTGGCCGTGACCCGCGGGCGCCCCATGGTGACGTGGAAGCTCGCCGCCACCCTCGATGGCCGTATCGCCGCAGCTGACGGCACCAGCCAGTGGATCACTCCGGTGGCGGCCCGCCACGACGCCCACCGCCTGCGCCGCCAGTGCGACGCCATCATGGTGGGCACCGGCACCGCCCTCGCCGACGACCCCGCCCTCACCGTCCGCGATGAGGCGGGTCAGCCCGCGCCGGCCCACCTCCAGCCGCTGCGCGTTGTCGTCGGATCCAGGAGCCTGCCTCCCACGTCCAGGGTGCTCGCCGACGACCACTACCTCCTCCTGCCCGACCACGACCCGCGCGCCGTCCTGGCCGTCCTCGCCGAGCGCGAGATCCGCCATGTCCTGCTCGAAGGAGGCCCGACCCTCGCGACCGCATTCCTGCGCGCCGGTCTCGTCGATCAGGTCGTCGCCTACACGGCCCCCGCGCTTCTGGGCACGGGACCGGCCGCCCTCGCCGACTTCGGGGCGGCGACGATCAGCGATGCCCTGAGGCTGAGTCACCCCCGCGTCGAGGTCCTCGGCGCGGGTGACGAGCTCGCCGTCCGCTTCTGCGGTGATCTGGAGGCCGACGACGTTCCCACTGCCCACTTCCACACCGAGGAGAGTCACTGATGTTCACCGGAATCGTCGAGGAGCTCGGACGCGTCGTCCGGCTCGAGACCGTCGAGGACAGCGCCCGGCTGACGGTCGAGGCGCCCACCGTCACCCAGGACGTGAATCTGGGCGACTCCGTCAGCGTCAACGGGTGCTGCCTGACGGTCACCGCCGTGCACGGGAGCACCTTCACCGCCGACCTCATGGCCGAGACTCTCACGCGCACCACCCTGGGCTCCCAGGCGCCAGGAGACCCGGTCAACCTCGAGCGCGCCCTGCGCGCCAGCGACCGGCTCGGCGGACACATCGTCCAGGGGCACGTCGATGCCACCGCCGAGGTCCTCGACCACCACCACGGTGAGCACTGGGACCTCCTACGCATCGGGCTGCCGCAGGAGATCGCCCGTTACGTCGCCGTCAAGGGATCGGTCGCCCTCGACGGTGTGTCGCTCACGGTCGTCGACGTCGTCGACGCCTCCAACACCCTCGACGTCGCCCCTGTGCCGGGTGCGGGGGCGTCGCTCAGCGTCGGGCTCATTCCCGAGACGCTGCGACGCACGACCCTGGGCACGAGGCGGCCCGGAGAACGGGTTAACCTCGAGGTCGACGTCCTGGCCAAGTACGCCGAGCGTCTTCTGGGCGCCCGGACGAGCCAGGAGGGGCAGCAGGCATGCTGAGCACCACAAGCGCATCCCCGGGCACGCCCATGGACCGCGTCGAGGACGCTCTCGCCGCCCTGCGCGAGGGCCGGACGGTCATCGTCGTCGACGATGAGAGCCGAGAGAACGAGGGGGACCTCATCCTGCCCGCGCAGAGCGCCACGACCGAGCAGCTGGCCTTCGCGATCCGGCACTCGACCGGCATCATCTGCGCACCCATGGCTGGCCAGGAACTCGACCGACTGGGCATCCCCATGATGACCGAGCACAACACCGATCCCAAGAGGACGGCCTTCACCCTGAGCGCCGACGCCCGCACCGGCATCACCACGGGTGTGAGCGCCGCCGACCGGGCACGTACCCTCCGCGTCCTGGCGGATCCGGGCTCAGCTGCCGGCGACCTCGTCCGCCCCGGTCACGTCTTCCCCCTGCGGGCGCGCGAGGGCGGAATCCTCACGCGCCGCGGTCACACGGAGGCCGCCGTCGACCTCATGCGCCTGTCGGGCAACCGGCCCGTGGGGGTCCTGGTGGAGGTCATCAACGACGACGGCACGATGGCGCGTCGGCACCAGCTGCGTGAGCTCGCCGACGCCCACGCCATGCCTATGATCTCGATCAGTGACCTGGAGCGTTACCGGTGGCTGCACGAGGAGCTCGTCGAGGAGGTCGTCTCGGCGCATCTGCCCACCGCGCACGGGGAGTTCACCGCCCACGCCTTGCGCAGCAGGGTCGACGGCACCGAGTACCTCGCACTGGTGTGCGGCCGCATCGCGGACGGTGAGGACGTCCTGGCCCGAGTCCACTCCGCCTGTCTGACCGGCGACGTCCTGTCCTCCCTGCGCTGCGACTGCGGGCCGCAGCTGCGCGCCGCCATGGAGGCGATCAGCGCCCGTGGCCGTGGGGTCCTCGTCTACGCCTCCGACCATGAGGGGCGCGGCATCGGGCTCATCGACAAGCTCCGCGCCTACGCGCTGCAGGAGGAGGGTATGGACACCCTCGACGCCAACGTCGCGCTGGGGCTGCCGGCCGACGCCCGCAGCTACGCCACCGCCGCCCAGGTGCTGCGCCACCTGGGCGTGCGCTCGGTCGAGCTCATGACGAACAACCCGGACAAGGTGGCAGGCCTGGAGCGCTACGGCGTCAGCGTCCGCTCCATGACGCCGACACCGACCTTCGCCAACGGGGAGAACCTCGACTACCTGCGCACCAAGCGCGACCGCATGGGCCATCTGCTCAACGGGCTCGACCCCACCGGGGCCGACACGGCCTCACCGCCCGGCGAGACGAGGGCCGACGACGACACCTGGCACACGAGCGACGAGAACGAAGGAGAGGAACGATGAGCGGATCCGGGGCACCTGAGCAGAGCGCACCTCACGCACGGGGCATGAGAGTGACAGTCGTGGCCGCCCAGTGGCACGAGCGCATCATGGGAGGCCTGGTCACCGGTGCGCTGCGCGCCGTCGAGGAGGCCGGAGCCCAGGCGAGCGTCGTCCGGGCGGTGGGTTCCTTCGAGCTGCCGGTCCTCGCCGCGGCCGCCGCGCGAGGAGGTGCCGAGGCGGTCGTCGCGCTGGGCGTCGTCATCCGCGGGGGCACCCCGCACTTCGACTACGTGTGCCGGGCCGCGACCGACGGGCTGAGCCGGGTGGCGCTGGACACCGGGGTGCCGGTGGGCTTCGGCGTGCTCACCTGCGACGACGAGGCCCAGGCGCTGGCCCGCTGCGGCGGGCCGGGCGCGGAGGAGGACAAGGGCTACGAGGCGGCGTGCGCGGCGATGTCCACGGCGCTCACGCTGGCCGCCATGCGGGGCTGAGGCCGTTTTCAGCGCCGGCGACTGCCTGCGCGGCGGGCGTTGCAGATGGTCAGGACCGCCCGCTCGACGGCGTAAACGGGGTCGCGGCTGGCCCCCTTGGCCTCGGCGTCGGCCCGGGCCACGGCCAGGATCGAGGTGGCCAGGGCGTCGTCGGACCAGCCCTGGAGCTCGCGGCGGGCCCGGTCCACCTGCCAGGGGGCCATGCCCAGCTCGGCGGGGCTCATGCGTCTGCCCCCGGCGGCCGCGACCCGGGCGAGCTGGCGCACCTTCATGGCCAGGGCCGCGACGATGGCCACCGGGTCGGTGCCGGTGGCCACGGCGTGGCGCAGGGCCGTGATGGCGGCCGGGGTGTTGCCGGCAGCAGCGGCGTCGGCCACGGTGAAGCCGGTGGCCTCGATGCGGCCGGCGTAGTAGGTGCGCACGTGGTCGACGGTGATGGTGCCCTGGGTGTCGGCGAGGAGCTGGTCGACGGCGGAGCACAGCTCGCGCAGGTCGCTGCCCAGGGCGTCGACGAGGGCACCGACGGCCTCGGGGGCGATGCTTCGTCCGGCGCGGCGCACGTCGGCCACGACCAGGGAGGACTTGTCCTTGGCGCTCTTGACGGCCTCGCACTGGATAGTCGGGTAGGGCGAGGCCTTGATGGCGTCCAGCAGGCGCTTGCCCCGCTGACCCCCGTTGTGGCGCAGGATGACGCTGACCTCGGGGTCGGCGGCGCCCACGTAGGCGATGAGGTCGCTCAGCAGGGCGTCAGTCATCTGCTCCAGGGCGGGGACGTAGACGAGCCGGGGCTCACCGAACAGGGAGGGCGACACAAGGGTGTCGAGCTGGTGGGGCTCGTAGGTGGCGGCCTCCAGGCGCGTGATCTCGGTGGTGGGGTCCTTGGCCTTGGCCTGCGCCAGGAGGTTCCTCACCGCTCGGTCGGCGAGGACCTCCTCGCCGGCGCGGATGAGGACGATCGGCGCCAGCTGGGCCTGGTCCCAGCGCAGTCCAGCCGGTGCCTTGCGCGGGCCCCGGGAGCGGGGGGTGCGGGTCGCTGCCATGGGGCAAGCCTGCCACGAGCGCGCCGCCTCAACCGCCCGGCGCCGTCCGCCAGGGTGCGGCGCGCTCGGGGAGACACTGCGAGCAGGACCCCGATCTCGCAGGCCCCCAGTGCCAGGGCACCCGTCAGGCCCTCCGGCCAGGGCAGCGTGGCACCGGGTAGGTGGGCGAAGAAGCCAGCAACCCACACCATCCAGGAGCAGGCCGCGAGCGCCGGCCAGGCGGTGACGGCGGCGGCCGCGGGCCAGGCCGGTGCGATCAGCGCCGCCAGGAGCCCGCTGATGGTGGCGATGACGGCAGCCGGCTCACTGAGCAGGTTAGCGGGCACCGACCAGGCCCCCACCGAGGGCTGAAGGAGGATGAGGATCGGCCCGCAGGCGGCCTGGGCCACCAGCGGCAGGGCCACAGCGGCGGCCAGCCACCTGGGCAGGCGGCGTGAGAGGTGGGCTGCGACCGGCTTGGAGCCGATGACGATCCCGGCGGTGGCCGCCACGGACAGTGCGAAGCCGTAGTCGCGGGACTGCCAGGGGTCGATGAGCAGCAGGACGATGGCTCCGGCGCACAGGGCGGGCACGGAGGCGGCGCGTCTGCCGGCGACGACGCCCAGCAGCATGACGGCCCCCATGGTGGCGGCGCGCAGCACGGAGCCTGAGGGACGCACCAGGATGACGAGGAGGGTGAGCATGACTGCGCCAAGCAGTGCCCGCCACCGCCGGGGCAGCGCCCCGAGGGCTTCCAGGCCCAGTCCCAGGATGATGGCGACGTGCTGCCCGGAGACGGCGGTCAGGTGCGTCATGGAGACGGTGCGCATGTCCTCGCGCAACGGGGCCGGCAGGGAGTGGTCGTCGCCCAGGGCGACACCGGATACGAGGCTGCGGGCTCCCGGCGGCCACAGACCCGTCTCCTCCCCCGCTCCTGCGGCGCTGGGAGCCCCAGTGCCCGATGCCCCGATACCCGGTGCCCCGACAGTCCGGGCAAGACCATCGCGAATGCTGGTGACCGCCCCGAGTATCCCGCTCGGAGAGCCAAGAACGGTGACGCCGGCGCGCTTGGGGATGATGGCCGCCTCAGCGCGTCCCGCTTCGGTGGGGCGCAGGCGCGTGCGCACCTGGACGCGGGTCCCCAGGGGCAGGCTCAGCCACTGCGTGTCGCCCAGGACGGTGGCGCTCAGGGTGGAGGCCCGCGTGTCCACCTGCTCGACGTCGAGGGCGGTGATGACCAGGGTGGAGCGGCTGGTGGCTGAGACCCGCGGCTGCTGGGAGACGGTGCCGATGAGTGTGACCGGCTGCCCAGTGGCCACTGCCGCGGTCAACGGGTCGCGCTGGCGGGCCCACAGGTGGGCGGCGCTGATGGTCAGGACCGTCGCGGCGCACAGGGCGCACACGAGCAGGCTGGCGCTGAGGGTACCCATCGCCCCGGGGTCGTGCTCGGGGGCTCCGGGACGCGGGTCGGCCCGGTGCCGTGGTGGCCGGAAGCGCAGGACAAGAACCAAGAGTATCGCTGCCAGGGCGGTGCACCCGGAGGCCAGGAGTAGGACCTGCCTCCAGGCGTCTGCCGCCTCGCGTCCAACGGCCCACCCGGCGCCGGCCCAGCAGGCCAGCGCCGGGGCGAGCAGGCGCAGGTCGAGGGCCTCGGGGGCCTTGGAGGAGGTGGCGTGCCGGCCTTCGTCTCGGTGCCGGTTGCGGCCCTGCTCCTGGCGCAGGCGCACATACAGCGCGGGGTCGTCCCACGGGGCACTGGGACTGCCCCCACCATTGCCCCCGTGGTCCTCGTTCATACGGTGGCCTGCTCTCGCAGGCCCTCGAGTTTGGCCTTGCCGATGCCGGGGACGTCGGTGAGGGAGTCCACGCTGGCGAAGGGCCCGTGGGAGTCTCGGTACTCGACGATCCGTTGGGCCAGGGCCGGGCCGATTCCGGGCAGCTTCTCCAACTCAGAGGCCGAGGCCGTGTTGATATTGACCGTCCCGGATGCGCCGCCGTCGCCGGACTTCCCCGGGGCGGTCCGTGCACCGGGGGCGGTGTTCCCACCGGGTTGCGGTGCGGGGTCGGGCAGGACCTCGCCGATGCGCGGGACCCGTATCTGCTCGCCGTCACTCAGGACCCGGGCGAGGTTGAGCTGCTGGGTGTCTGCCTCCGCGCTGGCTCCTCCGACGGCGTTGATGGCGTCGGTGACGCGGCTTCCCGGGGGCAGGGTCACCACCCCCGGCCTGCTCACCGCTCCGGTGACGTGGACGACGACACTGCCCGATGTCGTGCTCAAGCCGCCTGGTCCTGCCGCCGGTCCCGTGGTCGGCGCGGTGGCTGGTCTCATGGCTGGTGCCGTGGCCGTCCCGGTGGGTGGCGACCCCATTGCCGTCGAGGCGCCTGCTGCGGCCGGAGCCGCGTGGCTGCCGGCGCCGGTGGAGACCAGCACGGCTCTCAGGGCCAGGGCGAGAGCCAGGATGAGAAGGGCGGAGCCGGCGATGATCGCCGCCCGGGGCGCGATCGCGAGGCGACGTGGCCGGCGCACCGGCTCCTCGGGGTCGGTTGAGCAGGCCAGACGCACAAGGTCGTCCAGGGACCTGTGCGCGTCGCTCCGTCTGGCTCCCATGTCCTCGACGGTAGGGACCGGACCCATGGGACGCATGGTGAGGCCGTCTGCCCTGTGGAGAGCAGTGGCGCCTGGCGGCCTGTGGCAACCGAGCCGCGTCGTCGGGCCGGGCTCAGTGGGTCCTCAGGTCCGGGGCGACGGCGATGCCGAGGGCGCCGGGGCCCACGTGGGTGCTCGTCGCCTCGTCGACCGGGAGGGTGAGGACCTCGGAGACCTTGGCTCCTGCCTCCTCCATGGCCTGGCGCAGACCGGTCTCGAGCAGTGCCAGCTTGTCGGCGTCGTCGCCTTGAATGACCAGGCGCACCGGGTCTGCGGGGTGCCTGGGGCCGGACAGGGCGGTCCCGCCGGCGACGCGGACGGCCTGCGCGATGAGGTGACGCCTGGATCGGGCCGCCCCGCGTACGGTCTCCAGCGTCCGGATCCCGTCGCGGGTCAGGGCCAGGACCGGGCGGATTCCCAGGACACCGTCCAGGCGGGCCGTGGTGCGGTCGATCCTTCCCGAGCGGGCCAGACGCCCCAGGTCGTCAACGACGAAGAGCTGGCAGGACCGGGCGGTGCTGGCCTGAGCCAGGGCGGCACCGCGACGGGCGTCGTGGGCGCCGGAGGCTGCCAGCACCGCGAGCCCCAGGGCGCCGGAGCTGGTGCCGGAGTCGACCACGCGCAGCCACTGCGGGCGTCGGCGCCGCGCGCTCGGGCCCGGGCCGTTGGGCTGGTCCCGGTACTCGGCCTCGAGCTGGGCGGCGGCGATGCGGGCGTTGTCCATGGTGCCGGACAGGGCCGAGGAGACGTGGATGGCCAGGACCTCTTCGGCCCTGCTGGCCGCGCGCCGGTAGGCGTCCACCAGCTCCTGGACACTGGGCCGGGAGGTGGTGGCGGCTTCGCCGTTGTCAGCGGGGATGGCGTGCAGCGGCACCACCTCGATCGCGCGCTCACGCAGCAGGGACTCCGTCAGGCAGGCGGCGGAGTCTGTGACGACGGCGAGCGACATGCCGCATACCTTATCGGCAAGCCGCGCACTGACCGGCAATGCGCCACGGCTGCTCTCCAGGGCCGGCCGTCAGCGATACGAGACCAGGAGGTCCTCATAGAGGTTGATGAGCCGCCTGGTCATCGTCTCGGAGTCGAACTGCTGAGCCACCTCCAGGGCGCCCTCGGACAGCGCGGCGAGCCGGGCGTCGTCGGACAGCAGGGAGGCGAAGACCCGGGCGAAGTCCTCCCCCTCGATGCCGTCGGTGAGAATCGCGTTGCGCTCGGTGAGGCACTCGGTCATCCGCTCATCGCAGTAGACGATCGGCAGCCCGCAGGCGGCTGCCTCCAGGAACACCATGGGCTGGTTGTCGAAGTGGTAGGAGGCCAGGGAGAAGACGTCGGCCTGCTTGAGCAGGACGGCGACCTCCTCCGGCGAGCGCTGACCGGTCAGGATCACCCGATCCGCCACCCCGAGCTCCTCGGCGCGCCGCCCCAGCTCCTCCTGGGAGGGGCCCGGGCCCACGAGCACCAGCTTGACCGACAGGTCGGACAGGTGGGGCATGGCCTCAACGAGCGTCATCTGCCGCTTCTCCGGGCTGAGGCGGGCCACGCAGATGATGATCTTCTCGCCGGGGGCCTTGGGGATCGGTGAGTCGGCAGCGCGGGCACTACGGTAGCGGGTGGAGTCCAGCCCGTTGGGCAGCACCATGCAGGGGGTGGTCAGTCCGCCGTCGTCGATGAGAATCCGGGCCAGGTGCTGGGAGGGCGACAGGCAGGCGTCGCACTTGTTGGCGAAGGCCGCCGTCAGGCGCCACCCCTGACGGGACAGGGCCGTCTTCATGTCGCGCTTGTTGAGGTGCTTGATGGTCTCCCGGTGAACGCGCGGCAGGACAGGCTGCGACTTGAGCGCCACGGGGAAGGCGACGGACAGAGCAAGCAGGCCCGAGAGCACGGCCAGCGGGTAGTCGTCGATGAGCTCGGTGTAGAGGGTGTGGATGGTGGTGACGTGGGGGATGTTCTGGCGCTTGGCCACCCAGTGCGCCAGGACCCCCAGGCTGAACTGGGTCTGGCTGTGGACGATGTCGAAGTCGTAAGCGTCGAAGCGCCGGGCCAGGCCCGGATAGATGGTGGCGACCTCGCGGCTGTCGAAGACGTAGTAGCGCGAGGAGGACAGGCGGATGACGTGGTCGTCGGTCTCCTCATAGCCCTCGGCCTTGGGGGCCACCACGTAGACCTCGTGTCCCATGCGCTCCAGGGCGGCACGGAAGGTGGCTGTGGAGGTGGCCACGCCGTGGACGGAGGGCAGGTAGTCGTCAATGAAGAAGGCGATCCGCACAGCGTTCACCTGTTCCTGTGTTTCGGGTGAACCGACAGCCGGCCCGTCAGGGGCGGTTCTTTCGGAAACGACGACGCAGGGGGCAGCATGGGGCGTGTAAACCTCGCGGCACTGGGGCGGGCAGGTGCGGGATCAGACGTACTATCTCAACGCCATTGAGGCCCGAGGGTACCTTGTTCGCCGGGCTCCTGCCTCTCTCGCGGTCAGAAACGGCGCCGGCTCCACTGGCATGCCCGGGTCAGCGCACTGGCAGGTTCGGCGTTTACGATGGCGCCATGACCGATTCCGCTGAGATCGCACGCCTCAAGGCCGAGGCCGCACAGGCCGCCGCCGAAGCCGCCGCAGCCAAGGCAGCCGCCGCCCAAGCGGCCCTTGACGCCGCCCTCGCCTCCACCCCGGCCTCGGCCGTGGAGCAGGCCGGCGAGCCCCGCACTACTGACGCACCGGGCGAGCCCGCCGCTCAGGCAGCCGACGCCGCCCCCTCCGCCGAGCCGGCTGCGGCCGCCGAACAGCCCCAGCAACCGGTGCAGGAGCCAGTTCAGGATCCGACACCCGCGCAGGCCGAGACCGCCGCTGCAACCGATCAGGCATCGGGCAGTCAGGAGGCCGAGGAGACCGGCTACACCGCCCAGGTGCGTTCCGGCTACAGCTTCTCCTCCCCCACTCTGCCGGTGGGCACCTACCTCGACACGCTCTCGGGCGGCGAGCCCGCGGCTGTCAAGGACCTGTCGGTGGGCATCCCGCTGGGACTGCTCAACCGGCACGCGCTGGTGGCCGGGGCGACCGGAACCGGTAAGACCCGCACGCTCCAGCTCCTGGCCGAGGGGCTGTCCGCCGCCGGCGTCCCGGTGTTCCTGGCCGACGTCAAGGGGGACCTGACCGGCCTGGCCGAGGCCGGAGCCTCCAACGACAAGATCGCCTCCCGCATCGCCTCCACCGGCCAGGACTGGAAGGGCCAGTCCTTCCCCATCGAGCTGTTCAACCTCGGCGGGTCGGACTCCGGCGCCGGCATCAGCGGCACTCCGATCCGCACGACGGTCACCGAGTTCGGGCCGATCCTGCTCTCGCGGGTCCTGGGCCTGAACGACACGCAGGCCTCCGCCCTTCAGCTGGTCTTCCACTGGGCGGACAGCCAGGGGCTGGCCCTGCTGGATCTGAAGGACCTGCGTGCCGTCGTTGACTACCTGACGAACACGGAGGCCGGTAAGGAGGAGCTCAAGGCCATCGGCGGGGTCTCCGCGGCCACGGCCGGGGTCATCCTGCGGGAGATCGCCGCTCTGGAGGCGGCCGGCGGCGAGGCCTTCTTCGGTGAGCCGGCGCTCGACGTGCGTGACCTCATGCGGGTCTCCCCCGATGGGCGCGGCATCATCTCCGCCCTGGAACTGGCCGACATCCAGTCCCAGGGCACGCTGTTCTCCACCTTCCTCATGTGGCTGCTCGCCGAGCTCTTCGAGACCCTGCCGGAGGTCGGCGACCCGGACAAGCCCACCATGGTGTTCTTCTTCGACGAGGCGCACCTGCTGTTCTCCGGCGCCTCGAAGGCCTTCCTGGAGGCCGTGGTGCGCACGGTGCGGCTCATCCGCTCCAAGGGCGTGGGCATCGTCTTCATCACCCAGTCCCCCACGGACGTCCCCGACGAGGTCCTGGCCCAGCTCGGCAGCCGGGTGCAGCACGCGCTGCGCGCCCACACCCCGGCCGACGCCGCCAACCTCAAGAAGGCGGTCTCCACCTTCCCGGTCAGCCCGGTGGACCTCAGCCGGGTGCTCACGTCGCTGGGCACCGGCCAGGCCGTCGTCAGCGTGCTGGACGAGAAGGGGCGCCCGGCGCCGGTGGCCCCGGTGGTCATCAACGTGCCCGCCGCCGTCATGGGGCCGGCCCAGGACGGCACCGTCAGCCAGGTACTGGCCTCCTCGCCGCTGAAACCCAAGTACGCCACAAGTGTGGACAATGAGTCCGCCTACGAGCTGCTGGCCCAGCGGGTCCAGGCCGACGCCGAGGCCGCCGAGGCCGCTCGCGCCGCCGAGCAGGCCGCCAAGGAGCAGGCCAAGGCCGACGCCGCCGCGCAGAAGGCCCTGGAGAAGGAGGCCGCCCGCCAGGCGGCTCAGCGTCAGAAGGAGGCCGAGCGCCTGGAGCGCGAGGCCGTCAAGGAGGCCCAGCGCCGCCAGCGCGAGGCGGAGAGGGCCGCTGAGCGGCGCAAGCGGGAGGTCGAGAAGACCATCGGCTCGGTGGGCCGCCAGATCACCCGCGAGATCACGCGCTCCATCTTCGGCACCCTCAGGCGCCGCTGAGCCCCATCGTCAAGTCGCATGTGCGACCCCTTGCTCGAGCTGGTTGCGGTTCCTGCCGCAGAGCCAACCCGGATCATTCATGCCGACCGCCTGCGACCGAAGTTCTACGACTATCTGAGGTGATGACGTTGCCCTCCACACTGACGCACACTCACGACACGACAGGCCTTGAGACTCTCGACCCAAGCACCACGCCTGCCCGGGACGCCGCGCACTTTCGGGCAATCATTGCCGCGAGTCAGCGGGTGCATGACGCCGAGGCCGAGTTGCATGCAGCGGTCGCCCGAGCTCGACAGGCCGGTGACTCTTGGACTGTGATCGGAGCTGCTCTCGGCGTGACCCGGCAGGCTGCACAGAAGCGATTCGGGCACTCTGCCTGAGACCATCACCGAATCATCTTCGGACAGCAGCACGAGGGGCTGCACCAACCATCTCGGATTGGTGCAGCCCCTCGCGCTACTGCTGGGCTACCGCGGCGCGGCCGTGAGCGGCGCCGTCGGGGAGCCCGCCGCGGTTACTCGGGGACGATGCTCACCAGCTTGGGGGCGCGCACGATCACCTTGCGCACGCCGCGCCCGTCCAGGGTGCGGATGACACCGGGGGCCTCCAGGGCCAGTTTCTCGAGCTCGGCCTCGGAGATGTCGGGGTCGACCTCGAGGCGGTCGCGGACCTTGCCCTTGACCTGGATGACGCAGGTGACCTTCTCGGCGGCCAGCAGCGCCTCGTCGGTCACGACCGGGAAGTCCTCGTGGGCCAGGGAGTGCTCGTGACCCAGGCGCTTCCAGATCTCCTCGGCGATGTGCGGGGCCACGGGCGCCGTCATGAGGACGAGGGCCTCGACGGCCTCACGCGGGACCGCCCCGAGCCCGGTGAGGTGGTTGTTGAGGACGATGAGCTTGGCGATGGCCGTGTTCAGGCGCATCCCCTCGTAGTCCTCGCGCACGCCCACGATCGTCTTGGCCACGAGCCGGCGGGTCTCCTCGTCGGCGCTCTCCTCGGTCACCGTCAGCTCGCCGGTGGTCTCGTCGATGACGTTGCGCCACAGGCGCTGCAGGAAGCGCTGGCTGCCGGCGACGGCGCGGGTGTCCCACGGACGGTCGGCATCCAGCGGTCCCATGCTCATCTCGTAGACGCGGAAGGTGTCGGCGCCGTAGGCCTCGTACATGTCGTCGGGGGTGACGATGTTCTTCAGGGACTTGCCCATCTTGCCGTACTCGCGGCGCACGGGCTGCCCCTGCCAGAGGTAGCTGGTGGTGCCGTCCTCGGCGGTGATCTCCTCGACCTCGTCGGCGGGCACGTACTGGCCGCGAGCATCGGTGTAGGCGTAGGCCTGGACGTAGCCCTGGTTGAAGAGGCGGTGGTAGGGCTCGGAGGAGGAGACGTGGCCCAGGTCGAACAGGACCTTGTGCCAGAAGCGCGCGTAAAGCAGGTGCAGGACGGCATGCTCGACGCCGCCGACGTACAGGTCGGTGCCGCCGGAGATGTTGCCGGCCTGGGGGCGCGGCCCCATCCAGTAGGCCTCGTTGGCCGGGTCGACGAGCGCCTTGTCATCGGTGGGGTCGATGTAGCGCATCTCGTACCAGCACGAGCCCGCCCACTGCGGCATCGTGTTGGTCTCGCGGTAGTAGGTGCGGGGG
>ERZ773007.1041-NODE-1041-length-13209-cov-5.401855_pt1 | contig 13209 bp, 12 predicted proteins | sample MGYA00580665_ERZ773007 | MGnify/ENA primary metagenome ERZ773007 (study PRJEB29015, sample SAMEA2738122) | human oral metagenome | biome: human oral; feature: human-associated habitat; material: saliva | place: China | collected 2167 ... | reverse complement strand
TTAAGTATTCGTACAAGGTCGTAAAACTGTAGGGAACGGCCAGTTTCGATTGATAATATTCCAATACATACCAGGGCATGACTTGTTTGAGTTTATCAATCCGTTCTAATAAGATCTCGCGTTTCATCTTTTTCTCCAAATCTTTCTATACTAGTAGTATAACATAGCCAGATGTATTTTTCAAGAAAATTATAGTTTTTCGGAAAGACGTTATGGGGGTTATATAGGACTGTTTTGTATCTCTATCTATATCATAGACTTAACCAAAAATTTTTTTTGGAGCTAATTATTCTTGATTATGTACTTTATTTAAGTGAATACTGGAAATTTTAAAAGCTGTCCATCTACTGTAATATGTACTTTATCTAAGTGAAAACTAAAAACTTTTCAAATGTACATTTTGACAATATAAAAACACTTTATATTACTTAAAGTGTTCTTATTTTTTTATATCTTTTTTAAACTGTATAAAATGTTCTTGCTTTCTTCTGTAACCTTTGCAAATCGAGCATGCCTTTTTATTTCGTTTTCTGTACGCCATTCTTTCTTTAACTTGAATTTTATAACGATGTTCTGGATTTTCCTGACATATCCACCATACAGACATATTACTCAACTCTGTGATTTCAGTTGGATTAGTTATTAGGAGGTTATTTACATAATCCTACTCATTCATTAGACTTTGTTGAGTTGTTGCCAAGTCTTTAAATCCTTTTAAAACTTTTTGATTCCTACAATATGGACAAGAATTTTCTCTGTAAAATTTTTCTTTAATTACTTGCTGATATTCTCCAGTGCATACAGGACATTTCCACCATGCGGTATATGTTGAATTAGCCCTTACTGAAGACATTTCTTGTTTATTTAATGTAGACCATTCTTTAATTAACCAAGGATGTGTTGTTTCTAGATCGTTATAACCCTTTGCAGTCTTCTTAAATGAACAATACGGACAACATTGGTCGTTTTCGTGGCGTTCAGAAATTTTCGATTTAAAATTCCTGTGACATTTTCGACAATTCCAATCAACTAATGTTTTTGAATCATAAAAGAAAGTGTCAATATCTCCGTTAACTTCTTTCACCCATTCATTGATTAAGTACGGCTTAACATAATTTACTGTTTCATTTGGTTTAGGGAGTTTTTTATTGCAGTAAGGGCATACAGAGTTAAGTTTATTAGAATTATTTTTTGTAAATACCTCTAAAACAATCCCTAATCTTTCCTGAAATTCTAAATTGCAACAATCACAAATCCAAGTAAATATTTTATTCTCAGCTTCAACCGATCTCGTCACCTCATCAGTTTTTACTAAGTTCTTGCTGCTCCAATAACCACATAATTCAGGATAAATATCTGAAATTGTATTATACCCTTTTAATGGCTGCTCGTTATTGCAATATGGACAAGTATTAGACACTTCTCTTCTAATTGGAATTGAACATAAGTATTCACCTTTACAAACAGTGCAATTCCACCAATATTTTTTTGTTTCAATGTGACTTAGTGCTAAATGAACAGGTAATCCATTTTTATCACTCCATTCTTCCTGTAATTTTGGAAAATTATGGAGTATATCATTGTTGAAAACTAGTGTAGCCCAATCACAATGATTAGGACAAGTTTGAAAATTACTATTCTCTAAATCAGTTCTTGAAACCATTTCATTAGGACTGCAATGAAAACTGACATTACAGCAAGGGCATTTCCAATTTATACATTCAGAAGACTTATACCAGTATTCAGAAATAGATTTATCATTACTTTTATCCCAAAATTTCTCTAAATATGGATGAGTTACTTGTAAAGTATTATATCCTTTTAACATTAACTTATCATCACAATAAGGGCAGCCTTCAAGATGTCTTTTGACAACGCTACAATCATATTGACCATGACACTTAAAACACTGCCATTTTACTAAGATGTCAGATAAGCTATCAATCATATTGCTTTTTACACGAGTTGGAATAAATTGCTTAATAAGGTTTCTATCTGTATGTAATAGTGGATTTGCTCTCACTTTAATTAGAGTATCAAAAGTAGCTTTACATGTAGCACAATAGAAACTATCTCTTTTAATTCTTGAAATTAGCTGATCAATAGATAGTTTAAATATATGGTCACATCTATCACATTTCCAATTTCTAGGGATTGTAACGTTGTCATTTAACTTTAAATCATTAAACTCTATATTGTTTTGTTTTCCTGGAAGATAAATCTTACGAAGATTAGGGTATGCTTTAGTATAAGGTACAAAATGTGTATTCTCATTACATCCAATATGAACAAGCTCTTGATTGTGTTTATTGATTAATTTAGAAGTGTTTGCTACATCTTTCCAACCAACATGACAGGTAGGACATTTGAAGTGAAATAACCTCTTTGAAGAAAAAGATAAATTATCAATCTCTTCCTGAATCGTTTCTATATTTTCATAATGAAAGTTTATGTACCTAAGAAAGTTGGGAAATCTAGCAGATATTGAGTTTTCTCCTTTTACAAGCACTTCTCCAAGGTCGCAAATAGGACAGATTTTTGTATGATTAAGGATTTGCCTGTATGATTTTAATACACTTGCTTTCCATTCGTACGAACAATCAGGGCATTTCCAGCTAACGTGTTTTTTACTAGTAATAGGGAGTTTTTCTACATCTAATTTGATATTGCTATCAAAGTTCCAATATTTCAATAAAACTGGAAAATCAGTGATTAAGTCTGACATTTTTTCCTCCTAATACTTAGTCTTATTATCCAGTAAGTTTTTAATTTCCAAAATCTTACTTTTGCCTGTTTGCTTCTCATTATGAGTGTGCTTTTCAAAAGATATTTTCGTGTCTAAGGTAATAATGTTCTCACTGAGATACTTCTTAGTTACTAGTTGCTGATCAGATTTTAACAAGCCCTCTTCTTTTAACAATTCATTCGCAATCTCAGGATACAAACTAGTTTTAAGAATATTCCTTAACTTTTTATTTTCCTCTAATAATTCTTTGTTTAACGCTGTCTGCTCCTTAATTTCAGCATTCTTTTCATTAAGTTGTGCTACCTCATTTTTCAACTCTGAAACTCTTGTTTTGAGCTTACTGGCTTCTTCCTTAGATTCTATTGCTGCATCAACAACTCTTTTATAATAATTGTTAAGTTCCATCAATGCTGATTTGATTGCTTTAGGGGTTCTATTGGTCATTAAGAAACGTTCTACATCTAGAGTTTTATACGTTATAACTGTTTGATAAGTGTCGTCCTCAAATAGTTCCAATTTATCATTAAGGGCTTGTCTAAACTCTTTGTTTCTTCTAATCGTTGTGTCTGCAACTTGAGGAAATCCGTTGCTTCTGAGGAAATTTCCAAACTGTGGAATTTTGAATAGTCTAGGATTATTCGAACAATGTTCCAGTAAATAATGTTCAAATAACGATAGCAATTCTTGATTATCAATATACTTCTTTCTAGCCATTTGAGAACTCCTGTAAGGATAAATGTTTTTCAGTTAGATATTCTTGATAAGAATGACTAACTGTTTTAAGTTTTAATAACGCCTCACCAATATCTTCTATATTCCCCTTTCCTTGTCGAACTCTTTTTATAGCCTCATCTACAATTAAAGCTTCCTCATCAATTGATTTCCTAAAGGATTTATCCATAGAGAAATAATCTTTTCCAGCTTTTCTGTAAAATGGACAACTAGTACAAGCACCAAGCTCTGCATGTGAGCTAATGACTTTAAGACAGTCTGAATAATCACCTTCCGCAAATCGAGGTGAATAACATCTACCCTTATTATCAAGAGGAACATAGTTTTTATTAACGGTGAATTTGTGTTGAGTTTTGCTGATAGCATAAGATGTTTGAGAGTTTGTTAATTTACGATAAAGCTGATAGCTTCTACATTCAATAAACTGACTCAGATTTGAAAAATAATGTGAAGATGTTGTGACACTATCATGTCCTGCTAAAAGCATTGCTGTTACTGGACTAGCTCCCTCTGCTATCAGATTGATCATTGCAATGTGTCTAGTATCTCCAATATGAATGAAATTAATCTCATGATCGTCTAATTGATTTGGGGAATTGATATGATGGACAAAATACCCATACTGTTGAGATACAATCTCATTAAAGAAATATTTTAAAATTGTATTTAAGTTACTGTACGTCAAGAAACGGTTTTTAGTACCAGCAATACGTTTCCATTTCCGATAATGAGAGTCTGTCACAAATAGGGTATCTAACTGTGTAGATGATAAGTCTTTGGTTAGCTCTAAATAATTTAAAATCTCACTCGCAAGCTTAAATGGTACTTCGTAAGTTGTTAAATAATAATCCTCTGAAATTTTATGGGATACTCCCTTGTCTTTTCCTTTTAAGTTATTTCGTCTGAGAGTTAAGTAATATTTTCCGTCTTTTTCTGTGAGACAATTTCTCTGAGTGAGCAAAAACTCCCTTGGTCTAAGTGGTACTACTGCTGTTATTTGCCACCATAAGTAAAGAGGGTAGTAAAACAATCTTTCCTCATCTGATAATGATTTAACCCAATAGTCGTTTAAAATATCATTAAATAAAAAATAGGATTGAAATTGGGCTAACTTTCGCTGTTTTTTAGTGTTCAGTTGATAACTAACATTTAAAAGTTCATCTAGTTGCTCAATTAGTTGGGTTAATTCGTTACTCTCTAAACATGGTAGGGTAGAAAGAAAATCTATACATACTGAGGGGTTGGAAATCTTCATATTTGCTAACGAGAAGACTTCGTTCACTTTTATTTCTTTGACTAATTTCTTTATATCTCTTAAAAAGGCTTGGAGTGTGATTAAAACATGATGTTCCATAGATAGCACTATAAAACTCTTTAAGTAGGTGACAAAATCATCAAAAGATAATTGAAATACTTGTTCATAAAACCTTTTATATTGGAATTTATTCAAGTTAAAAATGAAGCTAACGTTAGAATATTCATTAGTTGTTGCCCATCTATTTTCTTCAAAATTGGTGGTTAGGATAATCCCTTTTTCAACATAGTCTTGAAAACATTCTTTTGCGCTCTCAATCATATTGTCATCAAACAGGACAATTTCATTTACTTTACGAAATAATTTTAATTGATTATTCAACTGACTAACTCCTTGATAATATCCTCATAATCAGATAATACAGCTTCCCCATACTGTTCTGATAATGCTTCTAACATTTCTGTAAGGCATGGTTTAATCTGCTGCTCAAGAATGGCTCGAACCTTTCCTCGTTCAAGTTCATTCTTTAATTTTTGATATTGTTTATTGAGACGATTAAACTCACCAATTAACAAAAGTAAGGTAGATTTTGTTTGTAATTCATACTGGCAACCGACACAATGTTGACGGTCATCATAGGGGCATAGTTTCCCTAATGCAGACAAGAGACACATACTTTCTCCCTGCTTAGAGAAAGCCTCTCCGTTGCCAATTCGATGACAGATTGTCAGTAATTGTTCAGGTTCAACATTGTTTTCAACTAGAGTTTTTAAAGCTTGTTGTGAACGTAAATCAGCCCTAATACTCAGTTCTAACGTTTTTTCAATTTCTACTGGCGTTAAATCTAAACTTTTAATCATTTGAGTTTGTTGACTTGGACTTAATTTTTTATACTTTCCTCTAGTTACAATGGTCAAGAGCATAGACGGAATCATGGATAATACGCCTCGTTCAAATAGCTCTTTTGCAACCATTTCAGGTTTTAGTTGTCCGAGTTGGGCATCTTTTAGATACGTTGTTGTAGTTTGTGCAAATTCAGTAAAATCCCCTTTATGGCTACGAGCTAATGCTGCTAAAAAATAACCTTTAATATTCAGTTCTGACTTTTCTTCAAGAACATCATCTGCTAACATTGCGACAGATTGTAAGTAGGACTTGTTTGCAGAACGACTACTAAAGTTACGCTCTAAAAATAAATTTCCGATTTCCTCCCCCATATAACTAGTAATCTTTTCATAAGTTTTAATTTGTCTGATCAATGGATTTTCTGCATTGTATGGTATTTGAAGTTGGAAATGTGCCTCACAGATAGCCAATAACGTACCGATAAGAACCTGACAACTTTCTGGGACATGAAACTTTAACTGAGTAACATTAGAAGAGTTTTTGGTTTTATTAGGTGTTAAGTTTAAATAAGTCAATCTTGTTGTAATACTTAGTAAAGTCCTTCTAGCTTCACTACTGCTCCAAGTTCCATCTACTACTGCTTCTAAAACTTCTAATGGCTCTCTTGTTAATTTAGGATGTCCTAATCTTTCTAAGTCTGTTGATCTTAGTGCGCAAATAAAATGCAATCCTAGATATAGCCATGTATCTGCATAATCCTTTGAATTTGCTGCTTTACACAACATATCATTTTTTATGATGTAGTTTTCGTTGAATAGGTAGTACATTAATTCAAGGTATTCATCTAATTCATACGCTCCATTTGCACTCTCAATCGTGTAACGCTTTGTCATTTCAAAACTTACTCGATAACGAGTAACGCCTTTATTGAGTAGCCATTTAATAAATTGAATGAGGATATTACCTTGTGACTTCGTAAGAACTTCTGTTGCTACTTCTACTAAGGTCTCTACTTCAGCATCACTATATAGAAACAAATCTTTTGTTAAGTAGTATGCTAAAAAATCAAGTAGATAGAAACGATTTGTTTCACTCAGCTTTTCTTCTTCAGCAAATTGCTTGAATAATTCACTAGTAGACGGAAATTTTTTAAAAAAGATTGCCTCCATACTTTTAATTCCAGGAGGTGTTGTTAGATAGTCTGTGATGTGATTTTTAAGAACTTCAGCATCTTTTTCCGTAATAGTATAATCATCAAGATTTATAGACACACCGAACCAATCATTATCTAGTAAAAATCCACTGACTTTTTCACGGTGTTTTATTGTAGCAGCACCTAACTCAACTAATATTCTTTCAAGATAATTTTTTAAATCTATTACCAACAGCTACTCCTTTTAATGCTCTCCAAACAATTTTTCTGCTTGCCAGTTCATATAATCAAAAACACCATTGTTAACCTGACCATATTGTTTTGCAATTTCTCCTTTATTTTGTAAATAAACCCAAGCACTTTCTGGTGAATTGTCTCCTCTAGCAGACATCAGCTCACTAACTTCGCTAACACCTGACAAAACTAATTGAGTGGTGTACCAGTGTCTAAAGATATGGGGTGAAATATTATTTTCTTGCAAGAGTTGACCAAAAAAGACAACCTCTGGGTCATCAGATTTAAGAAATATTGGAATCATTTCTTCGCGAATAATCTTACGAAATCGTTGATAGTACACATCGTATGACAATGCTTTCCCTTGCTTGTTAAGGTTTAATGGACCATAATCTCTCTCATACCTTTTACCTTCTAGGTAGCTCATATAGTCATTGTAGGTGTCTAAAAAGACCTCTAAGAAGATATAAGGTACAGCTTGAAGTCTTTCCTTTTTAATTCGTCCAGTTGGCTTTAAATCGCTTCTAAGGGGCATTTCTTTTCGCAGATCAATCTCAATTTTAAATACTTGATTATCACTTTGGTGAAATATGATACCTGCTCCCAAAGGGCTATCTTCACGCCTTACATTACAAGCTTCTGATGGTCTTAAACCAACAAATGCTCCCAAAGCAACAACCATAAGTAAGTCCTTGTGATATTGAGCAATGTGAGCAAAAAGCATTTCAAAGGCGCTGTTCGGCATATCTCTAAAAATTGACTTCTGTGTGTTGCTTTCATCAACAAATACCTCAAAATTCAACTCTTTTCTTTTGATGACTCTACCTCGTCTATTAGTGAACGTATTGATAGAATAAAGGTCTTTTGGCTTCAATTTAGCCTTCCCTTTTCGTTCATTCAAGTATAGAGTTAAAAAATCAAGAACTGCATTTGCGCATTTTTCAACGGTGCTTTTCTTTCTATTTGTTTTATCTTCAGGCAATTGTGCTAAACCATAAAGCGTAAAAAATTCCTTGACCATTTCAAAAGTTAGTTGATCAAGATTATTTACCCCAACTGTTCCAAATATATAGTTCAAAAACTTAACAACGTATGAAAATCGTTTGTTTCCATCGTCTGAGATAGACTTAATTTTTGCGGAAGATTTTACATATCTATTAAAATGAGTGAATTGTAATGTGCCATCATCATGTTTGAGTGCAATCAATTGCTTTGTAACGATATTATTATCACCTAGAATCAGCGAATGTTTATATACAACAAATCTCATGCTACCCCCTTGCCTTGTTAAGTATTCAGTTAACCTCTTGATTTAATTATAACTTTTTGTTACAATAAAAGTAAAGTGAAAACTTTACAAAAGTAGAAAAAATATCAAAAGTTAATTAACAAAAGTAAAAGACAAGAGGTTAAAATGTTTTCAGGTCAACGATTAAAAGCTCTTCGTAAAGAGAAAAAAATGAGCCAAGAAAAACTTGGCTCACGATTAAATATTTCTAAGGTTGCTGTTTCTAACTGGGAAAATGGAAAATCATTTCCTACTATGGATAATCTAAATGAACTTGCTAAAGTTCTAAACGTTGAAACTCATTATTTTGAAGAACATAGTGAAGTGATTAGCATCTATCGTCAGTTAAATAACATTAATAAAAATAAAGTTGTCATCTATTCATCGGAATTACTTGAAGAACAAGAAAAATTTAATAATAAGGTAGTTGATCTATTCAGTTATAAAACCTATGAAGGTCTTTCTGCTGGGACTGGCTACTCCTACTTTGGAGATGGAGAATATACTCTTACATATTCAACTGAAAATATCCCTCATGATTTTGCCTCATGGGTTGTAGGTGACTCAATGGAGCCTGATTTACCTGATGGCGATGTAGTATTGATTAAGCAATCAACAAATATTGAAGATGGACAAATTTATGCGGTTGAGTTTAACAATCAAACCTATGTAAAAAAAGTGTATCTTCATAAAACCTATCTTCGACTTGTTTCAATAAACAAGAAGTATGACGATATTTATGCGCCTTATGAGGAAAACCCTCGAATTATTGGAAAGATAGTGGGTAACTTTACGCCTGTTAAAAATCCTAACAATTAATTTTAAAATAAAAAAATATATGCTATAATTGTCCTTTAGAAAGGAAAGTAATGAATACACTTTTGAAATATCCAGGTGGAAAGAATAAAGAATTAAAATATATTCTTCCTAATTTACCAATGACAATTAATCGTTTTTTTGAGCCTTTTGTGGGTGGGGGAGCTGTCTATTTTAATATGGATAGTACGATTGATAAGTACATTAACGATAAATCTCATGAATTGATTAATTTTTATCAAAATGTATCTGAACAAAACAATGAATTTTTGTCTTTACTTCAAGAAATTGACGATAACCTAATTTCCATTCAATCCTTTGTTGAAAAGCAAAAAAATTACTTAATCCAAGTCTATACAAATTTTTCTTTAGATGACAAAACACCATTGTCAGAAATCATTGATCAGTTTATTGATGACAATTACAAAAGTATAATCTCAAAAAACTCTACTGTTTTAGACAATGAAAACTATAAAAAATTTCTAAAAAAGATTGTACTGGATAAATATAAACGCATTAAAAATCTTGAAATTAAGCATGGTAAGCTAGAAAAAGATGAGGATGTTATAAACAATATAGAAACTGGTTTTTACGCAGCTTTATATACATTTTTAAGAGAATTATTTAATGATTATATCGAACATGACATTACTGAAGCGCAACATGCAGCACTTTACTTCTATATCCGTGAATACTGTTACTCTTCTATGTTCAGATATAACAAGTATGGAAAATTCAACGTTCCTTATGGTGGGATGTCATATAATCATAAATTTATGACCAAAAAAATTGAATATCTTAAAGATGAAAAGGTTGTAAGTTTTTTAAAAAATACCAAAATTGAAAACATGGATTTCTACGATTTCTTAGAAAAGTACCAGTTACAAAGTGACGACTTTTTATTTTTAGACCCTCCTTACGATTCAGAATTTTCAACTTATGCTAACAACACATTTGAACTTGATGATCAAACTAGATTAGCTAACTACTTAATAAAAGAGTGTCCTGCCAACTTTATGCTTGTAATTAAGAATACGGATTACATCCAGAAACTATATTCAGAAGGAATTGTAACTTCCTTTGGCAAACAACTTAATATTTCAGCTTTCGATAAAAACTATCTAGTTAGCTTCAGAAATAGAAACGATAAAAAAGCTGAACATCTTTTAATAACCAACTATGAATTAGGACTTTAAAATAGACGCAGTAATATCTACTGCGTCTATTTGTTTTCTTTAAATTGTCCAAGTACCATTATTATAAATAGCACCTGCTGCCTGAAGCGTTCCGTGTGATTTTAAATTTCTTATTTTTTGAGATATTTTACTATCATTTCTACTTGGATTATTGGTTAAATCAACTCCATCAGCCTCAAGTACATAGATAACTTCATCAATTAAATCGCTTGTCGAAATACCTTGATTTTGTTGAATTACACCTAATGCTACTGTTAGTAATTTTTGTTCTGTATATTCACTCATAATGAACTCCTTTATAAATCTAAATCTAATTGTATATTTACTTCTGTTTCTTCAATACGTTTTTTTGCAGCATCAAAAAATGTCTTATCAATTTCACAACCAATAAAATTTCTCCCTAGTTCTTTTGATGCTACTCCAGTTGAACCAACTCCCATAAATGGGTCAAATATAACATCATTTGGATTGCTGCCTATTTTAATAAGATGCTTGAGAAGAACTAAGGGCTTTTGTGCAGGGTGTTTGGGATCTTTTAATCTTTCTTTCCCCATACAAATTGGGCTTTCAAAATAATTGTGCATTTCATTTTGTGTAGTAAAGTTCCATTTATGACCTTTATTCCATAGACAGACAATCATTTCACAACTATTTAAAAATCCATTTTTAAAAATTTTGGGCATAGGATTAGTTTTGTGCCAAATAAAAAACTGAAAAGTATCAAATTCGGAATCAAATGCTTCATGCCATTTACCAATCAAATTATAACTTGTAAAAATAAAAATATTTCCATTAGGTTTTAATATTCGTTTAAATTCATCAACAAAATCATTTGGATTGATCTCTTCTAAATCCCATTCTCCAAGATCATTATTAATAGCACTTCTATTAGGAAGATTTATATTTCCAGTAGAATACTTTGCTATATTGTATGGTGGGTCAGTTAAAATTAAATCAATTGATTGTTCAGGGATTGTTTTCATAAATTTTAAACAATCTTTATTAAAAACTTCTACTCTAAGGCTATTCTCCAATTTTTAACCTCTCGATTTTTTTTACTATATTTTTTTGGAGTCGTTTTCCTTTTTTGGCGTTTTTTTGAGAACTGTTTTCTTGTTTGATATTTCATTAAATCCAAACGCTTAAATTTCGCTTCAATTCTACTTTCTATAAACTTTTGTTTATAATTCTCTATAAAGCTTTCGTATTTTAACCCCTCTGGCAACAGCATATTCCAGAAGTCTTCCCCAACTTTATACTCCAAATTTTTTGCTTTTAGTTTTGTGAAGACATCTCCAGAAGGTACTCCTTTGCCAGCGTTATTATACGCTGTGGCAAAAAATGAATCGTTTTGTGGGAAAAATTTAAAAATATCTTTTAATAATTTGACCTCATTAACATTTGAAATGGAGTTTTTTGTATCTAAATTACCTCCTGATTTTAGTTCAAATGTAGTTATTTTTGTTTTAGTTGCATCGTCCATATCCTCTATGTATAGCAAATCAACTAATATTTTTTTTGTTTTTATTTAAATCTTTCTTTTTATCAGTAATTTTATATTTATTTAATTTAGTTAATGTAGCTTTTCGAGATCTCTTAGACATAGTAAAGTCTATTGATTCACTAAGCTCAATATTATCATTGTTAAAATCTCTAAGAAAATCGTTTGGTTTAATATTGTAAAATACTCTTTGTTGAAAGTTATCCTTAATAGTATATAAATTCAATTTAAATTTCCTATTGTCATTTTCATCTTCTGTGTTGATTAAAATGATATTTGGAACATTTATATCGCCATATTTAACTCTAGCTAACTTCATAGCTATATTTTGTATTTCTATTCCAAGTTTAGAGTCAAAACTTCTCCCTAATCCCATATATTTCCTAATTGTTTTATCTTCTAAACAATTAAATATATTGTATTTTCTATTATTGCTATTATCTTTGTATTTGTCAGTTGCTGTTTTTTTAACATCTTCTAGGCGTTTAAGAACAAATTCCCAAAAATCATCCAAAGCTTTATTATCACTCATATTCAATTGTCTCACTTATCATTTTTAAAATTCTTTTGTTTAGATCTAATTCATCTAATGCCATCTTGTATAATTCAGTAAATCTTTCGTAATTAATTGAATCAGGTAAGATTTTATTCCAGAAATCTTTGCCAATTAAAAACATTTCAGGGTAAGCCATGTGCTTTTTTACAGCCCCTTTCCATGAATTACCCTCGCCATCTTTATTATATAAGGTGGCAAAATATATATTAGCATCAGCTTCATTTAGACAGGCGTATATCGTTAACAATTTTTCGATATTAGACGGAGCATTTGAACTATCTAAATCACCTCCAGCTTTAAGTTCAAGTAAATTCCACTGTTCTCCATCAAAAAAAGCTAGATCAACTGGCTTAGTATGTACACATCCATCAACAAACTGAGAAGCGAACTCACAAAGTTCACGCTTTGTTTCTTGCGTAACTTTACTTTCCACTCTAGTTTTTCCTCTGCCCTTAGCCATATTTCTCGCTCTATACGATGCAATGAAACCTCTTAATTCGCTATTATCAGTGTCGATATTAGTAACAATGATTTGTCCCTTCATATTCTCTTCATTTTTAGGAGAATATGGTATGCCTTTTGGATTAACAATGGTAGGAACGTTCTCCTTGCCAAATTTAAGAATTGCAATCTTCTTTGCCACTGCTTCTATTGCAAATCCACTCTTAGATTCAAAGCTGCTAACGAAAACCATATTTGCGAGCATGATATTATCCATTTGATTAAGTAAAAAATTATATTGTTTTTTTACATAATTGACATTAAAATCGTTTTCGATATTTTTTAGTAATTTTGAAAATTCATCTACAACAATATTCTTAATTAAAAGTTCTGTATCATTCATTCATCTAATCCCCTAAATAGTTCTGAAATTGAAATGCCAAAG
>ERZ773007.1038-NODE-1038-length-13269-cov-5.741032_pt1 | contig 13269 bp, 17 predicted proteins | sample MGYA00580665_ERZ773007 | MGnify/ENA primary metagenome ERZ773007 (study PRJEB29015, sample SAMEA2738122) | human oral metagenome | biome: human oral; feature: human-associated habitat; material: saliva | place: China | collected 2167 ... | reverse complement strand
TTTATTATATTGAATCTATAGATAAGAGAACATATATCTATACGAAGGATAATACTCTTGAAGTTTCATATCGACTATATGAACTAGAAAGTGAATTGACTCGTAATTTCTTCAGAGCCGCAAAGGCAATGATTATTAATGTTCGAAAGATTAAATCTGTTAAGTCTGAGATTAATGGCAGAATGACAGCAGAACTATTAAATGGTGAGCAGGTAATCATCGCAAGAAGTTATGTAAAAGAACTAAAAGAAAGGCTAGGAATATAATATGAATAAAGCAAAAATTATCTTTAATCAGACGATAATGATTTCAACAGCCATTCTATTTGGACTTGGGATACAAATGATTATCCAACATTTTATTTCAGGCTCAGAGACACTAGTGTTAGGTTGGTATATTCCTATTTCTATTTGTTTAACTGGCTTTCTATGTTCATTACCTACTTATTTCCTTTTGGATTTAGATTCATTAGAGAAAAAGGTTATGTGGATGAGAATTGGGATTCACTTTGTATTAGTTGGTGGAATTGTAGTTCTATGCGGTTATCTTTTTGACTGGTATGGTGATTTATTTGATGTACGTAAGATTGTTGTTATGTACAGTATTATCTATGTATTTGTATGGATCATTACTGCATGGATTGCTAAATCAGATGAGATAAAAATCAATGCAGCTATCAAAGATATGCAAGATTTAGAATAAGTAATAAATAACGAAAAATAGATGTTTTTAAAGAAAAAGTGCAACTCAGTAGCCTGTATATGCAGGTTGGTAGAGTAGCACTTTTTTTATTTTTTCATGATGATAAGATGCTTTCAGAACAAAGAAGCTTTAGGAGGAGTTATTATGATGAATGCAATTACAGTAAAAAACTTAACAAAGAAATATGACGAAAAGATTGCAGTGGATTATATCTCATTTGAGGTGAAAGAAGGAGAGTTCTTTGCATTTCTAGGAGAGAATGGTGCAGGTAAATCTACAACAATAAATATGCTATGTACAATCTTTGATAAAACAGAAGGTGATGTGGAAGTGTTTGATTATAAACTCGGAAAAGATGATGACAAGATACGAGAGAACATCGGTATTGTTTTTCAAAACTCTGTATTAGATGGAAAGTTAACAGTAAAAGAAAATCTTCTAACAAGGGCATCTTATTATGGTATTGGAAAAGATGAAATACTACAGCGTTTGAATCCATTAATGCAGGCATTTGAACTGGATAGTATCTGGAATCAAAAATATGAGAAGTTATCTGGAGGTCAGAGAAGAAGAGTTGATATTATAAGAGCTCTTTTACATAATCCAAAGATACTCTTTCTAGATGAGCCAACAACTGGACTTGATCCTATGTCTAGAAAAGTGGTGTGGGAGTATATTGATTATCTTCGTAAGGAAAAGCACATGACAATATTCCTTACAACACACTACATGGAAGAAGTCAGAGATGCTGATCGAGTAGTAATTCTAGATAAGGGACATATTGTGGCGAATGATACCCCAGCTGGTTTAAAGAATAAGTATACAAATACAAAATTGATTTGGTACACGCAACAGGATTGTGAAAATGAGAAGTTAATCAGCGACTTTGCATATACGTATGAGGTTGACCACTATATCGTGAATCTAGAATCACAAAAGGAATTTAACCTAACAGAATTCTTATATCTAAATCGCCATCAAATTACGGATTATGAAGTCGCAAAAGGAAGTATGGATGACGTATTCCTGAACTTAACAGGTAGAAAGCTTGGTGAATAACATGAGAGGGTTTTTAGGACTAACAAAAAGAAATTTATTACTGTTCTTTAAGGATAAACAATCCATTATATTTTCATTACTAACATCAATGATTGTATTAGCATTATATTTATTATTCTTGAAAGATACATTTGTAAATGCGATGGATAGTGCAATCAATCAATTTCCCGGTTTATCTTCACTCATTGATAAAAATGATAAAGAGATGTTTGCAAATCTGATTTTGTTAACAGGTATTCTAGGTTCCGCAATGATAACTGTTCCTTATAACTGTTTGATTACTCTTGTAAAAGATAGAGAAAACAAGGTGGATTACGATATCCTTGCAACACCACTTAAAAGAGGGCAGATTATTTTGTCTTACTTTGTGTCTGCTGCTTTTTCTTCAGTGATTCTAACTGGTATTATTCTTGCGGTTGGCTTAGCTATCATTCGTATGCATGGTGATATATATTTAGGAGCAATTGATATTCTAAAAGCATTTGGTGTTGTAGCGTTAGGTTCTATTTCAGCCACTTCAATTTTCATGATTGTAGTACTGTTCCTTAAATCTGTTAGTGCTAGTGGAGCGTTCTTTGGTTTATTATCAGCAGTTTCTGGATTTATCATTGGTGCATATATTCCTATCTCACAGTTTTTTGAAGCTATACAAACTATATGCAATATCTTCCCTGCAAGTCAGGTTACAATTGTATTGAGAAATGTCTTAATCAATGGATTACTAGAGCATATGAATACAACTTTAGATGGAGTTGATCAAGGAATGTTTGTGACAAGCATTAAAGAACTATTCTCATTTAAAGCATGGTTGTTTGATGGCTATTTAGATATGACACAGATGCTGGTATACATTACAGTATCAATTCTTGTATGTATTGTTATACAAATGATTATCTATTCTAGAACATATAAAAAAGCATAATAAAAAATAACCTAGATTATTTATCTAGGTTATTTTTTAGTTGTGGGATTAGGAGATAGATGGACTTTTCCATCCACTTTTTCTATAGCTAAGTGGTGTACATCCATACTCTCTTAGAAAGAGTCGATTGAAATAGCTTTGATCAAAGAAACCACAGCTATGTGCAATTTCTGAAACACTATTTGTGGTAGAACGTAGTAAATGAAGACTGATTTCTAAGCGGTGTTTATTTAAGAAATTCATTGGGGATAGATGAGCATATTTCTTAAAGATCTTTGCACACTGGCTACGACTTACATTACCTGCGTGAGCGATGTCATCTAAAATAATTTCTTCGTTAAAGTGATTGTAGATATATTCAATCATTTTTTGTTGAATAAAAGCGTTATTTTCCATGGGTGGCTTCTTAGGCTCGTTAACATATGTCAGATATATTTCATGGAATAAAAGATGTAGTAGAGCGATTAATCGTAACTCATAACCACTCGGTAAGGTATGCTGAAGCTTTTCAATATCTGTAATTAATTCCGCAATCTTAGCTGCTGCACCACTATTTCCATCAAACCTAATATGTGAGAAAGAGTTATCCTCTATCATAGGTTTAAGATATTTTTGATAGATGAGTGGATTTTGCATTAGAAGACTAACACCAACATTTAATACTTTATAAGCACATCTAGCCTCACCATTTGCACAGATTCTATGCATTTGTTTATGGTTAATCAGACAAACATCTCCTGCCCGAAGTTCAAAGTTATCTTCTCCTGCCGAACATATTACAGTCCCACTATTTATGACGATAATTTCAACATTATCGTGTAAATGAAGTATTTCACTATGCATTTCACGCAAAGCTACATTTTCAAGTTCTACCTGTACGGGTAAACTCTCATTTTGAAAAATAATCGTATCCATAGAATTTTCTCCTATTTTTATGGCAAATAATACAATGATTTATGTAAATTATAGCAGATAATATTATTAATCAAAGATACATGTTCAAAAATAGATGAAAGGAGAATTTGAATATGGAAGAAATTAGAGAAAGAATGCCTTTGATAGGAGAAGATGCTCCTGCGTTTAAGGCGATTACAACACAAGGGGAGATTAACTTCCCTGAAGACTACAAAGGAAAATGGGTAATTCTATTTTCACATCCAGCAGACTTTACACCAGTATGTACAACAGAGTTTATGACATTTGCTTCAATGATTGATGAATTCAAGGCAATTAATACTGAATTGGTTGGTCTTTCAGTTGACTCACTCTATGCACACATCGCATGGTTACGTAGAATTCAAGAACTTGAATGGAAGGATATGAAGCATGTGAATGTTACTTTCCCTCTGATTGAAGATATCCGCATGGAAGTTGCTAACAAATATGGCATGATTCAGCCAAATGCTTCTAATACACAAGCAGTTCGTGCTGTATTCGTAGTAGACCCTAACGGCAAGATTCGTACAATTTTATACTACCCACTATCAACTGGAAGAAACTTCGATGAAATTAAGAGAATTATTCTCGCACTTCAAAAAGCAGATTCAGACCATTGCGCTACACCTGCAGACTGGCGTCCAGGTGATGATGTTATTGTGCCAACAGCTGGAAGTTGTGGTACTGCTAGAGAACGTATGGAAAATCAATCAGAAGATCAATACTGCTTAGATTGGTTCCTATGCTTCAAGAAGAGTAAGTAAAAAATAGATGTAAACAGAGTCATGTAATAAATACATGGCTCCTTTTTATGAATATAATGAATATCGTATTTTAAAGAAGTACACTGATAAATGATATTTGTAAAGTTTTATACAAAACAATATGAAGTGAAGTAGAATATAAGAAAGTTTATATGCACAAAAGTTTTTATTAACAGGGAGGTTTCTTATGCCTTTGCAAATTGTTCGAAATGATATTACAAAAATGAAGGTTGATGCAATTGTCAATGCTGCAAACAATTCTCTTTTAGGTGGAGGTGGAGTAGATGGTTGTATTCATCGTGCTGCTGGACCTGAATTACTTGCGGAATGTAAGTTGCTAAATGGGTGTGAAACAGGTGCTGCTAAAATTACCAAAGGATATCAATTACCATGCACGTATGTTATCCATGCGGTAGGGCCACGTTGGATTGATGGAAGTCATAATGAAAAAGAATTACTTAAATCATGTTATATAGCTTCTCTAAATCTTGCAAAAGAATACGGTTGTAAATCTATAGCATTTCCTTTAATATCTTCTGGAATTTATGGGTATCCAAAAGCACAAGCATTAAGAGTTGCAGTTGAACAGATTAGAAAGTTTCTTTTAGATAATGAGATGATGGTATATCTTGTAATTTTTGATCGTAAAACATATGAAATAGGAGATAAATTATATTCTGATATCAAATCATACATTGATGATCAATATGTAGATGAACATTCGGATTCTTTATCTTTGCAAAGAGCTAGATTTGTAGAGTTTGAGCATGCATGTTTAAAAGAAGAGTCAGTACCATTAAGTTCTGCTGAACAGAAATCAATAACCGAGTGGCTTAGTGATATTGATGAAAGCTTTTCTGAAATGTTATTAAGAAAAATTGATGAGAGTGGGATGAGTGATGCGGAGTGTTATAAGAAAGCAAACATTGATAGAAAACTCTTTTCAAAGATTCGTTCTGATAAATTATATAAGCCATCTAAACCTACAGTTATTGCATTTGCTTTAGCACTAGAATTATCGTTAGAGGAAATGCAAGACATGCTTGCAAAGGCTGGATTTGCATTATCACATTCTAGTAAGTTTGATTTGATTATCGAATACTTCGTAAAACAGGGAAATTACAATGTATATGAAATCAATGAGGCATTGTTTGCGTTTGATCAAAGTTTGATTGGTGGATAAAAAATGTCGCTTTGTAAGCGACCATTACATCTTAATATATAGATACACTTAAGCCATACAAAAGGTAAACACCTTAGGAGGTAAGTGTATGAAAAAGAATTTAACAGAACTAGTATGTATTTTGGATCGTAGTGGTTCGATGCAAGGACTTGAAAAAGATACGATCGGTGGATTTAACTCCTTAATTGAAAAACAGAAGAAGGTTGAAGGAGATGCGTTAATCTCGACGGTATTATTCGCAAGTGAAAGTAAAGTGATTCATGATCGTATAGATGTGAAGGATGTCAAACCAATGACAGAAAACAATTATATAACTGGAGGATGTACAGCTCTATTAGATGCGATTGGAAATGCAATACATCATATTAGTAATATTCATAAGTATGCGCGTAAGGAGGATGTTCCTGAACATACTCTATTTGTTATCACAACGGATGGTATGGAAAATGCAAGTAAAACATATACATATCCAAAAGTGAAGAAGTTAATTGAGAATCAAAAAGAAAAGTATGGTTGGGAGTTTATGTTCTTGGGTGCGAATATTGATGCTGTTAATGTCGCAAGTTATATGGGTATTGATGAAAGTCGAGCAGTTAATTTCAATTGTGATAGTGAAGGGACAGAGTTAAACTACGAAGTTTTAAATGATGCAATTGGTGTTTTAAGAAAATGTAGTTATGTAAGTGCAGATTGGAAAAAGCGTATTGATAAAGATTTTAAAAAGCGTAGTAAATCTCATAATAAATAATGTTGATTAAGGGTAGAGTATAAGAATTCTGCCTTTTATTATGAAAAAAGAGTATATTATATTTAGATATATTCATTGGATTTATGGAATACAGTCGAATAGGAGGGTTATAAACATGGGTAATCTAACATGGCTGATCATAATGATTCCTTCAAGTCTTTTGTTTACATGTAAAGGTATTTATGCATGGATGAGAAAGAAACCGATGTGGTTTTGGGCAGGTGATACTGTATCTGAGGATGAGATTACAGATGTTTGTGCATATAATCGAGCAAATGGAATCATGTGGCTTTGTTTCTCGTTGCTGCTCTGGATAGGAACAATAATTGGTGCATGTTATAGCATAATTATAGGTTCAAATATTATACTTGCAGATAGTACAGTTGGATTAGTCCTTATGATGATAACGTATACATTCATTCGTAAAAAGTATAAAAAGATATAACGTTGATTGATATTTACTAATTAGCAGAATAAATATGCATGCATGTGTTCTTAGTAATTGGCTAAGATACTTTAACTTGGGAAAATTTATAAGTTATCAATATGGCTGCGGTGTAGTTAAGTGCTATAATGCATATAGTGAAAGTTATGAATTATGAGGTAACCTATGGACAAGAGTATTTCTAATAATAAAAAGGCGTTCCTATATTCTGTGATTACTGTTGTATGTACATTTATTCTAGGTGGAATTATTTTTGTGATAGCTCCTGAGAAATCTAATACGACAGCTAGTATTCTCTTTATACTATTAAATCTCATTCCGATGATTATGGCATTTATATTCACGCACCAATCAAAAGAAGTTCGTGGATTATGGGAGTTTTTGGAGAAGGTATTCTGTGAGGAAGAACGTTCTATCGTATGGTTATTTGTTTTACTCGTACCAGTTGTTTATTACGGTGTTTCTGTTGTATTGGGAAATGTAAAGTTTACTGGTATGGCACTAGGTGCTGTGATAGCTTACTTTCCATGGACATTGTTTCAAGGTGGACTGGAAGAAGTGGGGTGGAGATGGTATTTACAAGAACATCTTCGGTGTAAGAATTTTATTCTAAAAATGTTTGTCATATCGATTGTTTGGTTTGTATGGCATTTACCAATTTACAGATTACCGTGGATTACAGCAGGGTCAACAAATTATTTACTGTTTTATCTGATGATCCTTGGGAATACATTTATGCTTGGTGCAATCAAGGAATTCTCCAAGGGCGCGATACCATGCGTACTTGCACATATGTTGATTGATAGTCTAGCGATACTCATGTTAGTGAAGAGTACGCTTGTACCACTTATCATTCTCGTGTTGATTGAAATAATAATGTCGATAGTTGCTGTGTATTTCTTGAAAAATAAAAGCATGAACTAATCTTATAAATGTAGAAGCTCATTGAGGGCTTCTTTTTATTTGTGCATTTTTTAACTATTGACGATATACATAGCGTGCTATATCATTTTTACATGAAAAGAGAAATAGATTGTGGTGAGTATATTTACTGGATAAGTGATGTGTTAGAAAAGCGGACAGAATTATTATTGGCCAAGGGAGGTTTAACGTTATCTCAAATGATGGTCATTGAATCTTTCCGTCATAGTAAAGATGGATATCAAACAGTTCAGGGTATTCAAAATGCATTACATGTTGCACAATCTACAGCAAGTGGACTTGTAAAGCGTATGGAGAGAAAAGGTCTGTTAAAACGCATTGATTCTAAGGATAAACGGAAAAGGTTATTACTCTTACAGAAGAGGGACATGCAGCAATCACGAATGCTAGAAAAGGAATGGTATCAACAGAATCTATCTTACTAGCCAGCTTGAGTGAAGAAGAAAGCAAACAGTTCCATTATCTATTAGATAAAGTTTGGAATTCATTGGATAAAGATAATTCAAGGAAAAAATAATATCTACGTTCTTAATTGATATTGAAATATGCTATAGAGAAGTGTTAAAATTCTAGTTAGATATAACTAACTAGAATTTTTTAATTATTGGGGGTTAAAAATATGGGAAAGGGTCATCTGCCAATTTTAGGTGTTGGACCACTGTATGTTATCACTATTATTTTGATGACAGTTCTAGGTATTATTCTTTCTATTACAGGCATAATTCCAACCATTACATTTACTATTTTACGATGGATATGTGTCCTAATTGGTATTTTGTGTTTCGCTATTGGAATTACTCTTTGGCTGAGGGCAGTTATAATCGATAGACTTGATGCACATATCATAAAGAATGAGTTGGTAACTACTGGTGTTTATGCATATGTAAGAAATCCAGTATATAGTGCGTTCATGTTTGTGTGCACAGGAGTTCTATTGATTTATGGCAATCTAGTATTGTTATTATTACCAATTATTTACTGGGGATTTATGACTGTACTAATGAAGTCAACGGAAGAAAAATGGTTAGAAGATTTATATGGACAAGAGTATATCCAATACCTTCAACGCGTAAACCGTTGTATTCCATGGAAAGGGAAAAAGTTATGAATGATACAAGTTCCTTACAAGGAGTAGAAGATACCTTGTACATCCCTTTATATGCGAGAATATATGCATCTAAGAGATTTCCTGATTATTTCTATGATGAAAAAGCATTATTACTTGAACGTAATATCTCTCTAAGGACAATTGCGGAGAATACATTTGAGTATTTCAATATGGCTAGTGTTTGTAGACAGCAGATTATTGATAAAAAGATTATTTCATTTTTAAATCATAACCATGCATGCAATGTTGTGTTTCTGGGTGCTGGCTTAGAAACAGCATACTTCCGCATTAGAAATAATAGTTCTAACTTCTATGAAGTAGATTTGGAACATGTAATTGCAGAGAGAGAAAAACTTCTTGGTCATGGTAAAAATGAGATACTCATTGGTTGTGATATGTTCTCAATGGAGTGGGTTAAATACTTAGATACCTCTAAACATACATTGATTGTTTTAGCAGGCGTATTTCAATATTTTACAAAAGATAGAATTATCCATTTTATCCGTCAAATACAAAGTAGTATTCCAAAATGTGAAATGGTATTTGATGCAACAGATAGTATTGGATTAAAGCGCGCAAATATATTTGTTAGAAGAACTGGTAATGTGAATGCGGAGATGTATTTTGCGATAGACAATCCAAATGAATTCGCAAAGGAAACTAAAACAAAACTTGTTAGTGTAAGTGGATTCTTTACGGATGCTCTGAAACAATGTAGAGGATTAAAACTTATATCCAAGATTATGATGTTTTTTTCAGATAGATTAAAACGAACCATGGTGATTCACTTACGTTTAAATCAATAAATATTATAAAAAGTATTTCAGTGCTGAAATGCTTTTTATAATATTGGTAGTTTAGGTATAATAAGAATGAAGTTAAATGAGGCTACATTATGAGTATAACAATCAATATTTACTATACAGGTATTAACGGAAATGCAAGAAAATTTGCTAATGAGATGGAATCTAGTGGATTAACAACGAAGATTCGAGAAGAAGATGGAAACTTACGATACGAATATTTCTATCCTATAAATGATGATGAAACAGTATTGTTAATTGATTCTTGGAAAGATCAGAAATCAATTGATTTTCATCACGCTTCACCAATGATGGTAGAGATTGCAAAACTGCGTGATAAATATGATTTACATATGTGTGTTGAAAGATATGTTTCGGATGATACAAACGAAAATATCGACCGCAAATTCATTAGAGAATAGAGATATTTAAAAGAAAGGTACCAAAATAATATGTTAGAAGAAATTACTTCTTTAGATAGATGTGAAGCATTCATCAATGAAGTATGTAGTGATACAAACTATGTAGATCCTCATTATTTGTATGATAGTAACAATTTGTATGGTGCTTTTGAGAAAAAAGACCAACATGTATATGCAAATATTTATAATGGTAGTATTGATGGAATATTCGTATTACTGATTTTACCTACCGAAAAATATATAGAGATGATAATTGGTTTATCAAAGTCTGAACATGCATACAATGAACTATTTAAATATTTAGAGAAGAATTATAAAGGATATCGTTGTGACTTCGTCATAAATCCGAAAAATATCCTGTTAAAGAATATACTTACTTCAAAGAATGCAATCTTTGAAAATGAACAACAAAGAATGATTGCTAGATTATCATCGCATAAAGAGGATTCTTTAGATATTCAACTCTATACTGAACGATGGAAACAGGAATATATTGATATGCACATTAAAGAAACTTACTGGACAGCAGAAAAGGTGTTATCTGCACTCGATCGTTTTAGAGTACTCTTAGCAATTCATCAAGAACAGTTAGTTGGATATTTAGATGTTACATATGCTTATAAACAAAATGAGCCATATAGTTTAATTGTATTACCTGAGTATCAAAACTTAGGATATGAACAAGCACTCTTATCAAAAGCCATTCAAATGAATGGAATAAACACAATGATGACCTTGGTGGATGTAAGTGTGAAGGAAGAAATTAGAGTTTATGAAGAAGCTGGCTTTGAGGTAATCAAAGGACAGAATAGTGTCTTTGCGACAATTACAATTTAAGATGAATAATCTCTTAGTAAAGGATTAGAATTGAAAGAGAACAAAACTTATACTATGATGTGAAAGATTAATAACGTGGTGACGAGATGAAAAAGAAGAGTTCATTTGTATTTACAGGCGATATTGGCTTTGATAAGTACATGGATAAAAAATGGGAAGATAAGCATCTGATTACAGATGGTGTTTTGCGTTTTTTGCATAGCGGTGATCATGTTGTAGCAAATGTGGAAGGAGCACTCATTGACTTGCCATCACAGGATGATACATCTGGTGTTAAGCAACTCATTCATGCAATGAATCCAAAGGCAATTAAAGTATTGAATAACATGCATGCAGATGTGTGGAGTTTATGTAATAATCATATCTTAGATGCTGGTGAAAATGGTGTTGCACAAACATTAAAGCTTGCAGATAAAAATCATGTTCAAACAGTTGGTGCAGGCATGAATATTGATGAAGCTGCTAGACCACTATTGTTTGATGAGGCTGGTGGAATTGGCTTGTTCAGTGTTGGTTATCGTAGAGGTTGTAAACCAGCGGATGTAAATCGTGCTGGATGTCTTCTTTGGAATGATATGGAACACATCCAGAAAAATATTGATGAAATCAAAAAGACATGCCGTTGGTGTGTGATTGTTTGTCATGGTGGAGAAGAGTTTACTTCGCTTCCATCTTCCTATACAAGAGACCGTTATCATCGATTCTTAGAGATGGGTGCAGATGTTGTGGTATCACATCATCCGCATGTACCAATGAATTATGAGACTGTTGGCGATAAAGTTATTTTTTATTCCCTTGGAAATTTTATCTTTGATACAGATTATCAACGCGCGCAATACAATACAGAACATGGTATCTTGGTCAAAATCAACTTTACTGAAAAGAAGTTTACTTGGGATGCATGTGGTATTCGTATCAATCGTGAGTTAGAACATGTACGTACTGCAAAATTACCTGATATCTTTGTGGATGTGCAAGCAGACGAATATAAATATTTGGAAGCACTTGCGGCAAAGATGATGATTTCTGCATATAAGAGACAGTTAATTTACTTGAATCCAAAGGAATATCAGAATGCAAGTGAAAAGAAGTGGGAAGAAAACTTCTTGGATCCTAAGCGCAGTGGTCGTGTAGAAGGAGAAGCACTCGACTTCCAAATCATCTATCCACTAGCCAAAACTGCTGATAATGGTGAGTGGAAAAAGAGCAAACTAAAAAAGGTTATAAGCTACATCAAAAAGCAAATATAAATAGGAGGACTCCATGAGTAGAAAAACAGAAAAGGGATTGATGGCAGCACTTGAATTTATGGAAAAACATCGTGATGAATGTGAAGGGAAAAGTCAAGAAGAGATTCAGGTATTACTCAACCAGTTTATGCAAGAATATAATTCTCAGATTTTCAATCAAGCACCGCTCACTGAGAATACAGCTCAAAGTGCTGATGATTGGTATGATTTAGCGTGTGAGGCAAAAACTAGACGCAAAGCAATTAAATATTGTGAAAAAGTATTAGAACTTGATCCTGATTATTTGGATGCTGAATCGATGCTTGCGAACATAGATGCACGCAATGCATTTGATCACTTAGAACGAATGAATAAAGTGTGCAAGCATGGTGAAGAGTTAATGAAAAAAGAAGGTTTCCTTCCGGATAGTATAGGATCGTTTTGGGGAATTCTTGAAACTAGACCATATATGAGAGCACTATGTTCTAAACTGCAAACTTTGATAGAAATTGGTATGATGAAGAAGGCTATTGACGTGGCTGAAGAAATGTTAACTCTATGCGAAAGTGATAATATGGGTATTCGCTTTCAATTGGTGAGTTTATACGCGTATTTTGAAGACGCAATGAATGCCAATCGAATCTTAGAAAAGTATCCAAGTCAGGCAACGTCAATGTTAATGCCACTTTCACTGTTATATTTTAAACTTGGTGATTTGGAACTTTCGAAGAAATATCTAGATTCAATCATGGAAACGAACAAAGATTTCAAAGAGTTCTTGAAGTATACAAATAGTTATCCAATACAAAGTTTTTATGATGAGTCAATAAGACAGGGTTATAGACCATACTCAATGAGTGAAATTATTATGTGCTTGATGGATTCTACTTTCTTGTTTGAACGTGCGGATGCATATTTCGAATGGGCGAATCAAATATGCAATCCAAAAAAGACTAAGAAAAAGAAGAGTACCACCAAAAACTAAGACAATGTAACTTATCTATTAAGAGAACGATTGAATCATAATTAGATAGATATAAAACCACTACATGGAGAAAATCTGGGTGGTGGTTTTTTGATAAGAAATACCATTTATAGAATTGATTGGAATCATTCTTCTGTATGTTTATTTCAAAAAAGTTGTGGTATTCTAGTAATGAGGTTTAAAT
>ERZ773007.1036-NODE-1036-length-13301-cov-18.947305_pt1 | contig 13301 bp, 7 predicted proteins | sample MGYA00580665_ERZ773007 | MGnify/ENA primary metagenome ERZ773007 (study PRJEB29015, sample SAMEA2738122) | human oral metagenome | biome: human oral; feature: human-associated habitat; material: saliva | place: China | collected 2167 ... | reverse complement strand
CGCGCGAGGGCGGCATGGACATCGAGACCCTCGCCGCCGAGCGCCCCGAGGCCCTGGCCCGCATCGGCATCGACCCGCTCGAGGGCATCACCCCCGCCGTCGCCCACCGGATCGTCGAGGCCGCGGGCTTCGAGGCCGGCCCCCTGGCCGACGAGGTCGCCGCCGTCATCGAACGCCTCTGGGAGGTCTTCACCGCCGAGGACGCCACCCTCGTGGAGGTCAACCCCCTGGTCAAGGCCGCCGACGGCCGCATCATCGCCCTGGACGGCAAGGTCACCCTCGACGACAACTCCCGCTTCCGCCACCCCGCCCACGCCGAGCTCGTCGACAACGCCGCCACCGACCCCCTGGAGGCCCGCGCCCGCGAGGCCGGCCTCAACTACGTGCGCCTCGAGGGCGAGGTCGGGGTCCTGGGCAACGGCGCCGGCCTGGTCATGTCGACCCTCGACGTCGTCGCCGGTGCCGGCGAGCGCCACGGCGGCATGAAGCCCGCCAACTTCCTCGACCTGGGAGGCGGCTCATCGGCCGAGGTCATGGCCACCGGCCTGGAGGTCGTCGCCTCCGACCCCCAGGTGCGCGCCATCCTCGTCAACGTCTTCGGCGGCATCACCTCCTGCGACACCGTCGCCCAGGGCATCGTGACCGCCGTCGAGTCCCTGGGCGGGCTGCCCAAGCCCGTCGTCGTGCGCCTGGACGGCAACAACGCCGACACCGGACGCGCCATCCTGGCAGACGCCGCCATCGAGGGCGTCACCGTCGTCGACACCATGGACGGGGCCGCCGACGTCGTCACCGCCATCGCCGAGAAGATCAGCGGCCGGCCCGCTGGCAAGGAGGCCTGAGACATGAGCATCTTCCTGACTGAGACCGACCGCGTCATCGTCCAGGGCATGACCGGTTCCGAGGGCCGCAAGCACACCACCCGCATGCTCTCGGCCGGCACGAAGGTCGTCGCCGGCGTCAACCCCCGCAAGGCCGGCACCACCGTCGCCTTCGACGTCGCCCCTATCGGCCCCGGCGCCGGCGAGGTCCAGGCCGGAACCGTTGAGGTCCCCGTCCACGGCACCGTCGCCGAGGCCAAGGAGGCCACCGGCGCCGAGGTGAGCGTCGTCTTCGTCCCGCCCGCCTTCGCCAAGGGCGCCGTCGTCGAGGCCGTCGACGCCGGAGTGCGCCTCCTCGTCGTCATCACCGAGGGCATCCCGGTCGCCGACGCCACCTGGATGCGCGCCTACGCGGCCGACCACGGCGTGCAGATCATCGGCCCCAACTGCCCCGGCATCATCTCCCCGGCCCGCTCCAACGTGGGCATCACCCCGCCCGACATCACCGGCCCCGGCCCCCTGGGACTGGTCTCCAAGTCCGGGACCCTCACCTACCAGCTCATGCACGAGCTGTCCGACCTGGGCTTCACCACCTGCATCGGCATCGGTGGGGACCCGGTGGTCGGCACCACCCACATCGACGCCCTGGCCGCCTTCGAGGCCGACCCCGACACCCGCCTGGTCGTCATGATCGGTGAGATCGGGGGCGACGCCGAGGAGCGGGCCGCCGCCTACATCCGCGAGCACATGACCAAGCCGGTCGTCGCCTACGTCGCCGGCTTCACCGCACCCGAGGGCCGCACCATGGGGCACGCCGGCGCCATCGTCTCCGGCTCCTCGGGCACCGCCGAGGCCAAGAAGATCGCCCTGGAGGCCGCCGGCGTCCGGGTGGGGCGCACCCCCAGCCAGACCGCTGAGATCGCCCGCGAGCTCTACCGTCAGCTGGCCGGAGAGGTGAGCGCTTGAGCCTGGCGCGGCAGCGAGCCACCAGCCTGGCGTCCTGGGCCCTGTGGTCCCTGCGCGTGGGGGTCGAGTCGGTCGGCCTGGTCTGGCTGGTGGTGGTGCTGGCGACGATCGCCGTGTCCAAGGCGGCCGCCAGCCTCAACGCCGCGGCCATCCTCAGCGCAGGCGACGCCCTGCACACCGGGACCGCCCTGTGGAGCCTCGGCTTCGGGGGCTCGACCGCGCTGACCTCCGAGGACGACGGCGTGCTCAGCCTGCCGCTGCTGGGACTCACCCTGGTGCAGGCGGGCTGGACCTGGTTCTGCGTGCGGCGCGCCCACCCCTCCCGGCCGGCGGCCGGGGCGGCCATCGTCGCCGCCGCGACCGTCGTGGCGGCCCTGGCCTGCCTCACCGGCCCCGTCGGGCTGGACACCTGGCCTGCCGTCATCGGCATCGCCCTGCTCACAGGAGTCATCGTCGCCATCCAGCTCATGCGCGCCGGCCACCACTGGCCGCCCCTGACCCGCTGGTGGGACCGCCGACCCCATTGGCTGGGGCCGTCCCTGTCACTGGCCTACGGTGCCACGCGAGCCCTGAGCCTGCTGAGCCTGCTGGTGGTGGTCGCGGCCGTCTTCAACGGTGCCGGTCGGGTCTCGGTCCTGCACGACTCCCTGGCCGGGGACGGCTTCGTCGCGATGGCCGGCCTCATCCTGCTTCAGGCCGGCTGGGTGCCGACCATGGTCATCTGGGCCTGCTCCTGGCTCATCGGCGCCGGCTTCTCCGTGGGCACGGGCACGGTCTTCGCCCCCGACCGGGTCGTGGCCGGCCCCGTCCCGCGCCTGCCGCTGCTGGGGCTGGTGCCGTCGACGCCGCTGAGCAGCGTGGGCCTGTGGCTGCCCCTGGTGGTGACAGCCGGCGCCATGGTGGCCGCCTGGCGCCGTCGGACGGTGCTCAACGCCCTGCGGGTGCGCTACGCCCTCAGCGCCGCCGGTCTGGCCGCCCTCCTCGTGGCCGTTGGCGTGGGCCTGTTGTGCCTGGCCGCCTCCGGATCCGTGGGTCCGGACCGGATGAGCAGCGTCGGCCCGCTGGTCCTCTACACCGTCATCCTCGTCTTCGTCGAGGTCGGTGTCGGACTGGCGACCATGGCCGTCCTGGCCCACCCCTACACGCGTACTTGGGCTCGCAACACCCTGCCCGAGTCGGTCCTGCCGGCGGCCTACCGGCGCCAGGACGCGCGCGACGATGCCGTTGACGAGGAGGACGATGCGGACGACGGCGAGGTGGACGGCGAGGCCTGAGCCCGCAGGTCAGCGCACCGCGGTGCCCGCGCCGCTCAGGGCGCTGACGGCCGCGTCCACGCCCTCGACGAGCTCGGGCGTCACCGCCAGGAGCGCGGTCCCGGCCCGGTAGGTCATCCCGGGGATGGGGGTGTAGAGGACATTCGCCTGCAGGAGCGCCCGCCCCTCCTTGAGAGCCCGCCACAGCTCGGGATTCTCCCGGAAGAACCGCGTGACGCGCTCATCGGAGGCCAGGTGCTCCAGGACGTTGTCGGCCGACTTGTGCGCCGCCCGCCCCGGCAGCCTGCGGGGAGGAATGTCGGTCTCGTCGTCGTCATCAATGGTGGGGGCCGCCCCCTGGTACTCGACGACGACCAGCTGGTTCCCGGCCGGGGACAGCGCCAGAGCGTGGACGGGGCTGTCCACCGGCCGCTGGTCGATGGCCTCATCCCGGAAGTCGTCGGTGATCCGATAGCCCTCCAGGATGGCGAACTGCTCGCCGTTGCCGGTGTTGAGGCGGCGCGTCAGGTCCAGGATCTCGGCCTGCTGCTCCGACACTGAGGCGGCCAGGTCGCGCATCTGCCCGACCACTTGGGAGTCGGCCCCGGAGGCGGCCAGATCGGCGACGGTCTCATCGATCCGGCTGGGCTCCAGGGCATCGACACCGGTCACTCCCAGGGACTCGGCGAGCTCGCGAAGGCGCGCAATATCAGACTCGACCGCCACCTGCCGCTTGGTACGCGCCGTGAACAGCGCCTGACTCTCGGAGAAGCTCTCGGCGTTCCGGATCCGCCGGTTGACGGAGAGCTCGGCGGCCAGGTCGGTTCCGCCCCCGGCGGGACTGGCGCTCAGGGCTGAGCGCGGCATGTAGGTCATCGCGAAGTCCAGCAGTGCCAGGCACGCCTGCCCCGGCGTGAGAGTGAGCAGGTGACTGATGAGGCTGCTCGACGACGGTGCCGTGCTGATGCGGCGCCCCGGCGCCCCCAGCGTCAGGACCAGGGATAGGCTCATGGCCACCGCCGCCAGCGCACCGATTGCGTAGAGGAGCCCCTGGGTGCCACTCAACCCGCTCCACCACTGGGAGAACAGGCGCGGCAGGGCGGAGAGGAACAGGTCGTCCTCAGTCTCCTTGAGCTCGGGGGCGAGCTGCCAGACGGTGCGCACCTCGTACATGCAGCACAGGAGGAACAGCACGACGCTGACCACCAGGATCCCCAGGCGGAAGCCCTGGCGGGCATTGGGCTCAGCACCCGGCGTCGTGGCCTCCATCGCGTCGGCCCGCACGCCGCGCACCTGCTCTGCCGTGGCCCGCCCCGCCCGCATGGCGTACAGACGTCCCTGGCGCAGGTCCCCGTAGGCGCCCCAGGTGACGGCCAGGTCACCCCAGGTGAAGTTCGCCAGGGCCACCACCGAGACGATAAGGGCGCGCACGAAGGGTGGCGCCTCGGTGAGGTTGGGGTAGCGGGGAGCCGGTGCCCCGGCCACCGTCCAGCCGTGCACGCCCGCATAGGCACGGCGGTGGGCGTCCAGGAGCAGGCAGGCGGCCATGAGGATGACGGACAGGGGGATGGCGCTCAGGCCTCCGCCGTTGACCTTCCACAGGAACATGAGCAGCGCCGGGAAACCGCCGCCGGAGTCGCTCTGGCCGAGCTGCTGGGCGATCCTGGCGATGTAGGTGGCGTGGTCACTGACCGATTGCAGGATGACCACCGCTGGCAGGATCCAGGCCACGATCCGCAGCCACACGAGGTTCTTGGCCCCTTCGAAGGCCGGCGAGTCCTTAAGACGCCACAGTGTGATCGCCAGCGCCACCGCCATCGTGATGTTCGCGGTGCTCACCTGGTTGCTGACGGCCAGGACGTTGCTGCTCTCCTGGGTCATCGACCCCGAGGTCCACGGGTTGAAGGAGAAGGGCAGGCGCCCGTTGCCCAGGACCGAGGAGAGCAGGCTGCTCTCCTCAAGGGCCCGGATGCCGTCGTTGAGGGCCGTCAGGCCCGCGCCGGCCGCGAAACCCAGCAGGGCCCAGTCGGAGGCCGCCAGGCGGCGCATTCGCCCCGGCGCGAGGAAGACCACGAGCACCAGGGGCACCAGCGGACTGAGAACCTCCAGGGCAATGGTCAGGGCGATACTCATCCCGTTACCCATGACGGACAGTCCCGCGCGAGTGCGCACTGAGTTCATGATGGCGGCCACGACGAGCGACCAGGCGGCCCCGACGCCGTACATGAGCAGCACCGAGCGCCAGCTGATGGTGCGTGTGCGCGCCAGGAGGGCCACCACCATGAGGCACACGGCCATGAAGGCCGCAGGAACAGCGGCGTAGGCCAGTCGCGGCACCATCACCAGGGCGGCTATGAGCAGCGGGATCGTGAGGGCGTAGGCTCCACGCACCACCAGGTTCAGGGCACTGGATAATCCCGGGTGGCGGCTCCACCAGCGCCGGTAGGCGGAGGCGGCCTCCTGCCACCGCTCGGGAGCAACCCCGCGGTATACCGGTGTTGCTGCGATGTTGATGGGCGCAGTCATGCTGTGGACTGTATGCGGTCCCTCAAGCCGCTCGCAAGGAAACAGGCCGTTCGGTCGGGTGATTCGCCGGGAGCGACATGGAAAACGTCAGGTCAGGCAGGCGCGGTGGCCTTATCCGATGCCGTCGTGGCCGCCACCCGATAGGATGAGGTCGGCTGCGACTGGCGAGGGTGGGGCACCACCGGGGAGTGGCCGAGGCCGTCCATGAAGGGGACGTCGCCCGCCTGGGCGTCCTGCTTCCTCACGCCACACCAGGAGCGCCATGTCCACGTCCCCGTCGTCCCAGTCCTCGCAGCCCACGAACCAGGCGGTCCCCACCGCTCACGTCCCCACCGAGGGCCTCGTCAGCCCCGACCGCGTCCCCGTGCGCCGCGCCCTCATCTCCGTCTATGACAAGACCGGCCTCCTCCCTCTCGCCCACGCCCTGGCCGACGCCGGTGTCGAGATCGTCTCCACCGGCTCCACCGCCGCCACCATCGCCGCCGCGGGCCTGGCCGTCACCCCGGTGGAGGAGGTCACCAGCTTCCCCGAGTGCCTCGAGGGGCGGGTTAAGACCCTCCACCCGGCCGTCCACGCCGGCATCCTCGCCGACCGCCGCAAGCCCGACCACCTCGACCAGCTGGCCACCCTGGGGGTGACCCCCATCGACCTGGTTGTCGTCAACCTCTACCCCTTCACCGACACTGTCGCCTCCGGTGCCCCCTTCGACGCCTGCGTCGAGCAGATTGACATCGGCGGCCCCACCATGGTGCGCGCCGCCGCCAAGAACCACCCCGCTGTCGCCGTGGTCACCAGCCCAGGCCGCTACGAGGACGTCGCGGCCGCCGTGCGCGAAGGCGGCTTCACCCTGGCCGGCCGCCGCCGCCTGGCCGCCGAGGCATTCGCCCACACCGCCGCCTACGACGCGGCCGTGTCGACCTGGATGGCCGCCCAGATCGAGGCCGACGACGTCGCCCACGCCACGGACTCGGCCCATGCGGCCGAGGTCGAAGCCAGCGGGCCGGCCGCGCCGCCGGCCTACGTCGGCGTCGGCTACGAGCGCCTGGCGAGCCTGCGCTACGGGGAGAACCCCCATCAGCGGGCCGCCGTCTACCGCACCGCCGGGGCGAGCGGGGGAGTGGCCGGTGCGCGCCAGCTCCACGGCAAGGCCATGAGCTACAACAACTACACCGACACCGATGCCGCCGTGCGCGCCGCCTACGACCACGGCCAGGCCGTCACGGTCGCCGTCGTCAAGCACGCCAACCCCTGCGGCATCGCGGTCTCGGCCGCCGGCGACGTCGCCGAGGCTCACCGCAAGGCCCACGCCTGCGACCCGGTCTCGGCCTACGGCGGCGTCATCGCCACCAACGCGGTCGTCACCGCCGAGATGGCCCGTCAGATCAAGCCGATCTTCACCGAGGTCGTCGCCGCCCCCGCCTTCGACGACGAGGCCGTGGAGATCCTGTCCACCAAGAAGAACCTCCGCCTGCTCCTCGTCGAGGCCCCCCAGCGCGAGGGCTACGAGATCAAGCAGGTCTCGGGAGGTGCCGTCATCCAGGAGCGTGACGTCCTGGACGCCGCCGGCGACGACCCCTCGACCTGGACCCTGGCCGCGGGGCCGGCCGCCGACGACGCGCTCCTGGCCGATCTCGTCTTCGCCTGGCGCTCGGTGCGAGCCGTGCGCTCCAACGCGGTCCTCCTGGCTCATGACGGTGCCACCGTCGGTGTGGGCATGGGGCAGGTCAACCGCGTCGACTCCTGCAAGCTGGCCGTCGAGCGGGCCAACACCCTGGGGGCCCGCTCCACCGGCGACGCCGCACTCGACGGCTCCCAGCAGGAGAAGGGGGCTGTGGGCGGGGCCGACGCCGCCGATGTCCTGGCAGGCGCGGCCGCACCTCAGCGCGCCCGCGGGGCCGTGGCCGCCTCCGACGCCTTCTTCCCCTTCGCCGACGGCCTCCAGGTCCTCATCGACGCCGGGGTCCGCGCCGTCGTCCAGCCGGGTGGCTCCATCCGTGACCAGGAGGTCATCGACGCCGCCCAGGCCGCCGGCGTCACCATGTACCTCACCGGCACCCGCCACTTCTCCCACTGATCTCCCACTAGGTCGCCTGCGCCGCCTGGTGCCCGGCTCCTCGCGCCGGGCACCAGGCGGGCGTGCCAGTCGGAGAAAGGTCATGGACCCGCACCCCACGCGCCGATAGGCTCCTGCCCGTGACTCATGACCCGCATCCCCAGCAGGCCGAGCACAAGGAGCCCTACCGCACCATCTGCGTCGTCCTCGTGGCCCTCGGCCTGGCGGCTGTCCCAGCCATCGCCTTGCTGGGGCACCGCCGCATCGCCGTCCTGTGGGCGGCCGCCGGGATCCTGATGCTGGCCATCGTCCGGATCCAGCGCCCCGACGGCACCTGGCTGGCGGCGCGCACCCGCCTGTTCGACGTCGTCCTCGGCATCGGCCTGGCCGCCGTCCTGATGCTCCTGTCGCCTTACGTCAACCTGCCCCGCATCCTGTGAGCGGGGAGCACTCTGTGCCCTCCGCGTGAGTTCTCACGGCGACGCTGTGCGCCGCCCCGTGTGATCTGTGCCTTGGGAGTGCTCATTCTTCGGTCCGGTGCGGCGCCGTGACCAAGCGGTATGGCACGCTGGCCCCAGTCAAGACGTCTTGTCACCTCGTTTCACACCCTGAAGGTCCCTCCATGTCAAGCAATCCCTCAGCCTCGCCATCGCTGGCCCATCGTCTCAGCCACAGCATCCTGACCTGGGTCATTGGCGCGATCCTGCTGGCCCTGCTCCTGGGGTCGATCCGCTTCGGGGGCCACCCGCTCGTTCCCAAGCCCGTCGGCAACGTCTTCGCGACCTTCTCCGACCTGTTCAGCCAGTTCCTCAGCTTCTCCATCCCGCTCATCATCATCGGCCTGGTGACCCCCGCCATCGCCGATTTGGGACGTGGGGCCGGCAAGTGGCTCGGGATCACCACGGCCCTGGCCTACGCCTCGACCCTCTTCGCCGGCTTCCTCACCTTCCTGGTGTGCTACGCAACCTTCCCCCGGCTGCTCGCCGGAACCTCTCTGGCTGATGTTGCTAAGCCGGAAGGGGCCCTGAGCAGCTACTTCACGGTGGAGATGCCGCCGGCCGTCGAGGTCATGACCGCCCTGCTGCTGTCCTTCGTCCTGGGCATCGGCCTGTCCATGGTGCCCCGGGGCGTGCTGCGCAAGGGATTCATCGAGTTCCGAGCCATCATCACCCGCCTCATCGAGCGGCTCATCATCCCGCTGCTGCCCCTGCACATCTTCGGCATCTTCCTCAACCTCACCTACACCGGGGCGGCCGGGGCGGTGATGAAGGCGCTTCTGCGCGTCGTCGTCGTGGTCCTCATCCTCGAGGTCGTCATCCTGGGCATCCAGTTCCTCACCGCAGGACTCATCGGCCGGCGCAACCCGATCAAGGCACTGCTCACCATGCTCCCGGCCTACCTGACGGCTCTGGGCACCTCCTCGTCCGCGGCCACCATCCCGGTGACCCTGCGTCAGACGAAGAAGAACGGCGTGTCCGACGCGGTTGCGTCCTTCACGATTCCGCTGTGCGCGACGATCCACCTGGCTGGCTCGACCTCGAAGATCTTCTCTTTCGCGTTCGCCATCGTCCTGACGCAGGGCCTGACGGTTTCCTCCCTGCAGTGGGTGGGCTTCATCTTCATGCTGGGCATCACGATGGTCGCGGCCCCCGGTGTTCCCGGCGGCGCCATCATGGCGGCCACGGGCCTGCTGAGCTCGATGCTGGGCTTCAACGACGCGCAGGTCGCGCTGATGATCGCCACCTACATTGCGCTGGACTCCTTCGGTACCGCCACAAACGTGACGGGCGATGGCGCGATCGCGCTCATCGTCGACCGTATGGCCCACGGTTCGATCGGCAACGAGGGTGACCCGGAGAATGCTCGCGAGTTGGCGTTTGACGGCATGGCCTACCTGGACCGTGTGTCCGTTGAGGGCGTTGTGAGCCCCGAGGAGCTGGCGGAGTCGGCTGCCCGCAATAGCAGCGAAACGGTCGCCTAGTTTGTTGTGAGTGTGCTCGCGCGCGCCCGCCGCCTCGGCGGGCGCGCGCTTGTCGTTTCCTCGGTAAATGGGAGTTAGGCCCTAGTGGTGGAGGCGCAGGCCACGTAGAATGGAACATGATAGGCACACCGGGCTTCGCGGCCCGCTCCGTCAACGAAAGATGGCAGAAAAATGAGCACAGTTCGTATCGGTGTCCTCACGTCGGGCGGTGACGCCCAGGGAATGAACGCGGCCGTTCGCGCCGTTGTGCGCACGGCGCTGGCGCGTGGCGCGCAGCCCTACGCGATCTATGAAGGCTGGCAGGGGGCCTGCACGGGCGGCGATTCCATTAAGAAGATGGAATGGTCGGACGTCTCCTCGATCCTCGCTGAGGGCGGCACGGTGATCGGCACGGCCCGCAGCGCGGACTTCCGCACGTACGAGGGCCGGCACCGCGCGGCCGCGAACCTGCTTGAGCACGGCATCGATCACCTCGTGGTGATCGGTGGCGATGGTTCCCTGTCGGGTACGAACGAGTTCCGCGGCGAGTGGGCGCAGCACGTCGCCGAGCTGGCCGCCGAGGGCGTCATCTCGGCCGAGACCGCGGCCGCTCACCCCGCCCTCATCATCGTCGGCCTCGTCGGCTCGATCGACAACGACATGGTGGGCACGGACATGACGATTGGTGCGGACACTGCACTGCACCGCATCCTGGACGCCATCGACCAGCTGACCAGCACGGCGGCCTCGCACCAGCGCACGTTCGTCGTCGAGGTCATGGGTCGGCACTGCGGCTACCTGCCCCTCATGGCGGCTGTCGCGGGTGGCGCCGACTACGTGTTCACGCCCGAGGACCCGGCGGGTCCTGGCTGGCAGGACGACCTGGCTGAGCACCTGCGCCTCGGCCGCGAGGCCGGCCGCCGCGAGTCCATCGTCCTGGTGGCAGAGGGCGCGCACGACCGTGACGGCAACGAGCTGTCGACCCAGCTGATCGCCGACACGATCCAGGAGCGCACCGGTGAGGATGCGCGCGTGACGATCCTCGGCCACGTGCAGCGCGGCGGTACCCCGTCGGCGTACGACCGTTGGATGTCCACGCTGCTGGGCTACGCCGCCGTCCAGGAGATCCTCGCCTCCACGGCCGAGGACGAGCCCGTCATCCTGGGCGTGCGCCGCAACCGCATCACGCGCGTCCCCCTCATGAAGGCCGTCCACGACACGCGCGCGGTCAAGGACCTGATCGCGGCCGGCGACTACGCGGCCGCCCAGGCCTCGCGCGGCTCGTCCTTCTCCTCGATGGTGGGCATCAACCAGATCCTGTCCACGCCTCCGCAGCTCACCCCTGAGCCGACGGGCGAGTCCCAGCGGGTCGCGATCCTGCACGCTGGCGGCCTGGCCCCCGGCATGAACACGGCGGCTCGCGTGGCCGTGCGCCTGGGTATCGCCCGCGGCTGGACGATGCTCGGCGTGGAAGGCTCGTGGAGTGGCCTGGCCGACGATCGCGTGCGTGAACTGAGCTGGTCCGACGTGGAAGGTTGGGCCTTCAAGGGTGGCGCCGAGCTCGGTACGAAGCGCGACATTCCGCCGGTCGAGCAGTTCTACGCGCTGGGACGCGCCATCGAGCGCAACGAGATCGACGCGCTCCTCGTCATTGGCGGTATGAACGCCTACCTGGGAGTCCACGCGATCACCTCGGAGAAGGACCGCTACCCGGCGTTCCAGATTCCGATCCTGCTCATTCCCGCCTCGATCGACAACAACCTGCCCGGCTGCGAGCTCGCGATCGGCACGGACACGGCGATCAACAACGCGACGTGGGCGATCGACCGCATCAAGGAGAGCGCGGCCGCCTCCAAGCGCTGCTTCATCGCCGAGACGATGGGCCGACGCTGCGGCTACCTGACCCTCATGAGCGCCCTGTCCAGCGGCGCCGAGTACATGTACATCAACGAGGAGTCCCCCTCCCTCCAGCAGATCGCCGCGGACGCAGAGCGCATGGTTGGCTCCTTCAAGTCGGGCCGCCGCCTCTTCTTGACGCTCGTCAACGAGTCGGCGTCGCAGTATTACGACCGGGATTTCCTGGCCGACGTGTTCAACGCCGAGTCCGAGGGCATCTACGACGTGCGGCATCAGGCACTCGGCCACATGCAGCAGGGCGGCGCGCCCTCGCCGTACGACCGCCTGCTCGCCACGCGCCTCGTGGCACGCGCCTTCGAGCAGCTCGTCGGCCAGTTCGAGCGTGGCGACCGCGGCGCCTACTACATCGGCCAGGTCGGCGCCGCGATGGAGGCGCGTCCTGTCAAGCGGATGTTTGACGATCTGGACATCGAGAATCGCCGCCCCTTCGCCCAGTGGTGGCTCGACCTCCTCCCCGTCCAGCGCATCGTGTCCCTGCAGAACCCGGGCATCGAGGCCACCCCGATCCCCATCGACGACCCCGTCGAGTAGGAAGTTCATCCCGGTTTCCCAGGGATTGACGAGGCCGTGGTTCCGTGACCGCTCACGGGCCACGGCCTCGTCCGTCGTCAGGGAAAACGAGGGTGACCGAGGGCGCATTGACCGCTAAACTGGGAGTTACATATCCCTACTGTCAGGAGCACCCATGAGTGATATCCCCGTGATCGACCCGACGATGACCCCCGCGTGGGACAAGCTCGACCAGCTGGCCGACAATTTTGAACCGGATCTACGCAAGATGTTCGCGGATGATCCGGAGCGTACGAAGACCTTCACGTTCCAGGCCGCCGACCTGCATGTCGACCTGTCGAAGAACCTCGTGTGCCCGACCCTGGTGGGTCACCTCCTTGCGCTCGCCGAGCAGACGGGGGTCCTGGATCTGCGCGACCGCATGTTCGCCGGCGAGCACATTAACGTCACTGAGGACCGCGCTGTCCTGCATACCGCACTGCGCCGCCCTGTGACCGACTCCCTGACGGTCGACGGCAAGGACGCGGTCGCCGACGTGCATGCTGTGCTGGACAAGATTTACGCTTTCGCTCGCCGCGTCCGTTCTGGCGAGTGGGTGGGCATCACCGGTAAGCCCGTTAAGACGGTCGTCAACGTCGGCATCGGCGGCTCCGACCTGGGTCCCGTCATGGCGTACGAGGCCCTCAAGCCCTACGTGCAGGAGGGCTTGGAGTGCCGCTTTATCTCTAACATTGATCCCACCGACGCGGGCGAGACCACGAAGGACCTGGACCCCGAGACGACCCTCGTGATCGTGGCGTCCAAGACGTTCACGACGCTCGAGACCATCACGAATGCGAAGGTTGTGCGCGCGTGGCTGCTCGATGGTCTGCGTGAGCGCGGCATCGTAACTGATGAGGCCTCGGAGAAGGAGGCGATCGCTAAGCACTTCGTCGCCGTGTCCACAGCCCTGGATAAGGTCGCTGACTTCGGCATCGACCCGGGTAACGCCTTCGGCTTCTGGAGCTGGGTGGGTGGCCGCTACTCCGTGGATTCCGCTGTCGGTACCTCCCTGGCCGTCGCGATTGGCCCCGAGGGCTTCGCTGACTTCCTCGCAGGCTTCCACGCGATGGACCGCCATTTCGTCGAGACGGAGCCCGAGAAGAACGTGCCCCTGCTCATGGGCCTTCTCAACGTGTGGTACTCGAACTTCCTGGGCGCCGACACGCACGCTGTCCTGCCCTACTCTCAGTACCTGCATCGCTTCCCCGCGTACCTGCAGCAGCTGACCATGGAGTCCAACGGCAAGTCCGTGC
>ERZ773007.1035-NODE-1035-length-13303-cov-7.236338_pt1 | contig 13303 bp, 14 predicted proteins | sample MGYA00580665_ERZ773007 | MGnify/ENA primary metagenome ERZ773007 (study PRJEB29015, sample SAMEA2738122) | human oral metagenome | biome: human oral; feature: human-associated habitat; material: saliva | place: China | collected 2167 ... | reverse complement strand
GAGGTTGCAGTTACAGTTGTAGATGTTCTCGGATACCTAGATGAGCTCAAAATCTGTGTAGGCTATGAGATCGATGGTGAGGTGACAAAGGACTTTCCTAACACACCGCTCCTCGAGAAGGCTAAGCCAGTATATGAAACGCTTCCAGGCTGGAAGACGGATATAAGAGGTATCAAGAACTACGATGATCTGCCAAGTGATTGCAAGGCTTACATCGAGAGGATTGAAAAGGAAATCGGAGTTCGTGTATCCATGGTTTCAAACGGGCCAGCGCGCGAAGAGCTAATATTTAGGTAATTTGCGAGGATATGACTTGCAATTTGCAGGGGATAACCTGCAGCTCGCATGAAATCATGCAATTTATAAAGTATAACCTACTGACAGAGACAGTTCCTGACGGCCTAGCTGTCAGGAACTAAATACTTAAAGGGGTAAAAAATGTACAAGGAATCAATGCGCCAGACGTGGGTGGAAATCGACCTATCGGCGCTAGACCACAATATCAAAGAAATCAAAAGAGTAATCGGTAATAATGAGATAATAGGTGTCGTAAAGGCAGATGCGTATGGGCACGGAAGTGTGCGCTGTGCGGAAGTGCTTCGTGATAATGGGGTTAAACGCTTTGCGGTTGCTACGATTGAGGAAGCACTTGAGCTACGCGAGGCTGGTTTTAACGAGAGCATACTTATTCTCGGTTTAGTTCCAGAGGATTGCACCGATATAATAATAGAGCAGAACCTTACGATTGTCGTAGGGAGTCTAGACAGAGCCAAGAAAAAGTCCGAAATTGCGGTTAAGAGAGGTGCAGTGATAGACTGCTTCATCGCAATTGACTCTGGTATGGGTAGAATCGGATACAGGATAGAGACTCCGCTGGAAAAGGAATTTGCGAGAACTGAAATCGAGGAGATTGATGAGCTTGAGGGTCTCCGTATCAACGGTATGGTTTCACACTTTGCGACTTCTGATGAAGCTGATTCGACGTACACGAACAAGCAACTTTCGCTTTTTAACGACTTCTATGAGGAACTCGCAGGCTGCGGCATCAATGTTCCGATGCTGTGTATAGCCAATAGCGCTGCGATTATGGACTATCCAAAGACCCACTTCGACGCAGTAAGACCCGGTATAATTTTATATGGATGCTATCCGTCTGAAGAGGTGGATAAGACGAGACTTGATCTAAAGCCAGTTATGTCTGTAAAAGCATATATTATCCATATTAAAACAGTGCCAGCTGGAACTTCAATCAGTTACGGCAGGAGGTTTATAGCGGATAGAGAGAGCAAGATTGCCACAATCTCTATCGGATATGCAGATGGTTATTCGAGGACACTCACTGGCAAGGCAGAGGTTCTTGTGCATGGTCATAGAGTTCCAGTCGTAGGAAGCATTTGCATGGATCAGTGCATGATAGATGTGACGGATGTATCAGGGGTAGCAGCAGGAGATGAGGTCGTGATCATGGGACGCTCAGGTGATGATGAAATCTCAGCTGAAGAGATTGCTGGTAAAATTGGAACTATCAACTATGAGATTCTGTGTGATTTCGGCATGAGATTGCACAAGATATACATTGATAACGCAGATGGCGACGATAATATAGCTAACTAAGAATATAGTAGATGGGAGTTTTAAATGTTAGAGACTATTCGAAATTTCGACGGTTCGCTGCTCATAAAGTTTCAACACCTTGCAGTTCATGACTCATTGACACCTGTTGTTAAGGTCTTCACTCACCTCGGAGATGCTGGCATTATGTGGATTGCGATTGCAGTGCTACTTCTGCTTTTTAAGCGTACCAGGAAGTATGGGGTGCTGATGTTTGCATCTCTTATACTCACGTACCTAGTAAATAATCTGCTTCTTAAAGATTTAATAGGCAGGACTAGACCATATGAAGTGTTTGATGATGTTCAGAGGCTTATTGGCAAGCAACACGATGCATCTTTCCCGTCAGGTCACTCGGCCATTTCGTTTGCAGCTGCGATGTGCATATATCTGAACGGACCTAAGAAGTACGGAATACCGGCTCTTTTACTAGCACTCTTGATTGCGCTTTCAAGACTCTATGTGGGCGTTCACTATCCTGGAGATGTAGTTGCAGGAGCGATAATAGGTTCGCTCATGGCATGGCTAGTGTATAAAGTATACGATGCAAGGCAGGAAGCGCTTCATCCAGCAAAGCATCGCAGAAAGTAATTGTTGCTATAGGAGAAATTATGGGTGAAAAAGGACTTAAAATCGGGAATGAGTGGGATACCATACTCGCTGAAGAGATGGAGAAACCGTACTATAGCGAGCTCGAGAGATTTCTCGACGAAGAATACGAGAACCATACAATATTTCCACCGCGCGATGAGATATTTACAGCTTTTAGATACACTCCGTATGACGATGTAAAGGTTCTGCTCCTCGGACAGGATCCATATCATGAGAAAGGACAAGCTCACGGTATGGCTTTCTCGGTTAAGAAGGGTGTGAAACAACCGCCGTCTCTGGTAAATATTTTTAAAGAGATAAATTCCGACCTTGGGATTGCTCCGCCAGAGGTGGATAACGGCTGCCTGATTCCCTGGGCTCAGTCTGGGGTTTTGCTTCTCAACACAGTGCTCACAGTTAGAGAGCACGAGGCTAATTCGCACCGCGGAAAAGGCTGGGAACAGCTGACGGATGCAGTTATAAGAAAATTAAATGAACGAGGGAAACCATTGGTATTTATTTTGTGGGGGTCTAACGCTAAGTCTAAGCTGCCGCTTATCACGAATAAAAAGCACCTTGTAATAGTTGGTGTTCATCCGAGCCCGCTATCCGCGTATAGAGGTTTTTTCGGTGGCAAATACTTCTCTCGTGCTAATGATTTCCTCGAGAGACACGGAATATCTGCGGTTAATTGGGATATAGAGCAGTGATATCATTTATGATTGGCATTCACATAACAACCACGCGGAATTCATGATATGATATGGACGGATATGTTATATTTCAAGAGAATTAATAAATATTTTATAAATTTCATTTAAGGAAAGGTTGGAATCATGAACAACAAGAAGCTTAAGACATCAAAGGTTATAATTGGACTTTACGTATGCACAGGAATCGTTTCCGTATATGCGCTATATGCAATTTTCAATTCAATCACATACCTCAGAAACTACTTCAAGACATATGGATCATCAATTGGAGAGCACTTCGGAGATGCCCTTTCTTATATCCTAAATCAGAGCTTGTCATACATCGTATTTGCTGTTCTTCTATTTGCAGCAGCAGCAGTTCTGCATGAGGTTAGAAAGCTAAATCCTGATAACTACCTTAGTCAGGAAGAACTCGAGGTGCTAGCAGTAGAAAAAGCAGAGAAGGCAGCAAAGGCTGCAGAAGCAAAGGCTGATAAGGCTGCAAAGGCTGCAGAGGCTAAAGCAGTGAAGGAGGCTGAAAAGGTAGCTAAGGAAGCTGCGAAGGCTGAGTCAGCAGTAGAATCAGCGAAGCTTGGAGCAGCAGCAGTAGATGAAGAGGTTGAAGAATTAGCTGAAGAAGTAGTCGAAGACGCTTTTAAGGTTAAATAGTAACAGGATTAGATGAGCAATCTAATCAATGATTTATAATGAGATTTTGAGGGCCGATTAATAGCCCTCTGATGATACTTCGTTACTATAATTTGGGAATGTACTATGATTAAGGCAGAGACTCGTATAAATAGAACGCTCCCCACAGAGCTGATTAAATTAATGAATAAGTGCGGTGAGCGTAAACGTAGTCCGAAGACAGTCGTCAAAGCATTGCGGGACGGCCTGTTCATGGTGGGTCTATATGTAAATGGCGAGCTTGTGGCGTTTGGCAGAGTATCGGGAGATGGTGCAATGTATTTTCTGATTACCGATGTCATGGTAGATCCAGCGTATGAAGATAGTGGTGCTGATATGCAGCTCTACAAGGAGATTGATGATTTTCTTATCGCCGTAGCACCTAACGATAGTAGAATCCTAGCAATGACTAACAAGAAATACGAATCTGTATTCAGAACCTTCGGGTACGAATATATGGATCCGGATTATCGTACGGTGATGATTCGGGAATAACCGCTTAATTGTAAGGAGGTGCTGATATCAAGCCGCTAATTTCAGTTATAATTCCGATATATAACGGAGAGCAGTATATAGATAAATGCCTAGAGTCCATCACTAATCAGTACTACCAAAATCTTGAGATACTGTGCGTGATCAACGGCAGCACGGATGCCTCCGAGAAAATGGTTAGAGCGTGGATGGAGAGAGATGACCGCGTTAAGCTGCTTGTTACGGAGATTGCCGACCTAGGGCATGCAGCAAATCTTGGAATCGATAATACATCGGGTGAATACATATCCTTCGTTGATGTCGATGACTGGGTTGATCCAGAGTATATTTCAAAGCTATATGCAGGTATAGAGAAAGGGTACAGTCTATGTAAGTCTAACTGCATCATGTACGATGGCAAGACAAATGCACCAGCATATAAAGGTCGTCACTCTGGGGAAGTTTCCATAAGAAGCGCCATGTGGCTACTGCCATGCAGAACGATTTCGATGTATGACAGAAGGCTTTTTGAAAAGGTTCGCTACCTAGAACACTCATACTACGAAGATCTCTCGTTATGGCCGATATTGGTAGCTTTAGCTGGTTCTGTATACTACATAGACGATGCCCTATACTACTATAATCAGACAAATGAGTCTTCGATAATGACTGTGCGTGACGAGAAGCATCTGGTGCTCGATAAGGTGTTTGCACACATATTTGAGAATATCACGCCGGAAATGAATCAGGAAGTTAATCTACTGGTTTCAGCGCTGTTCATACAGTCGTTCTGGAGCTCTAATGTGAAGTACGTGCCTAAGGACAAGTTGGGTGATGAATACTTAGAGAGGCTCAAGAAGGTTATTGATGGAAAGCTGGTGGGCTATTACTACCTAGTAGATAGGCTCCCGGTATCAGATGAGATGAAGAGGCGGATGATTCATTTCTATCAAACGAGTAAATAATTGCAGAACTCAGCCAGATAAATGAACGCTGAGCATTATTATTTAATAGTGATATGAACCCTCCTTGCTGGACGACCAGTGAGGAGGGTTTTTAGTGTGTTGCAGTTGCGAGTATAAAAGTAATGTAAACGTGTGTAGATGCAAAATAAGGTGGTGCAAAATATAATTGTATTAAAAATAATGCTGTACAAGTATACCAATAAAGTGTATAATCTCGATAAACTACTAAACGCATAAATATTGGCGCATAAGGAGATTAAAATGACTAAGAGAATTAACAAGCGTAGGAGGAAAATGTTAAAGGCAACAGCTGTAGGTGTGTCTCTAATGATGGCACCTTCTTTGGCTGTTAATGTGTATGCAGATGATGCTGTTACGGCTAATGAGCAATCTGCTATAAATAACTTCGTAGCGACTGAGCCTGCAGACGGTGCAACAACTAGTCTAGGGAACTCAACTGTTTCTAATACTACCAGCGGATACAGATTCCCAGGCAAGGACAATTACACATCGGTTTTCGAGTCGCGAGCAAGGAAGGGAAGGCTTACACAGGATTATGATCTAACCGTGGACTCGAGTGATTCGCATTCTGGAAATACTGTAAAGGTTAAAGATTGGAGCAATCTGGATACTTATGTTGTGCACAGCGCTACAGAAGGAAATCCGCAGGATCCACAGACATATTATGATACTATGTATTACGCTAAGGAAGCTACCCTGATTGATCAGAGCGATAACACTGAATACACTGTGAAGAACATAATTATCGATCCAGGTAGCATGTACGTGTTTTATACTAGAGTGTTACTTGATTTCCCTATTGAAGATGCAGATTCAAGGTTTAAGACGAGAATTGACGATGCAGAGTCAGTTGCATTATTTGAAGGCTCTGGGTACTGGAGTATAACCGCAGAGGTTAAGGAGGAAACTCCATATGAGACTATCGTTAAGATAGATGCAGCTTTAAAGGCAAATCAGGTAATCGTTGATTCCGTAGGTTCAAATGGTAGCAAGGATGCTAAATTCAATATTGATCTAAATTTTATGAATGGAATGAATGATTCAAATTACAGAGATTACACTTCGGATGTCATCTATAATGATGTGAAGGCACTCGTAACAGATAGCGCACAGGTTGGCAGCGAGAATCAATTTGGATGGGGTACAAGTACTCTCGAATCTATTACAACATCTAATGCTGTAAACCGTATAATCCGCGTAGGTATAGATTTTACGCACTATGTAACAGAAGATGGAACTGAGTTAAAACCTACAAAGTTTGGGATACATGGCAGTGAGAATATCGCTGGATATGAGCTTGCATCGACTCGCGAGGAAGCAAATGGAGACAAGGTATACGTGTACAAGGCTGTAACAGCACAGACTACTCCGTCAGTGCCAGCGACGCCATCGACACCAACAACACCATCTGCTACAACACCAGCTGCACCTCAGGCATCAGCTACTACAACTACGCAGGCTAAGCAGACGCCAGCAGTTAAGGCTGCACCTGCAAGAAAGCACAATGTTCCAAAGACTGGAGATGCTGACACTATCCTGGCATATGCGGCTACACTATTTATGAGTGTGATTGGTCTTGGAGTAGCGCTATTCGCTAGAAAGAAGAGAGAGCAGTAATATTTAGGAAACTAAATAGCTTAAATAGAGATATCTGAAAATTTCAGATATGATATGAGAAAACAAAACATGATTGATGAGAGAATCTCGTCAATCATGTTTTTTCATGCATATATTTTGCCTATGGGCGAACCGAAGGCTATTGTGACCTAGAGGCCTGAAAATCGTGTACGTGGTGAGATCTCGAGGCTTGGGTTCTGTGCAATCTGAAGCTGCGTCCGAAATGGATGGTGGCGAGATTAAGAAATCTGAAATCTCATCCACGAGCTTAGATCTGTGAGCTATTTACAATCTGAATCTGAACCCGAAACTTATGACGGCGAGATTAAGAAATCTGAAAACTGATCCAGAGTCCGAAGATTAGGCAATTATAAATGGTCTGGGGCTAGCCGAAGGTGAAGCCCATATAAGGAGGGCACTCGCCAGTAGCGGCGCTGTACACCTCGGAGAGTTCCTCGTAGCTGGCTGAGATCATCCCAAGCGCAGCGGACGTTTCGCTCCCAGATCTGCTAGGCATCATGTAGTCGCATCGCTCGGCGCCGCATCTAGCGGCGAGTGCCTTCGCGATTGCAATCCCGAGCTCCTTATGACCACCAGCTTCACTGAAGGTGAGGAGCTCGGCCGCAGCGAGAGAGCCCGCTTCCGCGGCCTCACACGCTGCGATTGCCAAAGGCTCAGCGCCGTCAGAAATTAGCAGGAGCCCAGAACCATCAGGTACTCCTGATTCAGCTTCGCAGTCAGGCGCAGAGCCCGCCAAATCAGCTGATTCAGCATTGTTAGAAGGCGCAGAGCCCGCAGTAGCAGGTGTTACCAGCCCAGCTGCGAATCTCAGAGCTCCTTCTGACAGCTTGATATGGACGCGATTTGCCAAAATCGTTTCTCTATAATTATTATATTCCTGCGGTGTTAAGACCTTAGTCTGAAGATGGGAGAATTCAAAATCAACATGCTCAGATGCCAGGACAGAACCCTGCTCGGCATACATGAACTTCTTATATTCTAGAGGTTCATAAAACTTTATTAAGCTCGGTTCAGCTGGTGAGAGCATCGATAGTTTTCTGCTGCTCTCGGCAATTTCTCTTGCATAGACGGTTATGTGTGAGCCGTATCCCTTACCTCGTGCAGCAGGGTCGGTGCATATTGCGTAGCTCATCTCTATTGATTTACCAGCTATATCTGAAACTTTGCCCTCAGGAACAACTAATTTTCCCATGTCGAACTGGGTGAGGGATGCCTGAAGCACCTCGCTGCCATCTTGATCCTCGACAATCAGAAAATCCAGATAGTCATCTCGGAAGCAATTGCCGAAGAATTCAATAAATTCCTCATCATCTCCGAAAACTCTTCTGCGTAGTGAGACAAAATCCTCGAGGTCGGAAGCCTCCCTGGGCCTTATTATGTAGTTATTTTTCATAAGCTGTGTATTTCATGAGCAGGACATCCGGGTGATAGCTTTCCTTGGCTTTTCTAAGACCTTCAAGCCCCATGTCCTCTTCGCGGTTAATGTATTCTACATCAGGGAATTTCTCGGAGATAGCCCTTACGAATTCACGGTTAATCATAGTATATGCGCCTTCAACACCAGGAAGAGCCTTCTCAAAATGCACATCCATGGTGAGCTGGTCGAGCTGAGTAGCAGCAGTGAAGGCAACAGGTTCACCATTCTGATATAGGAGCCCGCCAAAGAAACCGAGCACCTCATAGTTTTCGAACATCTGCTCGATAGCATCCGCTTCTTTGACAAGGTCAGGATCGCCCTTCTCCTTGTAGAATTCAGCGACGAATTCTCTTGTAGAATCTATATCTTCGCCACTTTCGATGAGCTTAAATTCCCATTCGCCATTCCTCTCAAAATGTTTGATGTGATTGCGCTTCGACGAAAGCTTGCGTCCCCTGAGGTCACGCAGCTTCTCGACTGTGTATATGTAGTCAGCATCTTCGCGATTTTCCTCTATGGTGAAACGGTCCCCGTACACAGGTTCAAACTCTTCTAGCGTTTTAGGCGTGAGACCACGCATTATCAGTTTCTGGTCGCGCGAATGTGCGTCTTCTAGCAGTTCATCGATAATTGGCATAACATCCCCGCTTCCCTTGGGATAAGCGAAAATATATCCATACTTAGGCATTCTTATGATCATACGCTCACCGATGAAAGCTATTTCTGGCTCGTATGCATGCCTCCAGATATATAAATTAGCGAAACTGTAGTCAGCACCATGACATCCGCTCGAACAGATTACGGTTTTTGCAAAGTCCTGGTCATCTAATCTGACGGGTCTAAATTCTAGCATTAGTCTCTCCCTTTTTAATTTCTTAATTAAATTATACGATTCTATTTTACAAAATTAACACCTCATTATAGCACTAAAAACCAACATGTAAAGTGAATTCCGAGTGAATAAGTAGGAATTTAAAAAGATACTTTCTTGGTATTGATTTTATAGCTTCAAAATGTTACTGTTGCAATAGAAAAATAGAAATGACATTCGGAAAGGGGATGAAAGATAAATGGCTAAGATTACAAAGGATATGATTATCGGTGATGTTATCAACGAGCATCCAGATTTAATTCAGGTATTCTTCCAGAACGGGATGATGTGCATCGGTTGCCCTGCTTCTCAGGGAGAGTCAATCGGACAGGCTGCTCAGGTTCATGGACTTGATGGAGACCACCTGGTGAATGCTCTTAATGCTGCACTCGAGGCATAAACTGCTGATATTCCAGATATGGATTAGGATTTCGTATATCGCAGGGCGTGATCGCCCTGCTTTTACTTTTGGGGGATTGGGATAGATTAGGATGAAGAGAGAATTGAATCACCATTATATAGGTGAATCTTATGGTGGCAATCAGGACTGGTTTCGCACGTTCTGGATGCGAATAGGTGGATGTGGTGCGGAGACTGCATGTGAGAGCAGTTTGTACTTTGCGCGTGAGCTTGGATTCACAAAGCTTTATCCATTTGACGCTGGTGATGTTAAGCGAGAAGAATACGTAGACTTCGCACATATGATGGAGGACTATCTATGGCCTAGATTCACTGGGATTAATAAACTTTCTATTTATATAAATGGATATGTCAAATACCTCAGGGATGCCGGCGAGTACCGCGTGGATGGGAGCGAATTTTCGGGAGATCATACTTACGAGGAGGCGGCGGAAAAGGTGAAGGAGCAGATAGATGCAGGATTACCGATTCCGTTCCTTACACTCAGGCACAAGGATGCAAGGTACAGCGACTATGTATGGCATTGGTATCTTGTAAATGGATATGATGATGCTGAGGACGGATTCAAGGTTAAGGCCGTGACATACAGCGGTTATAAGTGGCTTGATTTTGAGGGCTTATGGAATACGGGATGTAAACCGACTGGTGGGATGATTATATATACTGTAAATGAAGATGCAGTGCTTTAATTTGTAGTTAAGCAAATCATGCTGAATATGATTATCGAAGCGCTGCGAATAGGCAGGATATAACAAAATAATCGCATGAAAAAACGACTGTGAGGCGAGTACGCATTTCTCACAGTCGTTTTTGATTGTAATTATCTATAGCGATAAGCTCTATTAAAGTGCTGTTAAATAAAGCTTAATCATCATATCTTAGAATCTCTTGCGCTTATATACTACAGCACCTAGAGCTGTAAGCGATGCGCAGAGCACTATTAAGCTTGTCGCTGATGTTGAATCGGATGTCTTAGGAGAGAGATGTCTCTTCTTAACAACCTTAGCTTTTTTTGCTGGTGTGCTGCTAGCGTTACTGCCCGAAGCATCCCTGGCAGAAACCTTTACCTTAGTTGTGATGGAGATTGTCTTTCCGTCAGCTAATCTATAGGTGTATGTGACATGGTATGTGCCAGCAACTGCAGTGTTTACATTCGAAGTAACAGTCAGATCTGAATATGGGATCGGGCTGCTATTAACAGGATTTACTGCAGAAATCAGATTCTGCTCAGCATTAAAGCTATCCCCGACCTTTAAATTCACTACGTCAGGTGCATCTAGTACCTTTATGATCTGTGCATAGAAGTTAAGGCCGTAATCCGATACGCTTGCTGGGCTTCCGCTTGCATCCTTAAGGGTCAAACTACCATTAGTGTAATAAGCGTAGATTGGGAGGAGCGTGTTATCGTTTCTAACTAGCGTCGTGTAACCATCATTATGGATAGCGTTAAATATATCTAGTGTTGAAATCGAGTATGCTGAGTTGCTCGTTAACACTCCGTCAGCTGGTGAATCCTGATACGTGCTTAGAATCTGCATTAGGAAGTTGTTGAACTTCGTATTGCTAGATGTCGCATTAGGCATAAGGTCCTGAACCTTCTTCTCGGCAACCGTGTATGAACCATCGCTGTTTCTATATGTAGCTAGGATTCTAGTGTTAAGAACAGACGAAACTAGTTCATTCCTGTTGATGCTCTTGAAGATAAGAGAAGCAGTCCTGTATACTCCCCCAGAAGTGTTACCGAAGCGGAATGTATAAGTTGATTTTGCACCAGCCTTCGCAGTCAGCTTAAGTGGAACATTGTACTTAACGCTCTCATTAGGCTGAAGATTTCCAGAGATATTGATTCGTGTTAAATCACTCCATGTATAACCAGTTGGAAGCCCGCTTGCGAGAACATTAGTCCTAGTAGTCGTAGTTGTTCCGAGAGCGGCGTTCTTGAACTGATACTCGATATTTATATCGGATCTAGTGGAAGCATCGAAAATATCATTTCCGCGCACTCTTGCTGCGTCTACTGACCAATCATCAGCATAGTTGGTTGCAGAAGGTGTAAATCCGTTGTTGTCGAGTCTAAGAGAAACGTTTGCTACAGTAGCAGATGAATTTGTATTGGTGATATTCGCATGTAGCGTTATATCCTTTGAATTAACATCTATAAGGTCACCAGCGTTTGCAACTGTACTATATACATATGTGGAAGCAGGTGTGTTGCCATATGGATTATCTGCTGCCTTGCTGGAATTGCTCGTAACACCGTTAAGGCTTGCGCTAACATATGCATCTATGTTGATTCCTCTGCTAGTCTGAGAATTTCTGCCAGCCTGGTTGAGCTCGTTTTGATAAATAGGTTTTATCGTCTGCGAAGTCGCGTTAACTGTCATGGTCGAAGCGAACATCGCGATTAACAGACTGCATGTCGTTAGACAAGCTAATAGTTTTTTCTTCATAATCCCTCCTTTTTATAACATCATTCATATATACATGATATATAAGAAATGAATAGCACTTATATATGACCGTAAATTAATGATATACCTTTCTATTATACGCTTTAGAAGCGCAGATTTTTCATGAAAATATATAATTAAAGAATAAAAAATTCTATTGAACTAAAATTATTAATTGTTAAAGCCCCCTTTGCTGTAGACTAGCAAAGGGGGCTTTAACTGTATTAATACCTGTATATCCATAACTTTATCAAACGTTTTGATAATTGATGAATAGAAGCCTACCTTATAAACTTAGCTCTTCTAATCACCAATTCTGCAGCTACGCCTATGGCAACTCCTGCTATCGTTCCAGAAATCATCAGCACCGGTAGGTAGTAGAAGATTCTGATGTCATTGATGAGTAATGCCGCAATGGCGAGCTGCCCCATATTATGCAGGAAACCGCCAGCCATACTGACACCGGTAATGCTGAATAGGTCGGTTTTCTTTAGCAAAATCATACCCACTAAGCTTATAGTCGCTCCTGCGAGTGAGTAGAGCATGCCGAACACACCGGTAAAAAGCAGTCCAGCGACTACTATTCTAATGACATTTAACATAACTGCGTATTTGGCAGAGAGCTTATACAGCGCAACAACAGCTACTAAGTTAGCTATCCCTAATTTGATCCCCGGAATGCCTGGAGTATATGGTATAATAGCTTCGACGTACGATAAAATTAGCGCCAGTGAAGCTAGAAGCGCAACGGTTGCGACGTTGCTACTGCGGCCGCGAGGAGTCCTCCGTGAAGGCTCGGTTGAGTATTTAACTCGAGACTGAGTCATACGTATTTGCCTCCTTTCCGCTTATCGAAACGACCACTTTATTAGGAAGGCAGATTATGCTTTCCCCGGTCTTGCTTATAGCTTTGTGCTTTACGCACACCTGATTTTCGCATGATGCTTCGGACATGGTCACGTAGCCGTGCTTAATTCTGATTACATTTAGCTTATTCCCCTGCTTTACAGCGATAGTTTTATCCTCGGACAAGCTGTACACTCCGTACTTCTTGCCACCTACTGTCACGGTGACTTTGTCTCCTGAATGACTCGTCGTGCTGAGCCATACCGAGGAGGCGATACCAAGTGAAATGAGGATTATAAAGAGGACGATATCAGCTTTTCTTATAAATCCTTTTAACATTATTCGTTATTCCCTGTAACCCCTTAACTGTGAGGTAATGAATTGATTAAATTTAGCAAACAAACCATAAAACTTTCGTTAATATTCGCAATAATCGCAACGGTTATTATAACACAGACAGCCTGCAAGAACACCAAGGATGTTGAGCCAGTATCAAAGGAGGGCTTCTATCTCGATACAGTGTGCAAGATTTCGATATATGACATGGATGGAGATCTGGACAAGGAGAAGGCAGAGGCTGCAATCAACAAGGCTTATAAAAGATGCCGCGAGCTCGAGAATAC
>ERZ773007.1032-NODE-1032-length-13324-cov-7.829980_pt1 | contig 13324 bp, 1 predicted proteins | sample MGYA00580665_ERZ773007 | MGnify/ENA primary metagenome ERZ773007 (study PRJEB29015, sample SAMEA2738122) | human oral metagenome | biome: human oral; feature: human-associated habitat; material: saliva | place: China | collected 2167 ... | reverse complement strand
AGTTAAACGTGTAGATAAGAATGGCACACCAGTGACAGCTAAATACACACCAACTGTCAACCCAGTTAAACCAACAGGTGAACCTGCGAAAACAATTAATAAAAAAGGTGAAACTCAAACTGGAACACCAAAATTCACCCCAGCAGATCCTAATGTGCCAATCGACGAAAAAGTTCCAGCAACATTCGAAGATGGTTCAACTGAAAAAGTAGTACCAGGAGAAGGTAAATATACAGTTGATAAAGATGGTAAAGTTACATTCACTCCGGAGCCTAATTTCGTAGGTAAAGCAAAAGGTGTAGCAGTAAGACGTGTTGATACAAATGGTAACCCTATTACTTCAATGTACTTACCAGTTGTAACTCCAGAATTACCAGAAGCTAATCCAGCATTCTCTAGCGATTATCAAGGTAAGACACAAACTGGAAAACCAACCTTCGTATCAGGAAGCCCTAATACTCCAATCGACGAAACAGTACCAGCAACATTCGAAGATGGTACAACAGAAAAAGTGGTTCCAGGCGAAGGAACATACACAGTGGCACCAGACGGAACAGTAACCTTCGTTCCAGAAAAAGACTTCATTGGAACTGCTTCAGGAGTACTTGTAGTACGTGTAGATACAGAAGGTAACCTAGCTTATGGAGCATATATCCCAACAGTGCTTCCTACACCTTCAGTACCTGAAACACCATATACACCAACACCTACAAAACCAGTTACCGATAAAGTTTTAACTACTTATGTAGATGAAAATGGTGAATTAATCATTCCAGACGAAAATGGATCACATCCAGGTAAAGGGTTAGAAGGATATGAAATCGTTCGTACGGAAACAGATGATAATGGTAATGTTCGCAATGTTTATCGCAAGATTCAATCTCAAAAACCAGTACAACCGGTAGAGCCAGCAACTCCAGCAATGCCTGAACAGCCAGCTAATTCTCAAGTACCAGCAACTCCAGCACAACCAGTACAAGAAGCACAAGCTACAGTGTCGAAAGAAACTGAGACTAAACGTGAATTGCCAAATACTGGTACAGAAGAAAATGTTAGCTTAGCAGCACTTGGACTTCTCGGAGTATTGAGTGGATTTGGTCTTGTGGCACGAAAGAAAAAAGAAGACTAATTTCTAATCTCCCATTCTTAAAATAGGAACTCGATTCTTCGATAAAAAAACCAGCCAGTCATTTAGATTGGTTGGTTTTGTTTTTTTGCTCTTGTTTTATTTCGTTATACTTCATTATTCAATGATCTATGAAAATCTCAAAACTTGGTGGAAAGTTATGCACTCATCTTTCTAAAGTTAAATAATAAAAGGAAAATATATAAAAATGAGATAAAGTAATCGTTTTACAAAATTATTTTTAAATAAATATACAAAAAGACTGGTATAACTAACGAAGATTTAATTTTGAAAAGAGGTTAGTAAATATTCAGAAAATAGAAACAAAAGCGACAATTTTAAAAAATTATGACGCTTATGAAATGCTGATAATTCAGGAAAAATATAAAGTTAAATTTTAGATGCCAAAATATGGATTGTTTAAAAATTTGAGACAAATAAATTGATTGTTAAGTATAAGTGTGGTATTATTTATATACATGTTAGTGGTGAATTATATAAAATTTCCTCTCAACTATGTAAAAAAATTGTTGAGGGATTTTTTTGGGGATTTTTAACTAACATGATGAAAATAAAAGGAGGTTGTTAGTCTCGATGAAAGGCAAGCAACAACAAGATTTTAGAGTAGAAAAGTACATCCGTTATGGGATTCGTAAATATAGTTTTGGAGCAGCATCTGTAGCGATTGCGGCTGGTTTGATGTTCCTTGGAAATGGAGCGGTATCAGCGACAGAGGTACAAAGTGTGGAAACTACAGTAGCAGCAGCTCCAGCTGAAAAAACTGATCAGAATACCACAGAAGTAAAGCCAGAAATTGGAAAAACTACGGAAGCAAAACCAGAAGAGACTAAAAAAGTAAATAAAGCTGTTCTTGAGGAAAGTATTGCTACTTTAGAATCTAAACTTTCAACTGCTAAGCATGCGGATGCTTCAGTTGTATCTAATGTTCGTGAAGCTTTAGCAACTGCAAAAGCTATTTTGGCAAATGAAACAGCCAAGCAAGAAGAGGTAGATATCCAAAAAGATATTCTATCTGCATTGGGAACAGTTGTAACTGAATCACATAAACTTGGATTAGAGAAAGAACAGGCTGATAAAGACAAGGTAGCAAAAGCAGAAGCAGAAAGAAACGCTACACCAACAGATAAAGCAGTTTCAGCTGCAACAACTATCTTGACTCAAGTCTCTTCAGAAGCAGAGGTAACCAATACCCTTGCTGCTACAGAACTTCGTAAGAAGGAAGTAACAGAAGAAGCTCGAGCAGCGGTTGAAGCGGCGGTAGCCAAGAACCAAGCTGTACTTGACGAATCAAAAGTACTTTTAGCTGACAAGAGTGTCACAAAGGAACAAGTAGATGCCCAATTAGCTCGCTTGAATGAATCAATTCTTGCAGTTTACAGTGAACTGAAAAAAGCAGGAATTGGTCGTGATGGTAAATTTGAGGTTGCCTTAGCTGATGTAGCTGAAAAAGTGGATGAGGCTCCATTAACTCAAGACGAACAAGCTGATCACTGGAAAAAATATAAAGATAAAAATACAGACCGTTTAAAACACCAAATTAAATGGTTCGATATTACAAACAAAAATGCAGTTGTTGAAAACCTTGATGCGGGTGGTAAATTAAAAGTTGGAACGAAGTTCAAACAAGAAATTACTCCTGGTTATGTTGTAGAACTGGAAGTTACAGCGCTAAAACCATTTAACGCAACAGATGTATATAAAGAACGTGGTGGAGCAGGATACGATGCAAATGCTCAAAACGTTTATAAAGATGGTACACCAGCAGAACTAAAAGTCGTTCGTCAAGGTGGGTACTCTGTAGCGAAAACAAACGGGCTTGATACTGGAGGAACGACAGTAATCCAATCTGTAAAAGATGGAGCGAACGTTGGGGTTGAATTCAAAGTTAAAGCAACTTTGAATGGAAAAGAAGTACCAGCGAACGTTGTATTTGCAACGGGGGAAGAAGCAGGTTCATCTGAGATCGAAATCTACAAAACAGATGGAGATGGCTTCGAATTAGTAACTGAATTATCAAATGACGGTTCTACTAACGGAAATAGATATACAACAATGCGTTCTTATACAGCAGAAAGCTATGACAACCGCTATGATGTAAAACCTGTATTAGGAAATCAAAATCGTCAATTAGGTAACTCATATACAATGGAAGGTTCTGGGAAACCTGCCTTTTCAGCATTTATCGCTGATAAAGCAAAAGGATTCCGCTCAACAGAAATCACAGAAGACACTGTATCTACAGTAACAGATAAAGACGGTACAGTTTACAGTGATGGTTTGGGAACACAAGTATTCGGACCAGCAACAACTCACCGTGATTCTGGTATGTCAACACCAGTTGTTATGACTCGTAATGCGAAAAATGTAGGAATTTATATCCTATCATCTGGTCAACAAGGGGCTATGTTAGGGTTTATGGTGCTTGATGAAGGGGATGCACCAGCTTCATACGGTAAAGTAGGACACGCTATCGCTAAAAACTCTGGAATTACACAACCTTACTTAGGTTCAAAAGAGCCAGATATTGATATCCGTACTGAAAAAATTACAGATGAAACAGCCTTCAAGTATGATGACGTTAATGGTGAAGGTGGAGATGAAGGTGCACGTCAGTTAATGGGTGATAGAGTAATTGCCACAGAAAAAGGCGATAACTACAAACTGAAAAAAGTAAATGACGGTACTTACGAAATGACATTTGATGCTCACTTAGGTGGCGGAAAACAAGCATTCGTAAATGGATTTATTGACTTTAACAACAACGGTAAATTCGACGAAAACGAAAGTGCTGAAATTGTTGAAGTTACAAAAGATGGAGAAGTGACATTAAGATGGAACACTCCTGTTCAAAACTTAGATGTAAATGCGACTAAATTAGCGACTCGTCTACGTATCGCAAACGATAAAGCGGACGTTAAAGAAGCTACAGGAATTGCGTATTCTGGGGAAGTAGAAGATTTCCAAATCCAACAAACAGTTCCACCACGTGGTACAAAAGAAGAAACTTACGATATTCAAGGTGCGACTCAACGTTCAACTGTGAAATTCAACGCTTATGGACACAAAGACTACGATTTAGACACACCTTCAACGATTGACGAAACAGTTCAACCACAAATCGTTAAGCCTGATGGATCAATTGTAACAGAAGCTGAATTAGTAGATGGTTACTATGTAGTACCTGGACAAGGTAAATATAAAGTTACAGCTAAAGGAAAAGACGTTAATGTAGAATTTGTTCCAGAAGATACTTTCGTTGGAGATGCAGATGGAATTACAATCCGTCGTACAGATATCAACGGGGCTACAACAGGCTGGGGTAAAACGGGTCTTCCTATTATCAATGGTGAAGGTGAAAACGGAGATCAACTAACGCTTATCAGTGATCAAGTAACACCAGAAGGTGCGGCTGAAAAAGGTTCAATGGATGGACGTTACATCCCTCACGTAATGAAACGTGAAATTGTAGATGGAGAAGAGAAATCTAATGATATTCAAGGAGCAAAACAAACAAGAACTCCTGAATTCAAAGATACTGCAGATAATAAGATTACACCTTCAGAAGAATTCCCAGTTAAATTAGTAGATCCTGAGACAGGTAAACCTACTGATAAAACTGAAATTCCAGCTACCAAAGACGGTAAACCAATTGGAACTTATACAATTACTCCTTCAACAGGAGAAGTAGTATTCACACCAAATAAAGACTTTACTGGTGAACCAGACCCAGTTAAAGTTTCATTTACAGGTAAAGTTGGGGTAGATAAAGACGGAAACCCTGTAACTTCAACAGGTACAGTCACTTACCAACCAACGGTTAAACCAGTAACACCAACTGCAGAAGGTGGAGAAACTACAAAACCTCAAGGTCAAACACAAGAACAAGAAATTACATTTACTCCAGGTAAAAATACTGTTACTTACTTAGATAAGAACGATAACCCAGTTGAAGTAGAAAAATCAGTTCCAATGAATCCTGATGCTTATACATTATTAGGTGAAGATGGACAACCAGCTAAAGAAGTTCCAGCAAAAGATCCAGATGGAAATGTTGTAGGGACATTCACACTTAAAGTGGTAGATGGAGTACCAACAGCGGTATTCACGCCAACAGACAAAACTTATGTTGGAGATGTTAAACCTGTAACAATCCAAGGTGAAGACGAAAATGGTACGAAAGCAACAGCTACGTATACTCCACATATCACACCTGTAGAACCAACAGCAACACCAGCAGAAACTACTGCAAAACAAGGGGATACTCAAAGAGGAAAACCTACATTCACACCTGGTTCAGATAAATCAACAATGAAACCTGAAACATTAACATTAGTGGATGACAGTGGAAACCCAGTTGAAACATTACCAGCAATCGATAAAACTGGTAAAAAAGTAGGGGACTACACAGTAGATAAAACTACAGGAGAAGTAATCTTCACACCATCAGATAAAACATTCGCAGGTAAAGTATTACCAGCTCGTGTCCGTATGCAAGACTCAAATGGTACACCAGCAGAAACATCTTACGCTCCAAATATCGTTCCAGTAAGACCTCAAGGAGAACCAGCTGAATCAACAGCTCCTCAAGGTGTAGCACAAGAAGGAACAGTAACATTCACTGGAGGAAAAGTTACAGTAAACGGTAAAGGAGAAACAGTTGAGATTGAGGCAGGTAGCGCAAGACTGTTAGATAAAAGTGGTCAACCGCTAGCAGCGGATGCAGTACAAGACGTAATGGGTCCAGATGGTACTAAGATTGGGGAATACTCAATTGATCCAACTACGAATAAAGTAACTTACACACCAACTGATGTAAACTATGTAGGTGCAGTACCACCAGCTGAAATTGGTGCGTTAGATAAGAATGGTACATTAGCAGTAACAACTTATACTCCACATATCACACCAACATACCCAACTGCAGAAGAAGCAACTTCAGTAGATGTACAAGGTGCGGTTCAAAAAGGAACTGTAGAATTCAAAGCAGGTTCTGATGTTGTTCTAATTGACAAAACTAAGACGACGTTATTAGACGAAAACAATCAACCAGTTACTGAAGTAGATGCTAAGAGTCCAGAAGGGGATGTGATTGGTAAGTATACATTAAACAAAGAAACTGGTGAAGTAACATTTACTCCAGATCCTAACAAACCTTATGCAGGAGATGTAGTTCCAGCAAAAGTACAAGCTCAAAACACAGCTGGTAGAACAGTAGAAACAACATATACACCATCGATTATTCCAGTTAACCCAAGTGCGAATCCTGCAACTTCAGAAGGTCCGCAAGGGGTAGAACAAACAGGTACTGTTGAATTTATTCCAGGTAATCCTCAAAAAGCTCCTGAATCACCAGCTCCAATCGATAAATCTACAATTACATTATTAGATAAAGATGGAAACCCAGCTGAAACAGTAACAATTACTGATAAAGATGGAAAAGAAATCGGAGTTTACTCACTAGTTAAAGGTGAAGATGGAACCCCAACAGGTGAAGTGAAATTTACACCAACAGATAAAACATATGTTGGAAAAGTTGAACCAGTAACAGTACAAGCAAAAGATAAAAACGGTACTGCAGCTAAAACAACTTACACACCTAATTTCACAGGAGTAACACCAACAGGTAAAGGTGATGAATCAACAGGGATCCAAGGTGCAAAACAAGAAGGAACGCCTAAGTTCACAGAAGGTGACGTAAAAGTACCGATCAAGATTGATGAAACTCAGCCAGCAACATTCTACAATCCACTTACAAAAGAACCGATTGCGAAAACTGAAATTCCAGCCACAAAAGATGGAAAAGAAGTTGGTAAGTACGAAATTGATCCGAAATCTGGAAAAGTAACATTCACACCTAAAAAAGACTTCACAGGAACACCAGATCCAGTGACAGTTCAAGTGAAAGATGCGAATGGAACACCAGCAACAGCGACTTACACACCAACAGTAACACCAGTGACACCGACAGCAGAAGGTGATGAATCAACAGGAATCCAAGGTGCAAAACAAGAGGGGACACCAACATTCACACCTGGAAATCCAGAAGTGCCAATGGATGATGAAGTACCAGCAACATTCGAAGATGGAAGTACAGTTAAAGAAATTAAAGGTGTAGGTAAATACGAAGTAGCGAAAGATGGAACAGTAACATTCACACCAGAAAAATCATTTACAGGAGAAGCGCCAGCTGTAACTGTAAAACGTGTAGATAAGAATGGCACGCCAGCAACAGCAACTTACACACCAACAGTAACACCAGTAACACCAACAGGTGAAGTATCAGAAACTGAAGGTCCACGTGGAGCTGTTCAAAAATCTCCTGTAGTATTTGATACTCCAGATCAAGATAATACAACAGTGAACTTCAACAAAGGTCATGAAAAAGTAGCTCTTGATAAATCTACTCTAACATTAGTAGATAAAGATGGAAAAGAAGTGAAAGAAGTTACAGTTCCAGGAGAAGGAACATATGTACTTAAAGATGGTGTAGTTGAATTTACACCAGAAAAAGACTTCGTAGGAAAAGCTTCTGGAGTAACAGTTCAAGTTAAAGATGAAAATGGTAAAGCAGTTTCTAAAACTTACACACCAACTGTACGCCCTGATACTAAATTTGTAGTAGTAGGAAAAGATGGTAAAGAAGAAGAGCTGATCCCATCTAAAGATGGTAAACAACCAAAAGAGAAAATTACTGGATACAAATTCGTAGAAACAAAAGTAGATGAAAAAGGTAATACTAAACACATCTACGAAAAAGTAACAACATTCTTCAAAGACAAAGATGGTAATGAAATCAAACCAAAAGAAAGTGGAACTGTAGATAAAAAAGATATCCCAGAATACCGCTTCGTAGAGACTAAGAAATTACCAAATGGAGATGTTGAACACGTTTACGAAAAAGTAACAACGTTCTTCAAAGACAAAGATGGTAATGAAATCAAACCAAAAGAAAGTGGATCTGTAGATAAGAAAGACATCCCAGAATACCGCTTCGTAGAGACTAAGAAATTACCAAATGGTGACGTGGAACACATCTACGAAAAAGTAGAAAAACCAACGCCAGCTCCAAGCCCAACCCCAACTCCATTCGAATACAAGATTATCACAACTTATGTAGATGAAAACGGAGAATTAATCATTCCTAAAGAAGACGGAGAACAACCAAGCAAGGAGTTTTCAGGTTATGAATTAGTGAAAACAGAAAAAGACGTCAATGGTAATGTTCGTCATGTTTATCGCAAGATTCCAACCCAAACTCCAGTTGAGCCAAGTCAACCAGTACGACCAGTTTCTCCACAAGAGCCAACAAGTCCTGAAAAACCAGCAGTAGCTGAGCAACCAAAACAACCAGAAGCACCTAAATATGTTGAAGGTCAAAAAGAGTTGCCTAACACAGGTACAGAAGCTAATGCTAGCCTCGCATCGCTTGGACTTCTTGGAGTATTAAGCGGATTTGGTCTAGTAGCTAGTAAGAAAAAAGAAGACTAATTAGAGTTTTTCTGATAGATTAATCCAGTAGAAAACCAATGATGTAAAAAATCATTGGTTTTTTTCGATTATGGAACTAGTTGTACGTCATGCTCTGTAAGGTGTGAAACATGATTTATATAAATGAAGTACTATAGCTATTTTTCAGAATACTAGTGATGTTGCTTTCTAATGATTGTAGGCTCAGGAAAACTTTTTGACTAGTTTTGTTTTTTTTCTTGTTAGAGATACGAGGTTGATTTCATGTGTTTTAACCGCAAACTCAGATCACTATTTTCAGTAGCCTGCTACTAGTTTTTGAATCTCTGTTTGACTTTCACTGAGTATCACGAAATGATCCGTGTTTATAAAGATTTGGATGTTGAAGTTACAAACAAAATAAAGATACTAGCTAAACTCATCATTTTATACAATTCCTTTGCAAAAATTTAAATTGATAAAATTTTATAAGTATTTCATTTTGTCAGCATTTTTTTGATTGAAAACATCTGAATAAACTATAAAAATATAGTCAATAGATTATATTTGTCCGGATAGATAAAAAATACGAACTATATTGTAAAAATGTTTATTGATTTACCTTAAATAATTCCATCTAGATGTAAAATAAGAATAAATGAGCTGAAAATTAGAAAAATGTTCTTAAATTGCTTTATTTTATAATTATTCTAGGTTGATTTTTTAAAATATCAGAATCATTTCATTTATAAAAGTAATTATTTCCAATCATAAAACTTGTATTATAAATTTTATAATGATATAATTTAAGATATGTTAATAAATATTGAGCACTTCTCATTCATGATATTACACTCTTAATATTGCAAAAATATTTAAGGGGGGGCTCTTTATTTGTCTCAACATTATAATAAAATTTTAAAGGAGGTTGTAGGTCTACATGAAAGGCAAACAACAAGATTATAGAGTAGAAAAGTATATCCGTTATGGTATACGTAAATATAGTTTTGGAGCAGCGTCAGTAGCAGTTGCAGCTGGTTTGATGTTCCTTGGCAACGGTGCGGTATCAGCAACAGAAGTACAGGGAGCTGAAGCAGCAGTAGCGGCAACAACTGCTCCAGCTAATCAAGCGGATTCTAATAAGAATAAGGATGCCGTTAAGCTAGAAACTAAAGTTCCAGAAACTAAAGTTGAGGAAGCTAAGAAAGTAAACAAAGATGTACTTGAAGCAAGTATTGCAACTTTGGAGTCTAAACTTTCAACAGCTAAATATGCGGATGCAACTGTTGTAAACACAGCTAAGGAAGTTTTGGCAACAGCTAAAGCAACTCTTGCAAAAACAGATGCAAGTCAAGTTGAAGTTGATAAACAAGTGGGGCATGTAACAGCCTTAAGTACAGTTGTAGTTGAATCAAATTCTCTTGCTCTAGATAAAAAACAAGAAGCTGAAAAAGTAGAAGCTGAAAAGAAAGCAACAGCAGCAGAAAAAACTCTTTCAGAATCTAAAAGTGTACTTGAAAAAGCATTCTCAGAGGCAGAGGTAACAAACAATCTTGCGAAATCTGAGCTTTCTAAAAAGGAAGTGAAAGAAGAAAATAAGGCAGCTGTAGAAGCAGCAGTAGCAGCAGTAGCCAAAAACCAAGTTGTTCTTTCTGAAACAAAATCTCTTTTGGCTGAAAAAAGCGTAACAAAAGAACAAGTTGATGCCCAATTAGCACGATTAAACGAATCAATTCTGGCTGTTTATGATGAACTCCAAAAAGCAGGTGTCAATCGTAATGGCAAATTTGAAGTAGCATTGGCTGATGCGTCAGGTACAACAACTGGTAGAGTTGATGCGATTAAGAATGCTACTTTAGAAGCATATAAAGATGTAAAAAACTATAAATATTCAGCGAGTTTCTTAGGAGTAGAGAATAAACAACAATATACCGCGGACAAAAATAACGGTATCATGTGGTATGACTTCGGTAAGGCATATAAATCAGGTGGTAAAATCTCTGCGATTAGTAATGACTTAGGAAAACCAACTACAGATATTTCTATCTATGAAGATTCAAACGCAAACTTAAAACGTGACGCTCAAGCAGCTGGATTGACAAAAGCAACTGGATATCAACTAGCCCTACAAGTAGGTACAGTATTCGAACAAGAATTGTACCCTGGATATACTGTACGTATGGAAGTTACAGCTCTTAAACCATATGAGACTTCAGAAGTATATAAAGAACGTGCTCAAAAAGCAGGAGTTGAAGTAAAACATACTAAAGATAATTCAGAAATTACAAAGAACTCTATTCGTTATGATGGAACAGAAGTAGATGTACTAGTCCAAAAAGAAAAAGAAGGCGGACCTAGAACAGCAGGTATTGTTTCTGGGAACATGTTTAATAGATTTGGTTCTTCTAAAAACAATGCTACTATCGGGGTAACGTGGAAATTAACTCGTTTACTAAATGGTAAAGAGTTAAAAGGTGCCGATGTTCTATTGGCCGATGGAGAACAATTAACAAATACTGAAGCAGTTAACTATGTTACTGATGGTGGAAATTGGGAATTAGTAGAAGAAGCTAATGCGGCTCACAACCAACAAGGTGATGTATTAACAAATGCATTACCATCTGTTTCTTCAGATGGCAATGGTGGTTATAAATGGAATAATGGTACTTATGCTGAAGGGTACGCTGCACCACTTCGTCGTTGGGGACTAAACTCAACAGACGACTTGAAACAAGAAATGTATCTTGCTAACGGAACACCGAATACTCAAAGAGAGGGTGGAGCAGAAGACCGTCGTAATTTCTTTAACCGTAATGATAATGGATATTATAAAGCGTATTTAGATTTAGATGCTAATGGTGAGCCAAAACTAGGTTTAGGAACTAAAGTGATGGGACCATACCATACATTCAACGTTAATAGTTACTATAATACAAATGTACAAGGTTATGCGGCGAAAAATGGTTGGAATGCTTCTAGAACAATTCCTATTTTCGGATCTCGTGATGCTCAGAATGTATCTGTTTATATTAATGGGGCAGGAATGCAAAATGCTATGATTGGATTCTTAGCTGAGGATAAAGGAGATGCTCCAGCGACATACGGTGAGGCACGTCACAGTCTTAACGCAGTAAACCAAAGAACAGGGGAAGTATTACAACAACCACATTTAGGATCTACTAAACCAGACTTTGAAAAAAAATATGGTGTTGAAGAAGTGAATGGAAAACCTGTACTAACACCGATAGAGACACCTTCTTGGACAGGTGATGATGCAGTAAATATAACAAATAATGCTGGAATAAAAGATGAAGGAGAAGAACAGTTAGTTGGTGAAGGTAAGAAATATTCAGTAGTTACTTTATCAGACGGTACTACTCGTATTTCATTCAAAGCAAGTAGTGGAGCAGGAGAATTCACTAAACCTGACGGTACGAATCAATCATTAAACGGTAAGGCTTATGTACGTGGATGGATTGACTTTAACGAAAACGGGAAATTTGATCCAGAAGAGGAATCTGATGTAGTAGAAGTAAACGGAAATGATCAAGATGTGACATTAACTTTTACAAACAAAGCTAGAACTCAAGCGGCTTTAGAAGGTAAAGTATCACAACTAGGAACTCGTATCCGTATCGCTATGTCAAAAAATGAAATTTTAGTTCCTACAGGATCAGCAGCAACAGGTGAGGTAGAAGACTTCATAACACTATCAACTACAGCTCCTAAAGGTTCTGTAAAACAAACATCAGGTGCTCAAGGTGAAAAACAATCTGCAGTATTAACATTTACAGCATTTGGAACACAAAATACGGATCACTCAGCTGCAAACACAATCGATACAACAAAACTACCAGTTATCGTTTCAGCAGACGGAGTAGAACACGGACAATCTTATACAGTAGCAGGTCAAGGTACTTATACAGTTGATAATGATGGATTAGTGACGTTCACACCAGAAGCAACATTTGTTGGTACTGCAGATGGTATTTTTGTTCGTCGTGTAGATAAAAATGGAAACTCAACTGGATGGACAACATCTGTTTTACAAGATAAAGACACAGCAGTAACAGCTGCAAATGGAAGATCAACTTATACGAAATTCGATGGTAGCCTTGATGTCACTAAAGCAGTGGAAAAAACAATTTCACTTAGTGGTTTAACGACTACATCTATGGACGCAGTATATATTCCAACGGTGACACCAAAAGAATTAGAAGGTAAAAATGTAGATTCTACAGATATCCAAGGGAAACCACAAAAGAAAACTCCTACATTTAATCTAGCTGATACAACAACAGCAGTAACACCAAGTGAAAAATACCCAGCGAAATTAGTTGATGCCTCTGGTAATAAAGTAGATACACTAAAAGTAGATGGTGAAGGAACTTATACAATTAACCCAACAACTGGGGAAGTAACATTTACACCAGAACCAAACTTTAAAGGAACAGCTAAGCCAGTAACGATCGAGTTAGAAACTGCTGTAGGAGCAGATAAAAATGGAACTCCTGTGTTGAAGAAAGCAACAGCAACTTATACTCCAACTGTCGTAGGGGCAACACCAACAGCTCAGCTAGCTACTTCAACAGGAATTCAAGGTGAAGAGCAATCAGGAGTTGTATCATTCACTGCAGGTAAAGCAACAGTGGAAGGTGTAGAAAAAGAAGTACCACTTAAAGCTAACTCAGCGGTTCTACTTGATGCTTCAGGTAACCCAGTAGCGGCAGG
>ERZ773007.1030-NODE-1030-length-13334-cov-28.498004_pt1 | contig 13334 bp, 10 predicted proteins | sample MGYA00580665_ERZ773007 | MGnify/ENA primary metagenome ERZ773007 (study PRJEB29015, sample SAMEA2738122) | human oral metagenome | biome: human oral; feature: human-associated habitat; material: saliva | place: China | collected 2167 ... | reverse complement strand
CTCTGCCAATTGAGCTAGAGGCGCTTATTTGTTTTTCAAGGTTTCCCTTGCAACAAGTAAATACTATACGGCATTCTGTGGACACCTGCAACTTGAACCAACATGAACTGCATCACACATTTGGTGGGTGGTGCTTTTAGCCTGAAATAGCGAGAATCCGGCGCCCCGTCCCCTCCCCCGTGTGGGGTGTGGGTGGAGCACCGGATTCTTAGAAAGCTATTGCTGAGCTACCGCTTAGCGAGCGACGGAACCTTCGGTGTAGTCGTCGTTTGCGGAGTTCCAGGAGAACAGCTCGCGCAGCTTGCGGCCGGTTGCCTCGATGGGGTGTGCCTCGCCCTTTGCGCGCAGTTCCTTGAACTCGGGTGCGCCTGCTGCCTGGTCTTCCATGAAGCGCTTTGCGAAGTTGCCGTTCTGGATGTCTGCCAGGACAGCCTTCATGTTTTCCTTGACCTCGGGGGAAATCACGCGGGGGCCGGAGACGTAGTCGCCGTACTCTGCGGTGTCGGAGATGGACCAGCGCTGCTTAGCGATGCCGCCCTCAATCATCAGGTCGACGATGAGCTTCATCTCGTGCAGAACCTCGAAGTAAGCAATCTCGGGCTGGTAGCCAGCCTCGGTCAGAACCTCGAAGCCGTACTGAACCAGCTGAGAGGTGGCGCCACAGAGAACTGCCTGCTCACCGAACAGGTCGGACTCGGTCTCTTCGGTGAAGGTGGTCTTGATGACGCCTGCACGGGTTGCGCCCAGTGCCTTAGCGTAGGACAGAGCCAGTGCGAGTGCCTCGCCGGATGCGTCCTTCTCGACTGCAACCAGGGCGGGAACGCCGCGGCCAGCCTCGAACTCGCGGCGCACGATGTGGCCGGGACCCTTGGGGGCAACCATGGCAACGTCGACGCCCTCGGGAACGGTGATGTAGCCGAAGCGGATGTTGAAGCCGTGTGCGAAGAACAGTGCGTCACCGGGCTTCAGGTTCGGCTCGATGCTCTCTGCGTAGACCTTTGCCTGGACCTGGTCCGGGGTCAGGATCATGATGACGTCAGCTTCTGCTGCTGCCTCTGCGACGGTTGCAACGCGGAGGCCCTCTGCCTCAGCCTTGGCGCGGGACTTGGAGCCCTCGGGCAGGCCAACAATGACCTTCACGCCGGAATCGCGCAGGTTCAGTGCGTGTGCGTGACCCTGAGAGCCGTAACCGATAACTGCTACGGTGCGGCCCTGAATCACAGAGAGGTCTGCGTCGTCGTTGTAGAAAATGGTTGCTGCCATTTTTCTTCTCCTAAGTACTTTATGATATGCGGCCCAGGCTGGGCTCAACATTCACTATTTTACTTGAAAGCTGTTTAGTTTCGGGTTCTCGAGAGTACTTCTCAGCATCTGAAGCATCCGGAAGGTTCGCGAACCCTATAGAGCCGGGTACCGCATCGCCGCCGGTTTCCCGGCTGAAGCGATGCGATACCCGATCTGTTCCCCGCGTGTGCGGGGTTGTTCTACACTCGCGGTGTGGGCGTTAGATGCGCTCGCTCATGGCGCGGGGGCCACGGGAGAGGGCAATGGTACCGGCGCGAACAATCTCGCGAATACCGTAGGGCTCCAGGACATCCAGCAGAGCGTGAATCTTCTCTGCCGAACCGGTGGCCTCGATGACCACGGACTCGGGAGAGACGTCGATGACGGAGGCACGGAACAGGTCAGCTGCCTGAACAATCTGCAGGCGAGCTACTGCATCTGCCTTGACCTTGATGAGGATGTGGCCGCGCTGGGTCGAGGAGTCGGCGGGCAGCTCGACGACCTTGAGCACGTGCACGAGCTTGTTCAGCTGCTTGGTAATCTGCTCGATGGTGTGGGCGTCACCCTCGGTCACGACGGTGATGCGGGAGACACCGGGGTGCTCGGTCGGGCCGACGGCCAGCGAGAGGATGTTGAACAGTCGACGGGAGAAGAGGCCGGAGACGCGGGTCAGAACGCCGGGCTTATCCTCTACCAGAACGGACATGGTGTGCTGAGACATTACTTGTTCTCTCCCTCGCGGTCAAAGTCGGGCGAAGTGTTCTTCGCAATCCAAATCTTGTCATTCGACACGCCGGCCGGAACCATAGGCCAGACCAGTGCGTGCGGGCTCACGGTGAAGTCAATAACCACGGGGCGGTCGTTGATCTCCAGGGCAGCCTTAATGGTGGCGTCCACGTCTTCGTCGCGCTCGCAACGGAAGGTGGCGCAACCGTAGGCCTCACCGAGCTTCACGAAGTCGGGGATGCGTGCGGTGCCGTAGCCGTCCTTCAGGTCGGTGTTGGAGTAGCGCTCATCGTAGAAGAGAGTCTGCCACTGGCGCACCATGCCGAGGGAGGAGTTGTTGATGACGGCGACCTTGACGGGGATGCCGTTCTGGGCGCAGGTTGCCAGCTCCTGGTTGGTCATCTGGAAGCAGCCGTCACCGTCGATGATCCACACGGTGGAGTTGGGGTGTGCCACCTGGGTGCCCATGCCGGCGGGAACGCCGTAACCCATGGTGCCGAGGCCTGCGGAGCTGATGAAGTGGCGGGGGCTTTCCTGGTTGAGGTAGTGTGCACCCCACATCTGGTGCTGGCCAACGCCGGTGACGTAGTAGGCGTCGGGGCCGGTCAGGGCGCCGATGCGCTCCAGCACGTACTCAGGCGAGCCCAGGCCGTCAGAGGGCTTCTCGTAGCCGAGCGGGTAATCCTTGCGGATCTCGTTCAGCTCGTTCCACCACTCGCCCAGGTTGGGCAGCTCCTGAGCGAACTCGGTGGAGAGCAGCTCGGTCAGCTCGGGCAGCACGTACTTCAGGTCGCCAACAATCGGGACGTCAGCGAAGCGAATCTTGGAAATCTCGGCGGGGTCAACGTCGACGTGAATGACCTTGGCCTCGGGGGCGAAGGTGTCGACCTGGCCGGTCACGCGGTCGTCGAAGCGGGCGCCCAGAGTGATGAGCAGGTCGGACTTCTGCATGGCAGCCACTGCGGGAACGGTGCCGTGCATGCCGGGCATGCCGAGGTTCTGGGGGTCGGACTCGGGGAACGCACCGATAGCGTTCAGGGTGGTGACGACGGGGGCGCCGATGAGCTTAGCCAGCTTGTGCAGCTCGTCGGATGCGCCAGCGCGCACCACGCCACCGCCGACGTAGAAGACGGGGCGCTTGGACTCGGTGATGAGCTTGGCGGCTTCGCGAATCTGCTTGGAGTGGCCGCGGGTTGCGGGAGTGTAGCCGCGCAGCTCGAGGTCCTCGGGGATGCCGCGGTATTCCATCATGCCAACCTGTGCATCCTTGGTGACGTCCACGAGCACGGGGCCGGGGCGACCGGTGGAGGCGATATGGAAGGCTGCGGCGAGCGCACGGGGGATGTCCTGTGCGTCGGTAATCATGAAGGAGTGCTTGGAGATGGGCATTGCCATGCCGACAATGTCAGCTTCCTGGAATGCGTCGGTACCGAGCAACTTGGTGGAAACCTGACCGGTGATGGCGACCAGGGGGATGGAGTCCATGTTGGCGTCAGCGATTGCGGTCAGCAGGTTGGTGGCGCCGGGGCCAGAGGTTGCGATGCACACGCCGGTCTTGCCGCTGGAGACAGCGTAGCCCTGAGCTGCGTGGCCTGCAGCCTGCTCGTGACGGACCAGGATGTGACGAACCTTCTTGGAATCGTACAGGGGATCGTAGGTCGGCAGAATAGCTCCACCAGGCAGGCCGAAAACGTCAGTCACACCCAGGTCTTCGAGGGTGCGGACGATTGCCTGAGAACCGGTCATGCGTTCTGCGGGAGCGTTTGCCGCGTCATCAGAAGTGGAAAATCCCATGGTCATGGAAATGCCTCGTGTCTTTTGGTTCTTCGTTGTACTCAATGTTCTGCGTGGGATTTATGTGGTCCTCACGCATCCTATGCCCGGTGGTACCAAGCTATAAAAAATGCCCCCCGCTGTTGGTGGTAGCGATAGGGGCGCTTAGTCGCAGTGAATAGACCCTGCCACGCGCCCTAGGCGACATCGACAAGGCGTAGAATTCGCTGGAACATTGCTGTCTTCACCCCTCTATAGTGCCCCTTTTCTGAGAGGTGAGTCAAGTCTCTAGAGGGGCGGCAACCGAGTTGTGAGCACATTAGCCCATGTCAGGCCTCATCTTTCATGATGTGGACACTCGGCACGCTGGTGCACTATCTTGCATGAACCTCGCTCCAGCATCCGCAAAAGACGCGTATTGCCCGGTTAATGATGCGTAATATCGCCGTAAACCCGTGACCTGTCTCCCCTACCCCGGTAGACTAAAGCTATGACCGAACCGATTATCCCGGTCGCCGACGAGCTGACCGAAGCAAGCAAGTACGCAGAGGTTGTCGACCCCCTCAACTCTCTCGAGAATCCCGAGTTCCTTACCGCCGAGGAGCTCGTACGCGTGATGCACCCCGTCTTTGATGAGCAGATCATTAACTACGGTGCGTACAATCTGGTGTACGCGACGGGCCGCGCCGTGTACCGTAACCCCGATCTGGCGGTGCACCAGTCACCGGATCAGACGCACTTCATCATCGGCTACCAGGATTCTCCGGACGAGGTGATAATCGCGCCGATTAACATGCCGGGACTGACTCCCGCGGGTACGGCCACGACGATTGATAACACGAACGCCCTGCACGCCTATTCGGTGGGTGAGGACTCCGTGGTGATTGAATCGGTGAACGGTAGCGCGTTCGAGCTGGCCTTCGAGGATAATGCGGAGGTGGTGACCCGCTACGGCACGGGCCTGCTGGAGCAGGGTAAGGATGTGAAGGACTTCCGCGAGTTTGTGACGCGGATTTGGCCGGTCCTGTAATTGAGTTTTTGCGTTGGCCCGCCGCGGCTCTGGAAGCTGCGGCGGGCTTTCCTGTGCCTGCACGCAAAACATCCAGTCATCAAGCAACAGGCTAAAAGGCGACAGCCCTCCCCCACCCCAGTTCGCTAGGCACGGGGCGCACACACGGAACCACCGCGACCCCGGCGGGACCGCAGCGCACCCCGAATACCGATACGCGCAGAGGTGCATATATCCCCTGCCGCAGCACCAGGTAACCGAGCGAGAAAGACGGTATCGCCCGTAGTGACATCAGGGTGTCCGAAGCGAAGCGAGGACGGGTCCCCTGTAGGAACGAGGGCGAATACCGTCTTCCAAGCATCGAACACCAGAGCAAGGGGAAATATCTATACCTCAAGCCAAAATCTATAAAATTCGGGGAACGCAAAAATCCCGCCGATTCCGAAGAATCAGCGGGATCTTTCTTGATGTGCGCCCCCTGGGACTCGAACCCAGAACCCATTGATTAAGAGTCAATTGCTCTGCCAATTGAGCTAGAGGCGCTTATTCTGTTTTTGCAGGTTTCCCTTGCAACAAGAAAATACTATACGCACTTCCAATTTTTTGCGCAACTCGATATATAGTGACTCTCAACACATTATATGGTGCGGGGGCATGAGACTCTCCGGAACCGTTTCCCCCAAGCGGGGTGCATCCCGAGACAGGGACGCTTTAGACTGGGGTGAAGTATTGAGGCGGGCACACCCGCCACACGCAATGAACTTTGAGGAGCATCATGAGCATCCGTCTTGAGCCGGGCACCCCGGCCCCCGCTTTCACCCTCCCCGACGCATCGGGCGCGGAGCACAGCCTGAGCGATTACACGGGTAGCAAGGTCATTCTGTACTTCTACCCGAAGGCTTCGACCCCCGGATGCACGAAGGAGGCCTGCGACTTTCGGGATAACCTGGCCTCGCTGAAGTCTCTGGGCTACGTGGTTCTGGGCGTCTCCCCCGATTCGCCGTCGGCTATTGCCCGTTTTGCGGAGAAGGAGTCGCTGTCGTTCCCGTTGCTTTCCGATGCCGATCACACGGTAGCTGAGGCCTACGGCGCGTGGGGTGAGAAGAAGAATTACGGTCGCGTGTACGAGGGCCTGATTCGTTCGACCTTCGTGATTGACGAGCAGGGCGTTATTTCTGTGGCCCAGTACAATGTGCGCGCGACCGGCCACGTGGCAAAGCTGCGTCGCGACCTGGGCATCGACCCGAAGTAGGGCCGGGGCACCACTCAGGCCGATGGTCGGGAAACGGTGGCGGAACGATACACCGCCGATTTCGCATCTAGAGGAGCCTCTAGTGTAGACTTGGGTCTTGGACCTCTGACGCATCCCTTCGGGGTGAGGTCCGCGCGCGCGAGTGGTGAAATTGGCAGACACGCAGGATTTAGGTTCCTGTGCCTTACGGCGTGGGGGTTCAAGTCCCCCCTCGCGCACACACATTCACAGTGAACCCGCCGTCACGACTACCGTGGCGGCGGGTTTGTTCTATCCGTGCTCCGCCTCCCGCGGCCCCGCTCTCGCAGATTGCGGCAGGGTGAGTGCCCGAGCGCGACTCGAGCCGGTATTCTGAATACAAGCATCCGCTATGGAAAAGAGGACCTCCCGTGCTGAATGATCATCGTGCCTCTTCGGCCTGCAAAAACGCTGAACTGCTCCGGGCAACCGCCGGTTCACGCGGCCTGAGCCGCCGCGACGTTCTGCGTTTTGGTGCCCTGTTGAGTGCGGGAACGGCCCTAACCGCGTGCGCTTCGACCGGTTCCTCCAACCCCGCATCGGGTTCCTCGGCGGCTTCGGCGGGCCGTATTTTTCGTTTCGCGCAGGGTGCCGCACCCGTTCAGCTGGACCCCGCGCTCTCCCCGGTGGCAAGCACCTATCAGGTGACGGCGCAGGTTCTGCAGACCCTGCTCACAGCAGACCACTACACGGGCTCCCCCGATACGACCGATTCGCTCTGCCGCGAGTGGAAGGTTTCGGCCGACCGCCTGACCCATACGTTTGTTCTGCGTGACAACGTGCATTTCAGCAACGGTACGGCCCTGACGGCCGCAGCGGTGGTGCAGAATTTCCAGCGTTGGCAGGCCCTGGCAACGGGCGAGTCTACCGCCGCGCTGGTGGTTCCGGCGCAGCCCCTGTACGCGTGGGGTTTTGGTGTGCCGGAGCAGCCCGCGCAGAAGGATGCCTCGGCAGATGCCTCCGCCACCCCGTCCGCGACGGCCTCCCCGACCGCGGGAGCGAGCGCCTCCGCAACCGCGGATACCCAGAGCAGCGCATCCCCGTCTGCGGATCCCAATTCCTCCGGTTCTCAGAAGGGGGCGACCGCGAAGACGGAGGCAACGAAGCCTGAGCCGAAGCCCGTCTCCTTCACCCCGCTGGTGACCTCCGTCAAGGAGCAGGACGGCGCGGTCGTGGTGACCCTCTCGCGCCCCTCGCTGGCCTTCGGATGCATCCTGACTCAGCAGGCCTTCGGCATTATCGACCCCGCGCTCTTTGGTAGCGACCAGAAGCTCACCAGTGTTCCGGTGGGCACCGGAGCCTTCCGCATCGAGTCCTCCGAGAAGGGCACCGTGCGCCTGCTTCCGAACGAGCACTTTGACGGTGCACGCCCGCAGCTTGATGAGATTCAGATTTCGACCCTGACCTCCTCCGATAAGCGCTACTTCGCGCTGGTCGAGGGAATGATCGATGCGTGCGATCAGGTGAATTCCTCCGATCTGGGCCAGCTGGCTCGTGACGGTTACCAGACCCCGGGCCGCGACCCGTTCTCGCTCGTGTACCTGCACCTGAATACGGCGCACCCCGTGCTCAAGAATATTTCGGTGCGCCGCGCCATCTCCCACGCCGTTGACCGCGGGGCACTCCACCAGTACTACCCGCAGGGCACCTCTGACGCGCAGACTCTTGTCTCCCCGTCGTTCCGTATTCAGGCCGACCACGCGAAGGAGCACACCGACCGCAATCAGGACCTTTCCCGTTCGCTACTGGCCACGGCCGGGTACAACAACCAGGTGATTGAGTGCTACTACCCCGCGGATGTTTCCCTACCCTGGATGGATACCCCGCAGAAGGTGTATTCCGAGATCGTGGCTTCCCTCATCGAGGTGGGCCTCAACATTGTGCCGGTGCCGCTCACCTGGGAGGAGTACCACGCGAAGGTGAACGAGCCGTCCTCGACGCGCGGCATTGCGCTGGCAGGCTTCTATGGCATGTACCGCGACCCGTATGCGTTCTTCGGTCCGGCGTTGGCCCCGATGATTGCCGAGCAGCAGGTGCGCTCAATCGTCGCCGCGGCACCCGAGAGCATGACGACCGGGGTGACGGCGAAGACCGTCGAGCTACCCTCTTCAAACGGTGCGGATTCAAATATTCGGATTCAGGCGACGCCGAGTCCGCAGCCAAGCTTCTCGCCGAATCCGGCGAACCCGGAGGAATCCGCCTCCGCTTCACCCTCCCCCACCCCCACGCCTTCGGCCACGGTCGTTCCCGTGGAGGAATCCCCGAGCTTCCTGCAGATTATGGAGAGCATCCGCGCCGCGGACTCGGCCGAGTCTGTGGATGCGCAGCGTGAGCTGTACGCGCAGGTGGTTACCCAGCTCGGCCAGTTCATGCCGGCGGTTCCCCTGCTGAACGTGACCTCGAAGGTTGCGGTGAGCCGCTCCGTGCAGGGCTACCAGACGGAGCAGAACGCCATTGAGTTCTTCAGCAAGCTGCGCCTGTCGTAGCCGGATGCCCCGCGAGGCCGGTAGAACGTGCGGCGGCCCGCGCCTCCGCGGAGGGGCGGAGGCTACCGGGCAACGACAGCTAAGGTTTTTTCTACCCTAAGAAAACCTTACTTATGAGGTGTACCACTCTCCAATATTTTGTGGATTCTAGCTACAACTCACCCTTCAAAAGATAGTAGGCTAGATGATATACCCCACAATTATTTGTTGTGCCCGACGCCGGGCACCCACACCCTAGGGAGAATTCAGTGGTAGCACGTACTGAACGAACCGACGTCGTCCTGGTGGGCGGCGGCATCATGAGCGCCACCCTCGGCGTGTTCCTCAAGGAGCTCGAGCCGACCTGGAACATCGTCCTGCTTGAGCGCCTCGACAAGGCCGCTCAGGAGTCCACCAACCCCTGGAACAACGCCGGTACCGGCCACTCGGCACTGTGCGAACTCAACTACGCCCCCGCCGGCCCCGACGGCACCGTCTCCACCGCCAAGGCGCTGAACATCAACGAGCAGTTCCAGATTTCCCGCCAGTTCTGGGCCTCCCTGGTTGAAGATAAGATTCTGCCGAACACCGAGTTCATCAACCCGGTTCCGCACATGTCCCTGGTCTTCGGTGAGGACCACTCCAAGTACCTGGCCGCACGTTTCGACGCCTTCCGCAAGGAGAAGCTCTTCGAGCGCATGGAGTTCTCCACCAAGCGCGAGAAGATTGCCGAGTGGGCACCGCTGACCGTGAACGGCCGCAAGGGCAATGAGCCCATCGCCGCTACCTGGGCCCCCGAGGGTACCGACGTCGACTTCGGTGCGCTCACCCAGCACATGATTGATTACCTGCAGTCCAAGGGTGTCGAGGTTCGCTACGGCTACCAGGTCACCAACCTGAACCGCGAGTCCAACGGCTCCTGGACCGTTGACGCGATTAACCGCATCAACAAGGAAGAACCGCTGACCATCAACGCTAAGTTCGTGTTCCTCGGCGCCGGTGGCGGTGCCCTGCACCTGCTGCAGAAGTCCGGCATCAAGGAGGGTAAGGGCTACGGCGGCTTCCCTGTCTCGGGCCTGTTCCTGCGCAATACCCACGAGGCTACCGCGCAGAAGCACAACGCAAAGGTCTACGGCCAGGCATCCGTGGGTGCTCCCCCGATGTCCGTGCCTCACCTGGACACCCGCTACGTGGACGGCAAGCGTGCCCTCATGTTCGGCCCCTACGCGGGTTTCAAGACGAACTTCCTCAAGCAGGGTTCGCTGCTGGATCTGCCCCTGTCCCTGCGTCTGAACAACATCTACCCGATGAGCCGTGCGGGCCTGGACAACCTGGACCTGGTCAAGTACCTCGTCTCCGAGCTACTCAAGAACAAGGAAGCCCGTCTCGAGTCGCTGTACCAGTACTACCCCGAGGCTGACGGCGGCGAATGGGAGCTCATCGAGGCCGGTCAGCGCGTTCAGATCATGAAGAAGGACGCAAAGAAGGGCGGCATCCTGCAGTTCGGTACCGAGGTTGTCTCCGCCGCCGACGGTTCGATTGCTGCACTGCTGGGCGCATCCCCGGGTGCCTCCACCGCGGCTCCGATTATGTTGAACCTGCTGTCCAAGTGCTTCCCCTCCAAGATTGCCGGTTGGGAGCCCCGCCTGAAGGAGCTCATCCCCGGTTACGGTGTGAAGCTCAACGACAACCCGCAGCTGGCTGACGAGCTGATGGGTCACACCGCTAAGGTTCTGGGCATCCACAACTAGCCGCGCGTAATCCGTTGAACGTTCGACGTGTGTTTTCGACAGGCCCCTCCACCCCGCGTGGAGGGGCCTGTTGCGTACCCGGGGTATCGAGTTTTAAGACCCCGAGAGGGCAAGCACACCATGTATTTGCAACGCAAGTAAATTATGTGGGGCGGTAGAAACCCTATAATGTCACCGCAGGGGCGGGAGAACAGCTCATTGTTCTTCCCGCCCAAGCTGTGCGCCCGTACGGTCTCAGCGCGAGACGTGCGGGGCGCCATATGTGTACACCTCATCATTCACCCAAGGAGCCCCATTTGGCTGCACACACCGGCTTATCCACGGAAGCCTCCCCCACCGAGGCACCCGCCGGAGCTCGACGCGGACTCTTCACACGCAAACCGAAGCCCGCGTACCCCAAGTACGTCGGCGTTAAGCTCCGCGACTTCCCCAAGGGCAGCATCCTCTACATCCTGCGCCGCACCCTCTTCAGGTTCACCGCCAACGGCGGCACCGACATGGCGGCGGCCCTCACCTACTTCACGGTGCTGTCCATCTTCCCGGCGCTACTGGCGATTGTCTCCCTGCTCGGTATTTTTGGTCAGGGCGAAGACAGCGCCAACGCCATCCTCGCTTTCCTCAAGGACAACGCGCCCACCCAGATGTACGGCATCCTGGAAGACCCGATTAGGCAACTCACCAGCGGTCAGGGTGCAGGCCTGGTTCTGCTGACCGGTATCCTCAGTGCCCTCTGGTCCGCCTCCGGATACACCGGCTCCTTCGGCCGCGCACTCAACCGCGTCTACGGCGTGCGTGAAGGCCGCCCCGGCTGGTTGCTCAAGCCCATCAATGTGCTCGTCACCGCTGTGCTCATCATCCTCGTGGTACTCATGATTCTGATGATGTTGCTGGGCGTAACCGTCCTTGATTTGGTCGGTCAGTACGTACCCGAAACCGTGGACATGGAGCTCATCAAGCTCATCTGGCTCAACGGCCGTTGGGTGCTGATTCTGCTCATGGCAATCGGCCTGATTACCCTGCTCTACGCGGCAACCCCGAACGTGCGCCGATTCAAAGCGTGGAGGCTCTCTGCCGGTGCGGCACTCGCCCTGGCGGGTATGGGTCTGGGTGCTTTCGGCTTCACCCTCTACGCCGATAACTTCAGCAAGTACAACGCCACCTACGGCCTGATCGGTGGTGTAATCGTGATGCTGCTGTTCATCTGGATTATGAACAATATGCTGCTCTTCGGCGCTCACCTGGACGCCGAAATCATGCTCATGCGCCAAATCATTGCCGGCGAAGACGATTATGGCCACCTGAAGGTTCAGCCTCGTCAGACTTCCGCTTCCCGTGCGCTGAAGGCACGCCAGGAGCGGCTCATGGCTGAAGGACGCGAACTGCAGCAGCAGGCGGTCGGCCAGGGCATGCTCCCCAAGCCGAAGGGTCCCTCCGTAGCACAACGCGTGCAGAAGGCGGTGGACACCAACACCACCATGATTCGCACGCTCATTGCCGACGGTAAGGAGCGCATTGAAAACGGCAAGGAGCAAACCGGCGAGAAACAAAACGGCAAGCAGCAGCAAAAGCAGGCGAAGGCCGATGCCTCCGAGGCTCAGGCTTCTGAGACGAGCGCAAAGGCAGATGCGAGCGCAAAGGCTGAGCCTCAGCAGGAGGCGCTCTTCGACCCGAGCACCGATACGTCAACCGGTGCGGCACGGAAAAACTAAGCGGCAGCTCAGCTGAGCGCGTATCGCCTCAACCTTTCAAGGGCGCGAGATAGAAAAGGGCGCAGGACAGAAACCCCGCGCTGGTCACTAAGATAGACATATGACCAGTGCAGATTTCTCTCCCGCGCCCTTTGCTGTACCCCGCGTTGCCCTGCCCGACCTCGCGTACACCCTCTACCAGCCGCAGCAGCTCAAAAGCCGCGTTCCCGCCCTCATGATTCACGGCTTCGCCACCCGCGGCGAACAGCTCTACGGCGGCACCGGCTGGATCCGCCAATACCTGCGCGCAGGATACCCCGTGCTGATTGTTGGCCTGCCCTACCACTCAGACGAATACCTCAAAGACCCCGAATCCATGCACGCCATCGACTGCAAGCTCCCCAACAACACGGGCGTGCGCAGCCGCGCAATTCCGTTTGATTCGGTGCCCTCTGTCGACGCGGCAGGTCAGCCGCTGACCCCCATGCACCTGTACACCAACCTGCTCGCCCAACTGCTGCGCACCGTCGCCACCGAGAACGACCTCGGCGTTGAACTGGAGCCCCGCGCACACGTTATCGGTTTTTCCTTCGGCGCCCGCGTCGGCTGGGAACTCGCCCTCACCCACCCGGAGGCGGTCGCATCACTCACCCTGGGCGGCCTGCCCCTGCACGACCACCTCATCACCCTGCGCGCCATGCTCGAGGCGCACGAAGGTACCAGCGCCTCCGCGGGCGCGCAGACCCCGGCGGCAGACTCCACGAAGGAGGCCATTGCCTCCTTCGCCTCCATTATTGACAACTCCCCCGCTCAGCCCGATGCGCTGCTGAAGTTCGTGCGGATTCCCTTCGGCCCGTTCTTCGACGTACCCGCCCTACGCGCCGGTTCCCCCGAGCTGCCGGCGGGCAACCCCGGTGCGCATCCGCGCGTACCCGTTGCGGTCGTGCTCGGCGATGCGGACACCATCGCCGCCGACGGTGCAGAACTCTACGACATGGTGCGCGACGACAACCCGCTCAACCGTTTCATTCCCCTGCCCGGCCGCGACCACGTGAACGCACTGACCTCGGGCGCGTTCCGACGCGGCGCGCTCGCCTTCGCCGCCGAGGTGGAGGCGGCGACGTCATAAAACGTCAAATTCGCGTGGGCGTTTCACTATCAGCTTTATCGTGCACTAGGTGCGCCAATGCTCGTAGAATGGGAACGTATCAAAAAACCTTTATCTGCGGTTGGACCTCAACCGCACCTCAACAAAGGAGCAGCATGCACAAGGTCAAGGCTGTAGTAGCCCTCTCCCAGGACGCACCCGTCACCGTCACCACCATCAACGTACCCGACCCCGGCAAGGGCGAAGCACTCGTCAAGGTC
>ERZ773007.1028-NODE-1028-length-13359-cov-4.139056_pt1 | contig 13359 bp, 14 predicted proteins | sample MGYA00580665_ERZ773007 | MGnify/ENA primary metagenome ERZ773007 (study PRJEB29015, sample SAMEA2738122) | human oral metagenome | biome: human oral; feature: human-associated habitat; material: saliva | place: China | collected 2167 ... | reverse complement strand
GTTCTGCTTGGGTTTGGGCTTACGGATTTCAGCCTTAGCCATCGTGGTGCTCCTTCAGTTTGGGAGCCCGCGGCGGGTAAACCGCGGGATGGATGAATAGTTTTATTGGGTGAGAAGACGAGCGGTTTAGAACGGGGGTTCGTCGTCGCCTGCAGTACCCCAATCATAGTTCCCACCAGCCTGCGAGCTCCACGGGTCAGCCGAAGGAGCCTGCTGTTGCTGCTGGGACTGGGCCGGTGCCGCACCAGCGGCGGGCGCGGATGCGCCGTAACCGGAATTATTGGAGTAGCCGTTGCCGCCGCCGGAGTTACTGTTGTACCCCTGCTGAGGTGCGGCATTATAGCCGCCAGCCTGCTGCTGACCACCGAAGGTATTGCCACCATAATTATTGCCCTGCTGGGCTCCCCCACCGGAGTTACGGTGTGAGCGGGTGACCTGTGCGGTAGCGTAGCGCAGCGCGGGACCGATCTCATCGAGATCAAGCTCCATTGAGGTGCGGCGTTCGCCTTCTCGGGTTTCATACGAGCGGGACCGCAAGCGGCCCTGAGCGATGACGCGGGTACCCTTCTTCAGGGTTTCCGCAACGTTCTCTGCGTACTCGCGCCAAATAGACGCACGCAAAAACAGTGCCTCCCCGTCTTCCCACTGGCCGCTATTACGGTTGTAGGTGCGCGGAGTGGATGCGATCGTGAAGTTAGCAACGGCCACCCCGGCGGGGGTGAAACGAAGCTCAGGATCGCTGGTGAGATTACCGATGACAGTTACAACGGTTTCGCCGGCCATGAGATGCCTCCTCGTATGGGTATCAAGTATGTTGCTTCTAGTGAAACACAAGCCCCTGACAATTTAAGGGCTGCATTCCGCCTGGAGGAACTACTTGGCGGAGATCTTCTGCTCTTCCGGGCGGATGATCTTGGTACGCATGACGGACTCGTTCAGGTTCAGAACGCGGTCAAGCTCAGCGGAGGTCTCGGGGGTTGCGGTGAAGTTAACAACCGCGTAGATGCCCTCGGACTTCTTCTGAATTTCGTATGCTAGGCGGCGTCGGCCCCAAATGTCCATATTGTCAATAGTGCCGCCAGCGTTGGTGACGATCTCAAGGAACTTAGACAGGGACGGCTCAACCGCGCGATCCTCAACCTCGGGGCTGAAGATCACCATCAGTTCGTATGCACGCATGATTAGACCCCTCCTCTGGGCTAAACGGCTATGGTATTTCCATAGCAGGAGATTCATGGTGTGCCGTGCGCGCACCCCAGCGGAGGCAGGCGCACAGATTTATTAACTATACACGGATTTTCCGCCCAATAACAGCCACGGTACACAGAAACAGCAGGCCAGCGGATATAGCAGACCCCCGCATCCACATACGGAGGCGGGGGTTTATAGTACGGCTACAACGAGCCCTAGCCGAAATAGGTATTACTGCTGGACGACCTGCACCACCTGCGACGTACCGTTTAACTGATTCACACGGTCGGGGATTAAGAAAATATCAATAATCATCAGAATGCCCCACACAAACAACGGAATTGCCCCAATAATAATAAAAAGACCTAGCCACCCACCCAAAAATAGACACAGGTACAGCACACCCAGACCCGTCTGATTCAGGTAAAACTTGTGGATCCCCAACCCCCCTAGGAAAAACCAGAGCACATAGGCGATACCGGTCGATTTCACAGGCTGCATAACAACCGGGCAACAGCAACAGGGGCGGGAGCAACCTGCCCCTGAAGAGGCTGCGACTTATCAAATGCAGAGTTTGAGGCAGGATTAAACGATGAGTTATTAAAAGGCTGGTTCTCAGACATAACGGAATCCTCTCGGTGAATACTAATCAATTAGGCATCACTACCCGAGAAATATTTTACTCGCTTACCAATACCACCAGAGAAGCACCGCTCATGCTGCACCTCACACTTAATCGTTTCCGCCCTGTTGGTTACAGCCCGCTCTCGCTGCGCTCACCCCACCAGGTGAGCAGACGGCGGGTTGCTTCCTCCTCGCCCAGCTCCCCCTCATCCAGACGCAAATTCAGCAGGAACTTATACGCCTGCCCCACCACCGGGCCAGGTTTTACCCCCAATACCGCCATAATCTGCTCACCATCCAGCTCGGGACGCATCGCATCCAGCTGCTCCTGCGCGGCCAGCTCTTCAATACGCCGCTCCAAATCGTCATACGCCTGCGCCAGCGAACGCGCCATACGCTTATTTCGGGTGGTCACATCCGACCGGGACAACCGGTGCAGGCGCTGCAGCTGCTCCCCCGCATCCCGCACATACCGGCGCACCGCAGAATCAGTCCAGCCAGCCTCACGGTAGCCGTAGAAACGCATATGAAGCTCAACCAGGCGCGCCACCGCACTAATAGTGTCGTTGTCAAAACGTAGGCAGCGCATGCGCTTCTTCACAAGTTTCGCGCCCACCACCTCGTGGTGCAGAAAAGACACCGACCCGTCTTTCTCAAATCTGCGGGTTTTAGGTTTACCAATATCGTGCAGAAGAGCCGCAAACCGCAGCACAAAATCAGGTTTCGGGCAGGGACCATCAGCACCGGTTTCTTTCTCAATCGCCTGCTCCATCACCTTCAGCGAATGCCCGTACACGTCCTTATGGTGGTGCGCCGGGTCGATCTCCATACGCAGCGCGGGCAGCTCTGGGAGCACATAGTCTGCAAGCCCACTTTCCACCAGCAGGTTCAGCCCAACCCGCGGGTAGTCGGCACAGATAAGTTTCACCAGCTCATCACGGACCCGCTCCGCCGAAATAATCTCAATACGCGACGCCATCTGCCGCATCGCCTCAAACACGTCCGGTGCCACCTGCAGATTAAAACGTGCCGCGAACCGTGCCGCACGCATCATCCGCAGCGGATCCTCCGAAAAAGAATCCTGAGGCGAGCGCGGGGTGCGCAGAACACCCTCCGCCAAATCCTTAGCGCCACCAAAGAGATCCACCACCTCACCCGAAGGAAGTGAAGCTGCCATTGCGTTCATCGTAAAATCACGCCGCACCAGATCGGCGCGTAAATCCGTGCCAAACTCGACCGTGGGTTTGCGGGAGTCAGAGGCGTACACCTCCGCCCGGTAGGTGGTCACCTCGTACACGGCCCCATTCTTACGGGCGCTTATAGTGCCGTACTCCTTACCGATATCCCACACGTGTTCACCCCACACTCGCAGGATCTGCTCACTTTCGGCGGGGGTGGCGTCCGTGGTCAAATCAAAATCCGTAAAATCACCGGGGGTATCACGCAACTGGTCACGCACAATACCGCCCACCAGGTACAGTTCAAAACCCGCCCGGCGGTACAGCTCACCCAGCTGCGCGGCATCCGGGAACTTCGAAAGCACATCAATTTTCTGCGACATAGTCTCTTAATCCTGCCAGATAAACCGCCTCACCGCCTCACCGCGGGCGCGAACAACCCAAAAAGCCCCCGTATCGGTTAAGGTAGAACCATGAGCTTTCCCGTACCGCGCGCACCCAAGATGCGAACCCTGTTAACCGCGTCTTACACGCCGGTACACCGTGAAGTATCCGCTGGAGGCATCATCATAGACTTCGCGCGCCAGAGTCTGCCTGCTGCCATTATTGCGCGCATTAACCGTGCCGGACGCGTCGAATGGTGTCTGCCCAAGGGGCATATTGAAGAAGCAGAAACCCTTGAAGAGGCTGCACAACGCGAAATTGAAGAAGAAACCGGGATACGTGGTGATATCCTGCACTCACTCGGTAACATTGAATATTGGTTCACCTCTTCCGGGCAGCGCATCCACAAAACGGTGCACCACTACCTGCTGAAGGCAACCGGAGGGGAAATCACCATCGACAACGACCCCGACCACGAGGCCGTAGATGTGGCCTGGGTACCGTTCACGGATCTTAACCGCAGGCTATCGTTCGCTAACGAGCGGCATATTGCCGACCTCGCCCGCGAATTCATCCAGTCACGGCTCTAAACCTACGCTACGCACAGGAGGCACCAGTTGGCACGAACAGACGCGCTCGCAAGCGCGATCATGGCTGCCGGGACGCTCGTATCCCGAGTGCTCGGACTAGTCAGGACGGTTCTTATTACCGTCGCCATCGGCTCCCTCTCAACCGTCGGCGACGTGTTTGAGGTCGCCAATACCCTCCCCAACCTCATTTACGTGCTGGTTGCCGGGGGCGCGTTTAACGCCGTGCTCGTGCCGCAGATCATTAAAGCCGCCAAAGCCCAAGACGGTGGGGCGCTGTACATTTCAAAGCTGGTAACACTCACCGTCACCGCTATTGGGCTGATTACGGTCATTATGGTCGCCTGCGCTTGGCCCATTATTGATGTGATGGGCTCCACCTGGACACCGGAACAGAAACAACTAGGGGTCATTTTCTCGCTCTGGTGTTTGCCGCAGATCTTCTTCTACGGCCTGTATACCGTCATCGGGCAGGTGCTGAACGCTAAAGATGCGTTCGGAGCCTACATGTGGTCGCCGGCGCTGAATAACGTCATCTCCATCATCGGCCTGCTGGTGTTCATTGTTATGTTCGGGGCGCAGAACACCACCATTAACCCGCCGCTGCACTCGGTTGAGAACTGGACCAGCGCCCAAACGGTTGTGCTTGCAGGTACTACTACCCTCGGCATCGCCATGCAGGCCCTCGTGCTGTTTATCCCCCTACGCCGCCTGGGGATGCATCTGCGCCCCAATTTCGGGTGGCGCGGCATTGGACTACGTGAACCCGCTAAACTCGCCGCTTGGACGCTTGCAGCGGGCGCTGTGGCTAACCTTTCCTTCATGTACATGAACCAGGTTGCTGCATCTGTGGTTGGCGAACGTGCCCGCTATGCGGAGATGGGCATCCAAATCCCCGGCCTGCAGGCCCTCAACTACGCCTCAATGCTGTATATCCTCCCGCACGGTGTGATTGGTATGTCCATCGCTACCGTGCTCTTTAACCGGATGAGCGCCTCCGCCAGCGCCGATGATAGGGACAGCGTCATCCACGCCGTCTCTCACGGGCTGCGTACCTCCGGGGTGGCCACCATTTTCTGCGCCGTGGCGCTTATTGTCCTTGCCGGACCGGTCGCTATCCTGTTCAGCGGCGGCGACCGGGTGGCGGCCACTATTATTGCCAAGCTCGTTGTCATTATGGCGTTAGGCACCCCCACACTCACCGTCACATTCCTGTACGGGCGTGTGCTTTACGCCCGTGAAGACGCCCGCACCCCCTTCAAAATCCAGTTGTTCTCGGCCTCCATCATGGTAGTGATGAGCTTCAGCGCCTCCCTGTTGGATGCCCAGTACACCGTTTACGCGTTGGCGTGTATCTATCCTGTGCACAATATCCTGCTCACCGGTATTAGCCATTACCTGGTGAAACGCCGCCTTGGCTACTACGGGCAGAAACGTATCTTGAGCGTGTACGCCCGCGCCACCTTCGCAGCTGTTTTCGCTGCCGGGGTGACCGCCGGGATCCTGTGGCTGCTGGGCGGGTACAGCGCCAGCGGTTTCGCCTGGGCATCGAAAATCAGCGCCATTATTACCCTGATTGTGTGCGGGCCGGTCATGCTCGGCTCTTACATGGTGGGGTTGCGGGTTTTCCGGGTGAAAGAAGCCGACGCGCTTTTCGCACCCATCACACGTAAACTGGGAAGATTAGCACGCCGTTAGGTCGGCAAAACCGCTGAAAACCCACAGAACCCGTTAAGCCGGGTAAACTTTTGATAGAGAACAGCCCTGAACTGGGCGTACGAGCGAAAATTCGGGAGAGCACTTGTCTCAGCAGATTCCGGTAGGCACGGTACTCGGTGGCCGCTACGAGATCACCGCACAGATTATCGTTACCGCCGAGACAGATATGATTCTCGACGGCATGGATCAGATTCTCAGCCGTAAAGTGTCGGTGGTCGTTGCGTCCCCGGCACGCAGCAACCTGCTTGAGAACAACTCGCGTGTGCTCAATGAGAGCAACCCCTACAGTTTCCAGATGCTCGATATGGGTATCACCCCCGAAGGCAGCAAGTACCTCATTACGTCGTACACCGCCCCCTCAGTGCTGTTGGATGCGCTGTTGACCGAGCAGCGTTCGCTTTCGGACGTGTACGACGATGAAGCCTCCCTAGGCACCGAAATTTTTGGTGCGACCGTGCCGACTCAGCCCGCCGCAATGGAGGTTATTGGCGCCATTAAAAGCTGGGATGGTAACCCTATTCAGCCGGAGATGGGCGGCGGCATGTACCCCGGCGGGGACCTGTACAACGATGATGAGGATGATGAAGATGACGGCCGCCGCGGTACGTGGGTGATCGTTCTCGCCGCCGTACTGCTGCTGCTGATTGTGGCCGGTGCCGTACTGATTTCGCTCACGGGCATTGGGTCGTCTAAAACCGCGGAGCCAAAGCCAGCCAAGTCTACATCCGCCTCAGCCTCGGCCAGTGAGGGTGGCGAGAGCCCCTCCCCCACTCCCAGCCCGGAAACCACCTCAAACGCCCCAGCAAAGATCGCCACCGTGGCCCGTCTAGTGCCGAATAACCCCACGTTCATGTCTGAGACGGATGCGAACCTGCCCAAGCTTGCGGACAATAACCCCGCTACCGTGTGGATGAGCTACGGCTTTGGGAGCGGTAAGCTGGCTGTTCCGTTCGCGCTGTCCGCCAAACTTCAAACTCCCACGGTTGTTTCTAAGGTGACGATGCAGCAGAACACTGGTACCGGCGGGGCGTACACCGTGTACGTGAACAACCAGAATTCCCTCAACGGGGCCACCGAGGTGGGTAAGGGAACGTTTAATGGGAAAGACGCCGTGGTTGAGCTGGATACTTCCAAACAGAGCGCAGATAAGGGCGGGTATGTGATTATTCAGTTCACTGAGGCCCCGAAGCTTTCACAGCCCATCTCAATCTACCCGTACGGGCTGCGTCTGGCCGAGTTGAAAGCTGAATAGCCCAGTCTCTTTTCTCTCCCCTTATGGCCAGCAGGGATGCTCACACCGTTGAGCGTCTCTGCGGGCTTTTGTATGCGCAGTAGTGCCCCAGTGTGGTGTTGGCGGGCTGAGATGCCTAAGTCTGTTAGAAAACGTAACGTATGGCATACCGAGGCCCGAAATGGAATAATCAAAGGAACTATCACGTTTATGTGGCACGATATCAATAATTGGGACGAAAGAGAGAAAAATGAACACCAATACAACAACCGGTGGCCTTTTTGGTAATGCCGCGCTTGGAGGTGTACGTCTTGGCGCCGCATCAACGAAACCTGAGGGTGCGAGCACACCTGCCGCTGAGCAGGGCGAGCAGACGGTGCACAATGTCATTATTGTGGGTGCGGGCCCCGCAGGGTATACGGCGGCAATTTATGCCGCCCGCGCTAATCTCTCACCCGTGCTGTTTGCCAGCTCCGTATCCCCCGGTGGTGCTCTTATGAACACCACCGAAGTTGAGAATTTCCCGGGTTTTATTGAAGGTATTCAGGGCCCCGAACTCATGACGAATATTGGTGCACAGGCTGAGCGTTTCGGCACAGATATTCGCTACCAGGATGTTGAGAAACTTGACCTTACCGGCGAGGTGAAAAAAGTAATCCTCGCGGATGGTTCGGTACATCTGGCAAAGACTGTAATCCTCTCAACCGGTTCAGAATACCGCAAGCTCGGCATTGAGGGTGAGGATCGTCTTTCCGGCTACGGCGTATCCTGGTGCGCAACCTGTGACGGTTTCTTTTTCAAAGAAAAGGATATTGCCGTGGTAGGCGGCGGCGACTCAGCACTTGAAGAGGCACTGTTTTTGACCACCTTTGCCCGGAAAGTCTATATTATTCACCGCCGTGATTCGTTCCGCGCATCCGATATTATGCAGAAACGTGCTTTTGAGAACCCGAAGATTGAGGTCCTATGGGATTCTGAGGTCAGTGCTATTGACGGTGATTCGAACCTTGAGAAGGTAACTCTGAAGAACACGAAGGATGGTTCTGAGCGCGAGCTGCCCCTGAACGGACTCTTTATAGCCATCGGTTCAGACCCCCGTGTTGATATGGTCAAAGATCAGCTCACGCTCAGTGAGCAGGGCACGATTGAGGTTCAGGGACGTTCTTCAAAGACTTCTGTCCCGGGCGTATTTGCTGCCGGGGATGTTATCGACCCGACGTATCGTCAGGCAATTATCGCTGCGGGCTCCGGTGCCGTGGCGGCGCTTGATGCGCAACACTATATTGAAAATATGTAAAGAGGAGGCAGAACAATGAGCTCGGTTAAGCAGGTTACTAACGCTACGTTTGACGCTGAGGTGCTCAAAAGCAGCAAGCCCGTAATTGTGGATTTCTGGGCTGAATGGTGCGGGCCCTGCCGCCTAGTGGCTCCGGTTATTGAGGAGATTGCCGCTGAATATGAAGGTAAAGTAGATGTGGTGATGGTAGATGTAGAAGAAAATGGTGATATTGCACTGAAGTACAATATCACTTCCATCCCCGCAATTCACCTTTTCAAGGACGGCGAACTCGTCAAACCGACCGTAGGTGCTAAGGCTAAAAAAGCTCTGCTCGCAGAATTTGCAGAGTACATCGACTAAATCTCTTCACACAATGGGGGCGGATGTTTCACGTGAAACATCCGCCCCCATTGTGTTTCTAGCACTTTACCCACACCTATTCAGTTCTGGGTACATGATACGCACAGGGGATAGATATACGGTCTACTGCAACAGGAAGCCCCCATCCCCCGCTTCTCCCGTTCTGGCAAGGACTGCACCCTGCAGAAGGCCAGAGTGATCAGGTGTGGTTATCTTCTGCCGATATTGTTCTTAGCTATGTCCAGTTCACTCCGGTCTGACACGTTAGCGGAGGTAATCTCAGAAGCACCGTATCAGCACGACGATTAAAAACAGAGGTGGTGATGTTTCACGTGAAACATCACCACCGGCGCTGACTACACCTAGTTTTCGAAGTTAGTATCCAGCGTCTTAATAATCCGGTTCAGATCATCGACATTGGCGAATTCGATTGTCATCTTTCCCTTACGTGCACCCAGACTTATCTTTACCGAGGTATCCAGCTTATCGGCAAAGGCATCGGCGATATAGTCCAGACGCTCCCGATGTTTCTGCGGGCGAGGTTCCTTCCGCTGTTTCTTATCCTCTGCGCCGGATGCTGCGGCTACCAGTTCTTCAACAGCACGCACCGATAGGCCCTCATTAACGATCTTCTGCGCCAAAGTTTCGATCTGTGCTTGATCTGTGAGCATGAGCAGAGCGCGGGCATGACCGGCTGATAAAACGCCGGCCGCTACACGACGCTGTACCAATGCAGGAAGCTTAAGCAACCGGATGGTGTTGGAAATCTGCGGACGTGACCGACCAATACGCTTAGCCAGCTGATCCTGGGTGGCACCAAATTCCTCCATCAGCTGCTGGTAGGCGGCCGCCTCTTCAATGGGGTTCAGCTGGCTCCGATGCAGATTTTCAAGGAGGGCATCACGGAGCAGATCGTTATCCTGGGTATCGCGCACAATCGCAGGAATTGTAGGCAGTCCCGCCCGCTGGGTTGCCCTCCAGCGACGCTCCCCCATCACCAGCTCATATTTCTCGTGGCCTTTTTCCCGCGATGGACGCACGACTATGGGCTGTAAAACCCCAATCTCTTTCACCGAATGAACGAGTTCATCCATATCATGTTCGTCAAAATCAACGCGAGGTTGTTTGCGGTTTGGATGAATATCCGAAATATTGAGGATCGCAAACTGCGCACCCGGAACGGGTACCAGATCCTCAGAAGAGCTGGGGGTCTTCACTTCTTCACCAAAGAAGAAGTCAACAGGACGGCGGGTAAGAGTCGTATTACGAAGTGCCTGTCCCATATCGAGACGCTGTTTCTTTTTCAATGTTTCACGTGAAACATCCTTTGTATCGGCCGCCGGTTGAGGCGTTTCCTCAGTTGGGGCTGATTCCTGAGAAACAGCTTGGGAGGGTACCGGCCGTTCTGATTCTGCGGGCAGTTCATCGAAAAGATCATGCTCTGACGCCGATTTTTTCCCCGACGAATATGGTGCGGAGGCGGTCTTAGTCTCAGCAGCTGGCGCTTTCTCCCCTACCGCCGTGGTGTCTGCAGCAGCCTTTTTATCCGCCAAATCTGCGGCTGCTGCCGAAATTTTGTCCTTAATAGCAGACTGTGCTTTGGTGCCCTTTTCCTTCTCTTGCGTGTTATGAGGCGCCTCTTCCATCTTCTGATCGGTTGGCACAGGCAGCACTTCTTGATCGAGAATATGTTTACGGCCCAATCCGCCGCGCACCGATGAGGACTTTTTAGGAGCAGGAAGCTTCGCTAAAGAGGGTGAGGATTGTTGTTCCGTGGTCTTCTTCTGGACAGTACCGGTCTCTTGACGGCCCATACCTGCAGCCCGTTTTTTTCCTGCGGCTGCTGAGGGGCTCGTGGATCCACCTTTTTGTGTACTGGATACTTCCTTCTGCTCGGATGCGGGTTTGGTGCTATTGGGGATAAGCGCCCCTAACCCCCTACCGAGGCCCCTTCGTTTTTCAGCCATCTTTCCTCCTCATTAACGTATTCCCTCGCATATGTTCGGCAGGTTTTGGGTTACTCACTGGGTGTGCCCTTTTACTTTCCACACCGCTATTTCTGCCGTATATGAAACATACAATCAACCTTAATCGTATGTTTTTATGTGTTTTTAGTGTGCCTATCGCATGGCTACCTCGCGCGCAGCTTCCCGATACGCCTGCGCACCTGTCGATGCCGGGTCATAGGTAATAACGGTCTGCTGGTAGCTGGGAGCCTCAGAAATACGAACTGACCGAGGGATGAGGGTCTGCAAAGTTTCTGTAGGAAAATGCTCGCGCACTTCATCAGCCACCTGTGCTGCAAGGTTGGTGCGCCCATCATACATGGTAAGCAGAATGGTGCTAATCCTCAGACGCGAATTCAAGTGTTTCTGAATCATCTCGATATTCTTCAGAAGCTGGCTCAAGCCTTCCAGCGCATAGTATTCGCATTGGATGGGAATTAGAATCTCGTCAGCCGAAACAAATGCATTGACGGTAAGCAGCCCCAGGCTCGGCGGGCAGTCGATTAATACGTAATCAAGGCGCGGCAGGTTATGGGACTCACGCCACGTGCTGTAATCTTCCAGGGCACCTTTAAGACGGGTTTCACGCGCCACCATTGAGACCAGTTCAATTTCAGCCCCGGCGAGGTCAATATTGGCCGGGGCGCACCACAGCCCTTCTAGATCGGGGCAGGTCTGCACAATTTCATGTAGAGGTTTGTCATCAATCAGCACGTTATACATGCTGGGGGTTTCCACATCGTGTTCAATACCGAGTGCGGTCGAGGCATTACCCTGCGGGTCGTTATCAATGACCAGCACATTCATTCCAGCCTCAGCGAGCGCTGCCGCCAGATTCACGGCGGTACTGGTTTTACCTACGCCGCCCTTCTGGTTTGAGATAGTGAGGATGCGGGTGTGTGCGGGCTTCGACAGGGTGTAAAGCGAACCGTTATCGGTTGCTTGTTCGGTCATTTTTTCTCCTCGGCGTCATGCAGTCGGGTGCCGTTTAGGGATGCGTATCGGTCGATGTTTCACGTGAAACATTCGGATTATTCCCCTTTTTCATGCGCCGTGTGCGCGCCTGAAGGTGGGTCTCCGTCTTTTTCACTCTCTATAAGATTACCCGTAGATTTCTTTCAACACCACGCGCAAGGGGTTAAACACCCAGTATTACCCGTGAAAGTTTCACGTGAAACATTGAGGAATGGTGAAACCTGCACTCGTGACCACAACAGACAATAAAAAATGGCCCCTCCCACATTGGGGAGAGACCATCAAGTTGAGAAACAGTACCCGACTATAACTGGATGCGTACCACGGTGGTGGGCTCGTCTAATAGCCCCTCCCCCACCGTAAGAATCTCGGTCTGCCTGGCACCATAACGGTTGAGTTTTTTCTTCGTTTTTGCCACTTCCTCAGCAGCTGAACGTCCCTTGAGAGCCAGCAACTCTCCGGTGCCGCGCAGGATCGGTAGAGTAATGTCAACCAGTCCCACAAGCGCAGAGACAGCGCGAGCGGTTACCACATCGGCTTCCACCGCACCCACAGCCTGTTCAGCGCGGGAACGAAACACCGTTACGTTTTCAAGTCCCAAATCTTCCACGACCTCATTGAGCCAGTTAACGCGGCGTTCCAGCGGCTCAATGAGAGTCAGTTTCAAATCGGGCCGGGCAATCGCCAGACACAGCCCCGGCAAGCCCGCACCAGAGCCAACATCCACCACCGAAGCGCCCTCGGAGATAAGTTCCTGTATTACGGCGCAGTTCAACACATGACGCTCCCACAGGCGCGGCACCTCACGCGGGCCAATGAGTCCGCGCTCAATACCGCTGGTGGCCAGATGCTCTACGTAGCGCTGTGCCAGCGGCAGACGGCCACCAAAGATTTGTTCAGCGGCAACCTGGTTTTTCCCGTCCAGGGGTGTGTGCTCCATTTATACCTCCGGGAGCGAAATAACAACGTGACGGGACGGGCCCTCCCCCTCAGACTCACTGTAGAGTCCCTGCTCAGCCACAATATCGTGCACAATTTTGCGCTCATAGGCGCCCAGCGGGTTCATATGGTAGTCTTCCCCGCTTTCACGCACCTCTTCCACGGCCTGGCGGGCCGCATCAGCCAGCTGTTCACGGCGTTCTGCACGATACCCTGCCACATCAAGGATGAGGCGGGAACGGTTACCGCTGGCGGCTAGCACCGACAGTCGCACCAGCTCCTGCAGGGCCTCAAGCACTTGCCCATTACGGCCAACCAGTTGGCGGAGTTCTTCATTGTTATCTTCGTCGTTAAGAACAGCCAGGTACGTGCGCTGGTTACGCACCTCAATATCAATATCACCATCAATATCGGCGATATCCAGCAGTTCCTCCAAGTAATCGGCAGCGATGTCGCCTTCTTCTTCAATATTTTCGAAGGTATTGGGACGTTCGGTAGGGGTTTCTTCGTAGGTTTCGTTTTCTTCAGTAACGTCAGTCATGGATCGGATGTCCTTTACGTGGTTGTGCGGTGGTGATGCGATGCGGCAGCTAATTCGATTTTGGCTTCTGTGAGCCGCCTGAAGAGCCCTTCTGCCCGCCCTTGCCTTTAGCACGCTGCTGCTTCTGGCGCTTCTTACTCATCGGCTGCTGACGCTGGCCTGCATTGGCACGTTCACGTGCCTCTTCCAGCTCTTTCTCGTGCTGCTCTTTGGTCTTGCCGACCGGAGGCAGACCCTTAGCGGCACGGCGCTCATTGAGTTCCTTCTCAGCCTGGGAACCGGGGGTGGGGTTATTGCGGATCACCCACCACTGCTGGCCCAGTGCCCAGAAGTTTGAGACGGTCC
>ERZ773007.1025-NODE-1025-length-13385-cov-6.207352_pt1 | contig 13385 bp, 7 predicted proteins | sample MGYA00580665_ERZ773007 | MGnify/ENA primary metagenome ERZ773007 (study PRJEB29015, sample SAMEA2738122) | human oral metagenome | biome: human oral; feature: human-associated habitat; material: saliva | place: China | collected 2167 ... | reverse complement strand
CGAACTCGTGGAGTCCACGCGCGCGATCTTCCGTTCCTACGGTTTCGAGGTTCACTGAGGCTTCCGGAGGATGCGGGTTTCTCGAGCCGAGCTCGTGGTGACTTCTTCTCTCGTGCGCCGTCCACGTCACAGTGGGCGGCGCACTGTTGCCTGCGCTTCGTGGCTGTTCAGCTCAGGGCTGTCACAAGGGCGGGGGCGGCCTGCTCGATCTGCCACGGCCTGGCCCCCATGGCGGCCAGACGCTCACTGATCTCCTGAGCAGTGACCCTGCCGGTACGACCGGCCTCGATCTCCGCGCCGAGGTCCCAGGCCAGATGACGTTGGCACTCCGGGGTCAGGAGGAGCTCCTGGGGCACGCGGATCTCCTCAGCGTGCTGTCTGATGGCCGCGCGTACCTCGGTGAGCCGCTCGGCGGCCGCGGCATGGTGGCGCTGCCAGGAGCGCGGATGGGGGAGCTCGCCGGGTGCCAGTGGTGCGCGGGTGGGGGGAAGCTCGTCGTCGGGCAGCTCCAGGGCGCGTTCGATGGCTCTCCACCAGCGCTCCTGGTTCTGGCGGGCCTGGCGGGAGGAGAACTCCTTGAGGGCGCTCATCTTGCGTCGTGACCGGGGGCGGGCGACGGCAGCGGCGACGAGTGCCTGGTGGGGCAGGACCTTGGAGGGGGTGCGGTCGAGCTCTGCGGCCAGCTGCTCCCTTGAGTTCCACAGCTCTCGCAGGATCGCCAGTGAGCGGGGGGAGCGCACAGAGCTTCCCGCTCGCGGGGTCTTGCGCCACGGGTCGACCTTGGCCGGTTTGGCCGGTTTGGTGCGCACGTGCTCGAACTCCTGGGCGGCCCACTGGTCCTTGCCGGCTGCTTTGAGCTCGGTGGCCAGGGCGTTGCGCAGGTCGATGAGCAGCTCGACGTCGAGGGCGGCGTAGGTGAGCCAGGAGGCGGGCAGAGGCCTGGTGGACCAGTCCGCTGCCGCGTGGTCCTTGGCCAGGCGCAGGCCCAGGGTCTCCTCGATGACGGCGCCGAGCCCGACGTGCTGTCGGCCCAGGAGGCGGGCTGCCAGCTCGGTGTCGAACAGGGAGTCGGCTCTCAGCCCGAGTGCGGTCAGGCAGGGGATGTCCTGGTCGGCGGCGTGGAGGATCCACTCGGGTCCGTCGAGGGCCGTGGCCAGCTCGGTCAGAGGGCCGCTGGTCACCGGGTCGACGAGAAGGGTGCCGATGCCGTCTCGTCGGAGCTGGATGAGGTAGGCGTCCTGTCCGTAGCGGAAGCCGGAGGCTCGTTCGGCGTCGACGGCGACGGGGCCCCGACCGGCCGCCAGGAGCTGAGCGGCTCGGTTCAGCTGGGTAGGGGTGGCGGTGATCTCGGGGAGCCCGTCCTTGGGACGGGGATAGTCGACGATGTCGTGCGGGTTGATGGGGTGATCTGTTGTGCCAGGGGGGACGGCTGGGCGGGGCACGGCCGAGGAAGCAGCTGGGCGGGGCACGCCGGTGCGGCGGGGCGTCACCTTCCGGCTCCGGCGAGAGTGAGGGGGTGGACTGCGGCCGGTTCATGGCCTGAGGCGACCAGCAGCAGCTCGTGCCAGGCGGTGAGGTGGGGGCCGAGCTGGGGGGTCGTGGGGGACCAGGATGCCCGGATCTCGGCGTGGGCGCAGGAGTCGGTGAGGGTCAGCCCACCGAAGGTCTCGGACAGGACCCTGGTGACGGTTCCGACCAGTGCGTGGTAGCCGGCGCGGGAGTCCTCCAGGCCGTCGGTGAGCCAGCTCCAGGCGGCGGACTCGAAGACGGGGTCCATGCCGATCTCGTCGTCGATGCGGGCGCGCGCCTGGACCACGATGCGGAAGTCCCCGTCCCAGGCCTCCTGGCCGTCGGGGTCGTGGAGGACGACGAAGCGTCCGGTGGCTACGGGGGTAGCGCCGACTGTCTCCACCGTCTCAGCGCTCAGGGCGGCGGAGTAGGGGGCCAGCTTCTTGGGGGCGGGCACCTCCTCCATGAGGAGCCCTCGAGGGCGGGGCGCGTCGCGAAGGGACAGGAGCGCTTCCTCGAATCGTTCGGGGATGCCACCTGCCTCGTTCTGACGCGGCCTACCGTTGACAGTCACGGATGCCACGCTAGTGCGCTACCGCAGTGGGCACATGAAGCCACGCCGCTGGGAGGGTCGCATTGTGTCAACGAGGTGCCTGCCTTTCTGAACGGATGTGCATCGGCCGCTTCCGGTTCGCCGGCATCTGGTCGGCCGGGGAAGCCTCCTGGTGGGACTGGTCAGCGGCGGGCGATGAGCGTCTGTCCGGGGGGCAGGCAGGATGGGTCGGAGCCGACCGGGGCCCAGGAGAGGAGCACGTCACTCAGCTCGGGAGCGGGCCGTGGCCCCCCGGAGAGGTTGGTGACGACGACGATGTCCTCGTAGGTCACGGTGACAACGTCGTCGGCCTCATCGATCTGCGGCCACGCGGTGCGCTGGGACCATCCCAGCTCGCGGCGTAGGGCGGTCAGTGCCCGGTACCAGGACAGCATGCGGGTGTGCTCGGTCTGCTCAAGCTCGGACCAGTCCAGGCGCGAGGTCTCGACGGTCGCGGCATCCTGGGGGTCGGGGATCTCGTCGGCGTCCCAGCCGAAGGCGGCGAACTCCCGGGCGCGCCCCTGGCTGACGCTGCGGGCCAGGTCCTCCTCCTCGTGGTCGGTGAAGAACTGGAAGGGGGTGCGGGTTCCCCACTCCTCGCCCATGAAGAGCATGGGCGTGTAGGGCGACAGGAGCACCAGGGCGGCAGTGGCGGCCAGGGCGGCGTCGTCGAGACCGGCTGAGGGACGGTCCCCGACGGCTCGGTTGCCGATCTGGTCGTGGTTGGATCCGAAGACGACGAAGCGCCTGGGGTCGGTGTCCTCGGGGACGGGGGCGCCCCAGACCCGGTCCCGGAAGGTGGACCAGGTGCCGTTGTGGAGGAAGGCGCTGCTGTAGGCCTTGGTCCATGCCCCGGGCTCGGCGAAGTCGGCGTAGTAGGCCTGCGCCTCGCCGGTGATCCGTGCGTGCAGGGCATGGTGGACGTCGTCGGCCCACTGGGCGGTCATGCCCAGGCTGGGGGTTGCGGCGGGGGGCTCCTGGTCGGTGGGGGTGATGACTCCGACGTCGTTGAGGTCGGCCTCGGCCACCAGGCTCAGGGGCCGGTCCAGCTCGTCGGACAGCGCGGCCACGGCGTTGGAGAGCTCGGCCAGGACGTGCGTCTGTGGAGGGTCGGCGGCTGCGGCGTCGTCCTTGATCTCGTGGATGGCGTCCAGGCGCAGGGCGTCGATGTGGAAGTCGCGCAGCCAGCGCAGGGCCGAGTCGATGACGAAGGCGCGCACCTGATGACTGCCGTCGTGGTCGTAGTTGACGGCCTCGCCCCAGGGCGTGTGATGGGCGGGGGTGAAGTAGGGGCCGAAGACGCTGAGGTAGTTGCCCGACGGGCCCAGGTGGTTGTAGACGACGTCGAGGCACACGCCGATGCCGGTGCGGTGGGCGGCGTCGACGAAGCGCATGAGGGCCTCGGGGCCCCCGTAGGCCTCGTGGACGGCCCAGAGGCCCACCCCGTCGTAGCCCCATCCGGCTCGGCCGGGGAAGGCGGCCAGGGGCATGAGCTCGACGATGTCGACGCCCAGCTCGGCCAGGTGATCGAGCCGGGAGATGGCGCTGTCCAGGGTGCCCTCGGGGGTGAAGGTGCCCACGTGGAGCTCGTAGATGACTGAGCCGAGCAGGTCCTTGCCCGTCCAGTCCTGGTCGGTCCACTGCCAGGCGGTCGGGTCCACGGTTCGTGAGGGGCCGTGGACGCCGTGGGGCTGCAGGGCGCTGCGGGGGTCGGGGCGGTCGGGGGAGCCGTCGACCCGGAAGGCGTAGTCGGTGCCCGGCTCCAGGTCGAAGGGGGCAGTCCACCAGCCGTCGGGGGCCGGGACCATGTCGACCAGCCGGTCATCCAGTCCCTCATCGCCGGGCAGGTGCAGCTCGACCCGCCTCGCCGTGGGGGCCCACACGGGAACGCGGGGGCTCACAGGCAGGGCCGGGGATTGCCAGGTCCGGGGCGTCGGGCTCATCGGGTGGCCTCCTGTTCCTGGGCGGCGTGGTCCGAGTCGGTCTGGGAGTCGGGGGAGTCGGCCCTGGCCAGGACGACGACGGCATCGTCCCCGACTACCTCGGCCAGAGGCCGGCTGCCTCCCTCCACGGTGCCGGTGCGCAGGACGTGCTCCCAGGTCCCCTCCGGCAGGACGATGCTCTCCTCGCGCCATCCCCCCAGCTGCTCGAGCCGCCGGGACAGGCGTCTGACGATGACGACGACATCGGGGAGCTCGTCGAGCAGGCGGGTGTAGGCGAAGGCGAAGGAGGTGGTCACCGGGATCGTGCGGTAGCCCGAGCGGGGACCGACGAAGGTGTGGGGGCGGGCGGCGCGCAGGCGCGCCAGGCGTGAGGTGAGGAAGAGCTTGTCCTCATCCAGGCTGCGCGGTGCGGCTCCGGTGTCGAGGCGCTCCAGAGCGTTGATGAGACCTGAGGGGCCGGTGTAGTCGACCGTGCGGCGGTTGTCGGGGTCCACCAGTGAGGTGCGGGTGGTCTCGCTGCCCTGATAGATGTCGCTCACGCCCATCCAGGTCAGGGCGAGCGCCTTGCCGGCGAGGATCGCGGTGCGTACGGACCTGGCCGTCAGGGCCGCGAAGGCCTCGAGCTCGGCGGAGACCTCCTCGCTGGTGAGCAGGTGGGTGGCGTAGTCGGTCAGGGCCTGTTCCCGAGCCAGGTCCGGGGCGGTCCAGGTGGTCCAGATCTTCTGCTCCCGGGAGGCTTTGACGAGGTAGGCGCTCAGTCGCTCGGGGGTCATGGGGTCGTCGCTGTCGGGTGCCCAGGTCCCCCATAGGGTCTGCCACAGCAGGTTCTCGCTGCGCCCGTCGAGGTCCAGGGGGCGGACCTGTGCGGTCATGGCGCGCAGACGGTGGATGAGGTTGCTCCACTCCTCGGCGTAGGAGGCCAGCACGTCCAGGCGGGCGCGCACGTCCTCACCGCGTTTGGTGTCGTGGGTGGTGGAGGTGACCATCGTGTCGGGCCAGGTGTTCTGGATCCGGTCGGCCCAGGCGTGGGCCTCATCGGCGCTCAGTGCGAAGCCGGCCGGGTTGCCGCCGACCTCGGTGAGGCTGGTCAGGTGGGTCCATCGGTAGAAGGCGGTGTCCTCGACTCCCTTGGCGGTGACGGCCCCGCACACCTGTTGGAAGCGGATGATGGCCTCGGTGCGCTCGGGGGACTCCGACAGGCCCTCGGAGCCGACCGGTTCACCCAGGAGGATGGCGACCACGAGGTCGAGGGTCTCTCCCTGGTCCGGCTCGAGGCGCTGGCGGGCCCGTTCGGCGTCCGCCTGGAGAACGGCAGCCGTCTCCGGACCGGGGGGCGTACCCGGAACGACGTAGACCCGGTACTGGTCGGCGGCCACGAGCAGTTCGACGACGCAGGCCCGCAGGTCGCGCAGGGTGTGGTCGCGCAGGCGCACGTCCTGGGAGGTCAGGGAGTCCAGGATGCGGGCCAGACGGTCGACCTCCGCGGCCAGTGAGCCGGCGATGACCTCGCGCTTGGCCTCCTCGACGATGCGGTCGTAGTCCACCGGAGCGTCCCCGGTGAGCTCCTGCATGAGCGCGCCCAGGCGGGCCGCGCCGGCGGGGTCCACCTGGAGCTGGTCGATCCGCCAGGCGGCGTCGTAGCCGGTGGTTCCGGCCACCGGCCAGGAGGTGGGCAGGGACTCGTCGGGCGCCAGGATCTTCTCCGCGGCGATCCACGCCCCGCTGGTGGCCTCGGCCAGCTGGGTGAGGTAGCCACCGGGGTCGGCCAGGCCGTCGGGGTGGTCGACCCGCAGGGCGCTGATGACTCCGTCTCTCATGAGGTCGAGGATGAGGCCGTGGCTTCCGGCGAAGACGTCGGGCTCCTCGACGCGGATCGCGGCCAGGGTGCCGACATCGAAGAACCGTCGGTAGTTGATCTCCTCGTCGCCGACCTTCCAGTAGGCCAGGCGGTAGTGCTGGCGCTCGACGAGGACGTGCATCGGTAGCGCCTCGGTGCCCTGGGCAACGGGGAAGGCGTGATCGTAGTAGCGCAGCACCCACTGCTCGCCCAGATCCTCCTGCCCCGGAACCACCATCTGCTCCAGGGTGAGCTCATCATCGGCCAGGACGGCGCCGATGCGTTTGCCCAGGATCGGCATGAGGATGGGCTCGTCCAGGGAGAGGTCGAACCAGGCGGCGTAGGGGGAGTCCGGTCCCTCACGCAGCACCGACCACAGGGGCAGGTTGTGCCAGCCGGGGGTGGGCACGGCCATGTGGTTGGGAACGATGTCCACCACGACGCCCATGCCGTGGGCGTCGGCCTCGGCGGCCAGGGCCTCCAGCTGCTCCCTTCCGCCCATGACGGCCGAGACCCGGCGGTGATCGACGACGTCGTAGCCGTGGGTGGAGCCCGGCGCGGCGGTGAGGATCGGGGAGAGGTAGAGGTCGGTGACTCCCAGATCGGCCAGATAGGGGACCAGGGCCTTGGCGTCAGCGAAGGTCAGATCCTCACCGAGCTGGAGACGGTAGGTGGTCACCGGCGTCCGGTGCTCCGGAGCCGGCACGTGCCCCGACCACGGCGCGTAGGCGGGTGTCTCCGCAGAATCCGCCGAACCGGCCTGATCCACTGCTGCGTCCACTGCGTCGGTCATGTCACTTCCTGAAGCTCGTCTGGTCTGCGTCGGGTGGTGCTGCTTGATGGGTGATGTGCGTTCGGTGGCGCGCCGGAGGGCCGCGGAGAGCCCCTACCTCGGGTGGCGCTCCGTGGTGGCGGCGGACTCGGGGGCGTCGATGAGGAAGAGCATGGAGCGGGCCTCGACCACGACGGTGTCGTCAGCAGCGAGAACCGGGTCGGAGTCCCCGTCCACTGCGGGAGCCGTGTCCAGCGCGACCTTCCAGGTGGGGGCGTAGCCCTCGCCGGGCAGGGTGAAGGTGATGTCCTCGTCGGAGGCGTTGATGAGTACGAGGAAGGAGTCGTCCACGATCCTCTGTCCGCGCTCATCGGGCTCGGCGATCGCCTCCCCGTTGAGGAAGACCATCATGGCCCGGGCGTACCAGGTGGTCCAGTCCTGGTCGGTCATGGACTCACCGGCCGGAGTGAGCCACTCGATCTCGCCGAGCTCGCTCTCCCCGCCATGGCCGGCGTCCCCGGTGAAGAAGCGCCGACGCCGCAGCACCGGGTGGTCGCGACGCAGCCACATCATGGTGCGGGTGAACTCCAGCAGGTCGTTGTCCTGCTCACTGAGGTCCCAGTTGACCCAGGAGATCTCGTTGTCCTGGCAGTAGACGTTGTTGTTGCCCCCCTGGGTTCGTCCCATCTCGTCGCCGTGACAGATCATGGGCACGCCCTGACTGAACAGGACGGTGGCCAGGAAGTTGCGGGTCTGGCGCTGACGCAGCTCGGTGATCGCCGGATCGTCGGTGGGCCCCTCGGCGCCGCAGTTCCAGGACCGGTTGTTGTTGTCCCCGTCTGCGTTGCCCTCGAGGTTGGCCTCGTTGTGCTTCTCGTTGTAGGAGACCAGGTCACGCAGCGTGAAGCCGTCGTGGGCGGTGACGAAGTTGATGCTGGCCACCGGGGTGCGCCCGGCATGCTGGTAGAGGTCGGAGGAGCCGGTGATACGGGAGGCGAACTCGCCCAGGGTGGAGGGCTCCCCGCGCCAGAAGTCGCGCACGGTGTCGCGGTACTTGCCGTTCCACTCGCTCCACAGGGCCGGGAAGCCGCCCACGTTGTAGCCGCCGTCGCCCACGTCCCAGGGCTCGGCGATGAGCTTGACCTGGGAGAGCACCGGGTCCTGGTGGATGATGTCGAAGAAGGCGCTGAGCTTGTCCACCTCGTGGAACTGGCGTGCCAGAGTGGAGGCCAGGTCGAAGCGGAACCCGTCGACGTGCATCTCGGTGACCCAGTAGCGCAGTGAGTCCATGATGAGCTGGAGGACCGCCGGCGAGCGCATGAGCAGCGAGTTGCCGGTACCGGTGGTGTCGAAGTAGTGGGCCGGAGAGCCATCGACGAGCCGGTAGTAGGAGCTGTTGTCGATGCCTCGGAAGGACAGGGTGGGGCCCAGGTGGTTGCCCTCGGCCGTGTGGTTGTAGACCACGTCCAGGATGACCTCGATGTCGGCCTCGTGGAAGGCCTTGACCATGGACTTGAACTCCTGGACCTGCTCACCCTCGGTGCCGTAGGCGGCGTAGGTGTTGTGCGGGGCGAAGAAACCGATCGTGTTGTAGCCCCAGTAGTTCGACAGGCCCTTCTCCTGCAGGTGGGTGTCGTTGACGAACTGATGGACCGGCATGAGCTCGATGGCCGTCGCACCCAGGTTCTTGAGGTGGTCGATGACGGCGGGCTGTGCCAGACCGGCGTAGGTGCCCCGCAGGTCCTCGGGGACCATCGGGTGCAGCTTGGTCATGCCCTTGACGTGGGCCTCGTAGATGATCGTCTCGTGGTACTCGTGGTTCGGGGGACGGTCGTGGCCCCAGTCGAAGTAGGGGTTGATGACCACTGAGCGCATGGTGTGGCCCGCCGAGTCCTCCTCGTTGCGCACCTCCGGGTTGTCGAAGGAGTAGGAGTACAGCGTCTGGGACGGGGTCACCTCGCCGGAGATCGCCTTGGCGTAGGGGTCCAGCAGCAGCTTGGAGGGGTCGCAGCGGTGACCGGAGGCCGGGTCGTAGGGGCCCGCCACCCGGTAGCCGTACTTCTGTCCCGGAGAGATCCCGGGCAGGTAGGCGTGCCAGACGTCGCTGTCGACCTCCTTGAGCGCCACCCGCTCCTCGTGGCCCTCGTCGTCGAACAGGCACAGGTCGACACCGGTGGCGGCCGAGGAGTAGAGGGCGAAGTTCGTTCCCGAGCCGTCGTAGGTCGCCCCGAGCGGGTAGGGGTGGCCCGGCCAGATCTGGCGCCGGGGGCCCTCCTGAGGTTCCGGTGCGGCCTGAGGCGTCGGTGTTGTCGGCGTGGTCATGGGGACTACCCTGCCACGACTGAGGTGCGAAGGCAGGAGAGTGGGAGAAAGACATGTCACGTCGGAGCGTCTCCCGGCACGTCCCTGGGTGCTGCCCGGTGATTGAGGCGCGTCGGCGGGGCGTGAGACACCTCATGAGGACACGGGCTCGGCTGCGTTTTGCCTCCGAGGGATACCTCTGCTAACTTTCTTCCCGCACCCCACAAGGGTGTCACGCGGATGTGGCTCAGTTGGTAGAGCATCACCTTGCCAAGGTGAGGGTCGCGGGTTCGAGTCCCGTCATCCGCTCGGGCGATTGGCGCAGCGGGAGCGCGCTTCCCTGACACGGAAGAGGTCACTGGTTCGATCCCAGTATCGCCCACCAGAACCGATGGTCGAAGTGAGCCCGGAGCCCAGCGCTCCGGGCTCTTGTCATTCTCCGGGAAGGCGGCCTCGCGCAGGGTGGCATGTGTCACCGTCAGGCCGCGATGTCGTCGTCGAGGTGTGGACTATCGCGCGGAATCACGCAGGATTGAGGGGGTGGGGCGGAGGCGGTCGGGGACTGTCCCGTGTCTGGATCGTGATGTTCCTGGAGCGGCCGGGAACGGGGCGTCCCGGCGTGCTCTACCATCTGGGGAGGAGTTGGCCCCTGCGGCAAGAAACGGATGGTTATGACGCAACGCTTCAGGCACCTGCTGCCCGTGGTCCTCGGCGGTGATATCGGCGCCTACGCCCTGGCGCGGCAGCTTCATGAGGTCACCGGCACGTCGGTGACGGTCGTGGCCTCGGATCCGATCGTCGCGATCTCCGAGTCGGTCTACATCACCGTGGTCCACCAGGAGGCCGGGGCCCCGCCGGAGCGGACCATCGCGCTGCTGCGAAAGCTGGCTCAGGGCCGAGGGCCCCGCAGCGCTGTGCTCATGGCCAACACCGACGCCGCGGCCGCCATGATCTCGGCCCACCGCAGCGAGCTCGAGCCCACCTATGTCCTGCCCTTTCCGGACATCGACGTTCTCGATGCCGTCAGCGACAAGGCCTCCTTCTCCCGTCTGTGCGCCGAGGTGGGGGTGCTCACGCCCCGGGAGGTCGTCGTCGACCTGGCCGACCCCGACTGCGAGCCGCCGACCAGCGCCGACGAGCTCGGCATGGAGTTCCCGCTCGTGGCCAAGGCGGCCATCGGCGCTGACTATGACCGCATCTCCTTCCCCGGCAAGCGCAAGATCTGGTTCATCGACGACGCCGCCGAGCTGGCAGGCATGTGGAGGAGCCTGAAGGAGGCCGGCTACCGCTCCACCTTCCTGGTGCAGGAGTGCATCCCCGGTGACGACACCGCCATGCGCTCGGTGACGGCCTACATGGACTCCACCGGTGAGCTGCGCCTCATCGGCTCGGCGCGTGTTCTGCTGCAGGACCACGCGCCCACCATGATCGGCAACCCGGTGGCCATGATGACCGAGGCCTTCCCCGACCTGTGGGAGGCCACCGGCCGCCTGCTGCGTCATGCCGGCTACCGCGGCTTCGCCAACCTCGACATCAAGGTCGACCCCCGTGACGGACGGGAGCTCTTCTTCGAGGTCAACCCCCGTATCGGCCGCAACTCCTTCTACCTGACCGCCGCAGGCGCCAACCCCATGGCCGTCATGCTCAAGGACCTGGTCCTGGACCAGCGTGACGAGCCCATCGAGGTCACCCGGCAGATCCTCTACTCCCTGGTTCCCGACGGCGTCATCGCACGCTACGTGTCCGACGAGGCTCTGCGCCGCAAGGCCAAGGGCCTGGGGCGGGGCGTCGACCCGCTGCGCGACCCGGCCGAGCGATCGCTTCGCCGGCGCGTGACGATCGAGCTCCAGCGCCTCAACCACTACCGCAAGTTCGCCCGCAACTATCCGCAACGAGTCGACAGGTCCCGCTGAATGCCCGAGAACGAGAACATGCCCGACAGCACCACCCCCGACGCCACGACTGATTCCGCGACTGACTCCACCCCTGAAACCAAGGTCGAGGCCGGTGCGCCGGCCCCCCAGAAGGCTCAGGCGACTCAGCCCAAGAACAACAAGGGGCGCAAGGGCGGCGAGTCTGAGCAGCCCGAGCAGCCCGAGCAGAAGGTTGACCCGACCGCCAAGCCCGCCAAGGCTGACAAGGCTGACAAGCCCAAGGCGCCTCGGCTCACGCACCCCGAGCCGGTGCACTCCACCCCGGACCGTTCCGAGACCCTGCGTCGGGTCGACGGACGCGAGATGCGTCTGGCCGTGGGCAACAGCCACTTCCCGGTTGAGCAGACCGAGGCCTGGGAGCGCTTCGAGGAGGCCATGGGCCGCCCCCTGTGGGGCCGCTACCTCTATGAGGACGAGGGCAAGCCCGTGGCCGCCATCGCCCTGTACCGTTACGAGATGGGCGGCCAGACCTTCCTGTGGGCCAAGCACGGCCCGGTCTGGCTCAAGGAGCAGTCGCCCGAGCGCGAGGCCCACCTGCGTCGTCTGCTGCGCTCCGTGGTCAAGGAGCGCGACCGCTCCGTGCGCTTCATCCGCATGCACGCCCGCTACGGCGCTGCCGACCTGCGAGAGCTGCTGTCCACCATCACCTATGACCGCACCTACGTCATCGACCTGGTGCCCAAGACACCGGAGAAGATCGCGGCGATCATGCCCAAGGACGGGCGCCGCGCGGTCAAGCGCGCCGAGCGTGTCGCCCGGGAGGCCGGCTGCACCATCAGCGACGAGACCGGCCTGAGCCGCGAGGAGTTCGACCAGGTCTACGAGGTCCTGCGCGAGACCGCCGAGCGCGACGGCTTCAAGCCCCACGACGCCGAGGTCTACTGGACCATGCTGACCTCCCTGGGGGAGAAGAACGCCCGCCTGTTCGTCCTGCGCAAGGACGGCATCCCCCACGCCTGGGACCTCATCCTCACCTCGGGCAAGGACTCCGTGGCCTACTACGGCGCCTCCTCCAACGAGTCGCGCACCTTCCGCGGGGCCGAGGCCCTGGACTGGTGGGCCGCCTGCACCCTGGCGCAGGAGGGCTACCGCGGCCTGGACCTCATGGGCGCCGGCTCCACCCGCGTCCCCTCGCTCTACACGGTGGGCCAGTACAAGAAGCGCTACGCCCAGCACGTCACCGAGGTGGACGGGGCCTGGGACGTCCCGGTCTCCCGAGTCATCTACTCCGGGATGTCCGCCGCCAAGCGCCTGCGTGACGCACTGCGCGCGCGGCGTGGCTCACGGGAGGACTGAGCCCGCGCGACCACGACGTAGACTCGCGGTCGAACCGGGGTGCACCAGTACAGCGCCCCGCACCGATGCAGCAGAGGAGACGAACCCGTGTCAGACCAGCCCATGATTGAGATCACCCTCGACGGCGCGCCCCGCACCATTGAGGCGGGCAGCACGGGGGCGCTCCTCCTGCAGGACGCCGTCAAGAAGGACGGCGTCGTCGCGATGCGCGTCAACGGCGAGCCCTGGGACCTGGAGCGCCAGGTCCCGGCCGGCGCCGTCGTCGAGCCCATCACCCTGGCCAGCGAGGACGGCCTCAACATCCTGCGCCACAGCGCCACCCACGTCATGGCGCAGGCCGTCCAGGAGATGTTCCCGGACGTCAACCTCGGCATCGGCCCCTTCATCACCGACGGCTTCTACTACGACTTCGGCGCCATCGACGCCGTCACCCCCGAGATGCTGCGCGAGATCGAGAAGCGCATGAAGCGGATCGTCAAGGAGGGGCAGCGCTTCGTGCGCCGCGACATCACTGAGGCCCAGGGGCGTGAGGAGCTGGCCGACCAGCCCTACAAGCTCGAGCTCATCACCACCAAGGGAGCGGGCGCCGAGGGCGCCTCGGTCGAGGTCGGCGCCGGCGGGCTGACCATGTACGACAACGTCCGACGCGACGGCACCGTCGCCTGGACCGACCTGTGCCGCGGCCCCCACCTGCCCTCGACCCGCCTCATCGGGCAGGGCTTCGCGCTGACCAAGTCCTCGTCGGCCTACTGGAAGGGCGACCAGTCCGGCGACTCCCTCCAGCGGATCTACGGCACCGCCTGGGCCACCAAGGACGATCTCAAGGCCTACCAGACCCGCCTGGCCGAGGCCGCCAAGCGCGACCACCGCAAGCTCGGCGCCGAGCTCGACCTCTATTCCTTCCCCGAGGAGATCGGCCCCGGCCTGGTGGTCTTCCACCCCAAGGGCGCCATGCTGCGCCACCAGATCGAGCAGTACGTCGTCGACCGCCACCAGGACTACGGCTTCGACTTCGTCCACACCCCCGAGATCTCCAAGGGCGGGCTCTTCCACACCTCCGGGCACCTGCCCTACTACGCCGACACCATGTTCCCGCCCATGCTCGCCGACGAGGAGCGCGACGCCGAGGGCAACATCACCAAGGCCGGCCAGGAGTACTACCTCAAGGCCATGAACTGCCCGATGCACAACCTCATCTTCC
>ERZ773007.1021-NODE-1021-length-13431-cov-19.618197_pt1 | contig 13431 bp, 7 predicted proteins | sample MGYA00580665_ERZ773007 | MGnify/ENA primary metagenome ERZ773007 (study PRJEB29015, sample SAMEA2738122) | human oral metagenome | biome: human oral; feature: human-associated habitat; material: saliva | place: China | collected 2167 ... | reverse complement strand
GCCCGACCTTGACGAATTCTTGAAGGCCGACCCGCTCGCAGGATTCGACGAGGCCGTGGCCGCGCAGGCGGACACCATCAGTTCGCGCGACGATGACGCACTCCCAAGCGCCGCGCCCGCAGGCGACATCCCATCGCTGCCCACGAGTCCGTCGTCGCCCACGAGTCCATCGCTGCCCGCGGTCTCGACCACACCGACGCAGAACACAGCTCCGACGTTCACCGTCGCCCCCTCCCAGGCCGACGCCGCACCCACTCACGCAGCCCCGGCCTCGTCACGAACCAGTCCTGCCCAAGAACCGAACGAACGCGTCGCTCACCCTGCGGGTCGACTGTCCTGGGGCGAGCAGAGGACCACGAGTTCCGCCATCCCCATCGGTCTGGCGATCTCCGGTGCCATCGTCGTACTCAGCGGCATTATTTCCTCGGTCTACGCGGGCGGCAGCAATCACAAGCATCCCACGCTCCCTCCACCGGACCTCGACACGAAACAGCAGGTCCTCCACGTGCCCGGATACCGTGGGGCCGCGACGAACACGCATTCCCTGTCGCCCGAGTGGGCCTCGGGCGTCGCCACTGCGTGGACGATCCCCACCACGAACGGGCCGGCGGGTACACCACCGCAGATATACGTCGACGGGTCGGTCCTCTACCTCGCCGCCGACGATCTGACGGAGGACCGGAAGGAATCGGCCGTCACGGTGTCAGCCTATGACCTGTCGGGTAACGAACCCACTCTCCTGTGGACATCGACGGGTCCGACGGAGAACTCGGCGATTATGTCCTCCCACACGCCCGCGTTCCTCTCGGATGACGACCATGTCTTTTTCCACGACGTCGTCATCGACAAGGCCACGGGCGCGCAAACCCAGGCACCCTGGAAGAGGGATTATCCTCTCGCGGTGGCCGACGACATCGTGGTGACGTGCTCGGCCACAACATCATGCGCCGGATGGACACGTGAGGGTAGCGAGTGGACAAACCTGTGGACGACGACCACGGCGATACAGTCTGGATTCGGGTTGCATAACCATGATCTGGGCTACGCACCTGCGGGCACTGCGCTCGCCGGGAGCGGCGCACAGGCCGCCGTCCTGGTCCCCACCGCCATCAAGGAACTCCCGCAGGTCCTCAACGTCCATACCGGCGAGGTAACGACCCTGAACAATCCCAACGGGAATGCCGACTATCGGAAGGTCGAGGTGGCCACCGACGGCTTCCTCGTCTACGAGCGCAGCGAACAGGTCGGGTTACTCTTCGAACCCAACGGGACCCTCCAGTCCACGTTCACAGCAGAGCCGCACCTGCCGACAGTCAGCCACGACGGGAGGCAGCCAACGACGTCGGACATCCACACCTTCATGACAAGCACGAAGGCACAGTGGGCGGCGGGCACGATTGCGCTGACAGGCACGGACCAATGCGCCATCGAATACAAGCTGACCGCCGACAGCGCCACACACACGATCTCCATCCCCTCAGCGGCACGCCCGAATATGCAGCCGGGCTGCTACTTCGACCCGGCCGACGCGCGTGTCAGCGTCGACGGATCGGCTCTCTACATCGACACCTTCAACTTCCAGGACACGAGCAAATATTTCATCGACACCGCCAAGGGACTGTCCTTCACGTCGAATGAACTCAACGAGGCCACACACCTCACCTGGGTCTTCGACGACATGCTGATCGGCCAGACCGACGGCGGAATTCGAGCGTTCGTGCCTGCCTCCTCCTGAGAGCGCACTGCTCACAGGGGGCGAGGCCTCGGCTGACGAAAGCGAAGAACCCACGCCCGCGTTCCACACGGGTGTGATAGAAACGTTTTATGAGCAACGACGATGTCCTCGGAACCCCCGCCGACGGGACGCAGGCACCCTCCGCGCGCTCGCGGGAGGAGGAATCCCCGGACAGCGGCGGCGTCTTCTCGCTGCCGGAGTTCGGGACACTGCCGGGCTTCGCGCCGCTGCCCGAACTCGCCCCGCTGCCGGATCTGGCCCCGCTGCCGGATTTCGGTGACGTCCTCTCCTCCCCCGCGTCGATGCCCGGGGACGAGGCCGGTGCCGGGCAGGCGGATACCGCGGGATCTCGGGATGACGACCTGTTCCCGGGCGCCTCTCCCCTGCCCGGGATCTCGCCGCTACCTGACATCGCCCAGCTACTCGCAGACGCTCCCACCTCGTCCACCGTCGACGACACTCAACCCGTTGCGCCAGAGTCCAGGCCTCTCTCAGGCACCGCTCCGACGCCCACCTCCGCTCACCTGCCGGACGCGGCTTCCTCGGCCTCGGCGGCCGCCACCCAGATGGATACCGTCTCCGCGGTCGCAGCCACGGCCTCGTCGCTGGCTGGACACGTGAGCGGCCGATCATCGAGCGGCCCCACTCCCTTCCGCCTCAAGCCCGAGGAGAGCATCGGCGAGGCTGCCTCCGCCCACAAACGCCTGCCCCGCCCCCTGATCGCGCTCGGATGCGTCGTTGTGCTCGGCGTCGTGCTCTCTTTCTGTAGCCAACAAAGCGTCGAACCGATGACCTCGTCGACTCCGTCGCCTACGGTCTCCTCGGCGCGGTCCTCGCAGACGCCGACCGTGCAGGTGCCCGCGCAGGCACCGAATCTGCCTACTCGCGCGCCCGGCTACCGTGGGACCGCGACGAACACGCACGCACTGTCGCCCGAGTGGGCCTCGGGGATCGCGACCGCGTGGACGATTCCCGTTGAGAACACCTCGTCCACGTTCCGGCCACACATTTACGTCGATGGCTCGACCCTCTACGTTGCATCCAACGCCACCATCAAGGGCGAGCCAGGGTACGCCGTCACTATTGCTGCCTACGACATATCGGGGGAACAGCCCACTCAGCTGTGGTCCTCAACCGGGCACACGAAAAACAACGTGGCCTTGACCTACACGCCCACCTTCGTCTCAAGCGACGACCAGCTCTTCTTCCACGACGTCGTCATCGACAAGAAGACCGGCGAGCAAACCCAGGCCCCCTGGGGCATAGCGTTTCCCCTCGTGATGGCCGACGGCATCCTCGTGACCTGCTCGTCAACAACGACGTGCAGCGGATGGACGCAGGAGGGCGGCGAGTGGACGAACCTGTGGACCACGACGACGACGCAGCAAAATCCGTCGGGGTTCCGTCAGCTCGACCTCGGATACTCGCCCTCACGTAACGCTATTTCCGGCAGCGGCGAGCACACCTCCGTCCTGGTTCCTCCCAAGAGCGACCAGATTCCGCAGATCATCAATATCCACACGGGGACAATCGCGTCCCTGAGCAACCCCGACGGGGACGGCAAGTTCCGAACCGTCGAGGTCACGCCCGAAGGATTTGTCGTCTACGAGAATATCGAATCCTACGGGATGCTCTTCGACAGCGACGGCACCCTCCAGTCCACGTTTAAGACCGCCCGCAACCTGCCCATCGTCAGTCACGATGAGACACCTCGCAGCGCGCCGGACGTCAAAGAGTTCCTGACACACCAGAACGCGCCGTGGGCCGTAGCTACCCTGCGCATGACTGGCAGTCACCAGGATGAGTGCATGTTCGAGGTCACCTTCACCGCCGACGGTTCGACGCGTACGACCCCCGTCCCCAATGCGCTGACGCCCAGCTTGCCGTCCACCTGCTTCTTCGACCCGAAGCAGGTGAAAATCAGCGCCGACGGATCGGCTCTGTACATGGACGCCTTCGTCGGTGCCGACACGAACAAATACGTCATCGACACCGTCAACGGCGAGGCCTACATGTCTCCGGCGCTCAACGACTCGGAACAGCTCACCTGGGTCTACGACGACATGCTCATCGCCGTGTCCAAGGCCGGTGTCAAGGCCTTCGTGCCGGCGTCCTCCTGACGAGGCCGGGGTTGCTCCCGCGGCGATCGCTCGGCCTGCATCAGTCCATTGCTTGTCCTCACAAGGCCAGGGTTGCTCCTCACGTTGCTTGGCGTGCGGGTGTGATAGAAACGTTTTATGAGCAACGACGATGTCCTCGGAACCCCCACCGACGGGACGCAGGCACCCTCCGCGCGCTCGCGGGAGGAGGAATCCCCGGACAGCGGCGGCGTCTTCTCGCTGCCGGAGTTCGGGACACTGCCGGGCTTCGCGCCGCTGCCCGAACTCGCCCCGCTGCCGGATCTGGCCCCGCTGCCGGATTTCGATGATTTCTTCACTCTGACCCCGCCCGCCGACGAGGTGATCACCAAACAGGCACAACCAGGAGGTCCGCAGGAGATGGACCTGCTCGCGGGCCTCGCACCCCTGCCCGGAATCTCGCCGCTACCTGACATCGCCCAGCCCCTCGCGGAAGATCCGACAGCGCCTGACAATGAGAAAGAGCCAATGGAGAGCGGCGTCGCCTGGCCCCAGGCCGAGGAAGCCCCGGCGCGGGACGTTCGCGGTGCCGCTGTGCTGGTCAGCACTTCCGTAAACGCATTCGAACTGCTGCCAGACGAGACCACCTCGGAGGAGCCACAACATGCCTCGCGTGACGTCGCGTCCATAGCGGCCGCCACGGCCTCGTCGCGGAGGACGTCCGAAGGCGACCGGACGCCGACTGCGCAGCGCGCCCCAGACCTCGAGCCCTCGCGGACGTGGGTGGACAAGACAGCCGTGAAGCGGAAGCCGTCTGTCGTCATGATCGTGCTCGGCTGTATCCTCGCGCTCAACGTCGCGGTTTCCCTCTTCTCCCCCAGTCGGAGCGGATCGTCGTCGACGCCTTCGTCCCATCAGACCTCGTCGCGTTCCGCCGCACAGGCGAACTCCGAGGTACGCGAACATGCGGCGAACCTGCCGACCCGCGCGCCCGGGTACCGCGGGAGCGCCACGAACACGCATTCCATATCGCCGCAGTGGTCCTCGGGCGTGGCCACCGCGTGGACGCTCGAGCTGCCGCCAGAAATGACTCAGTTCGGAACGCAGATGTTCGCCGAGGGTCAGGTCCTCTACATCGCCGGCAACGACACGATCAAGGGCCAGCGCGGTTCCGCCGTCAGAACTCAGGCCTACGACCTGTCCGGGGAGGAACCCACCCTCCTGTGGGACACGGTCGGCCCCACGGAAAACTCCGCGATCATGACGTACACACCCGCGTTCGTGTCGAGCGAGACCCAGCTCTTTTTCCACGACGTAGTCATCGACAAGGCAACCGGCGAGCAGACACAGGCCCCGTGGGGCGATGATTTTCCCCTCGCGCAGGCCGACGGCATCGTGGTGACCTGTTCGACGACATCCTCGTGCCGCGGGTGGATGCAAACCTCCGGCGAGTGGACGAATCTGTGGACGACGACAACGAATCCACAGACGTCCTACGGGTTGAGTAACCAGGGTTTGGGCTATGCGCCCGCAGGCACCACGCGCTCCGGCACGGGTGAACTCGCCTCCGTCCTGGTCCCCTTCAACTATCAGGAAACCCCGCAGATCATCAACATCCATACCGGAAAGACAACGTACCTGCCCAGCCCCGACCAGTCAGGCTTGGGCCAATACGTCGAGGTGGCGACCGACGGCTTCGTCATCATCGACGTCAGCAAGAAGCAGGGGTTCCTCACCGACAGCTCGGGGGCCCGCCAATCCACGTTCTCAACCGATGAATATCTGCGTCTACCCGCAGTCAGCCGTGACGGTAGCAACCCGAGCACTGCGGATATCAAGACCTTCATGACGACGAAGACTGCGAATTGGGCGACGGGCACGGTAGGCCTCGTGGGTAAGGACGACTGTTCCATCCAGGTCACCCTCACCTCCGACGGGTCGTCGCGCACGACTCCGGTCCCCGGCGTGCTGAGCCAGCACATGACCAGTACGTGCCTCTTCAGCCCGAAGGAGGTTCGCGTGAGCGCGGATGGTTCGGTCCTCTATGCCGATACCTTCACCTACCAGGACCAGAGCCGGTACTTCATCGATACCGCCAACGGGCTCACCTACACATCAAACCTTCTCAACCTGCCGAAACAGACCATGTGGGTCTTCGACGACATGCTGATCGGCGCCAGCAAGACGGGAGTCACGGCCTTCGTGCCGGCTTCCTCCTGACGAGGCCGTGGCGGGCAACCGGTACTGCCCGGCGCGCGGGTGTGATAGAAACGTTGCATGAGCAACGACGATCATCAGAGCACGGGCAGCCCGATTTCCCAGATCCCGGTCCCCCAGCCGACGGCCCAGATCACGGTGCCCCAGCTGCCTCAGGACGCCCGCACCGACCCTGGGGGCCGTGCTCAGCAGGGCGTGCCCTCGCCCGCTGGTCCTGCTCCCGCGTGCCCGCGGCGCGCGCGCAAGTCCCTCCAGGTGCTCGGGATCGTCGCCGCTCTGGTTGCCTCGGCCGCCGTCGGTGGCATCAGCGGAACCCTCGTCGGCGCAGCGACGGCGAGACACCACAGACACCACCCCGATTACCCCGACCCCACACCGTCCCCGACAGCCTCAGAGGCGTCAATGGATCCCACCCCGATCGGCTACCACGGGACGGCAGCCAACACGAACGAGCTGTCTCCTCAGTGGGTGTCGGGCCTCGCGACGGCATGGACGATCCCGCTGGACGACGATTCCCGCGCCCCGCTGCTGATCGCTGAGGGAACCACCCTGTACTCCGTGCTTGAGGGCACGCAGGACGACGCTGACACGAGCGTGACCGCCTACGACATCTCCGGGAACGAGCCGCTCACTCTGTGGACCACGACCGGGCCTCACTCTCCCAGTGCCGGCGCCGTTCGTGCGCCCGGCCCCATCACCACCGAGACCCAGCTCCTGATCGGCGGCATCATCGTCGACAAGGCGAACGGCGACCAGAGCCTGGCGCCCTGGGGAGCCGACCTGCCCATCGGGGTCGTTGACGGAAACCTGGTCACCTGCGACACGGTCGCAACCTGCACCGGATGGGTGCTCGAATCGGGCACGTGGACGCAGCGTTGGAGCGCGGCGACTTCGCCGCAACAAGCCAGCGGCGTGCTGTTCTCGGAGGTGTCACGCCCATCGAACGGCGTCATTGGCGAGGGTTCGACGGCCGCCGTCATCGTGCCCGTTCGCCTAGCCTCCTTCGCCCCGCAGATCGTGGACCCTCGCACGGGAGCGGTCACCACCCTCGGGAAGGATCCCACGAACGACGCATCTCAGCACCCGACGCTCATCCCCGCGAGCGACGGGCTCGTCGTGTTGAGGGAGACGAGCTTCAGCGTCTACGACACCACGGGACGCTTCGTGGAGACCGAGCAGATCATTCGCCACGGCGCACGCCCGACCTACGACGGTCATACCCCGACGCTGAAGGAGCTCACCGATTTTCTGCGGGACACGTCCGACCAAGCGCCGTGGACCACAGCCTCCGTCTATCTCGAGCACGATGACCTCTACTACGCGGGCCGCGCTCACGACGACAAGATACTGCACGTGCACCCCACCGCGTCAGCGAACAGCCGCTCCGTCAATATGCCCGATTACTTCGGATCCAACCACGACAAGCACGATGTCGAGGTATCGGACTTGCGAGTCGACTCCGGTGCCACGGTGGCCTACGTTCGCCTCGATGAGGGATCCACGATGGCCTCCTACTTCGTCGATCTGGACGGCCTGACCCTCTACGTGGCCAACGACCTGGATCGCGCGGAGAACCTCGTGTGGGCCTTCGACGACCTGCTCGTCGGCGTCTCGAACGGCCAGATCGTCGCCTTCACGCCGCCAGAGGCATAACCTCGTTCCGCAGCGAAGGAGCATCCCGTGAGCGATCGCACGCCCGAGCGCGCACCGACAGCGAGGCCACTGCGCCACGCGGGCGCACCCCTGCTCGCCGGCGCCCTCGTCCTGCTCGTCGTCGCGGTCGTCGTCATCATCGTCAGCTTCCAGCGGAGCATTCCCACGCCCCACGCGGACAAGCAGCGATCCTACGACCCCCAGCCCGCCGTCGGCTACTCCGGGAACGGGGAGGCCACGGGCGCGATTTCCCCCGCCTGGGCCTTCGGCGTCACAACCGCGTGGAGGATCCCCTACGAGGTGACGGGCATCGGCCCCAAGCCGCTCATCTACGCGCAGGGCACCACCCTGTACGCCCTCTTCCAGTCCCAGGACCATCATTCCCTCGATATCACCGTCGTGGCCTACGACGTCTCGGGAGACCAGCCCCGCGAGTTGTGGAGCACGGCGGGCACGGCGCCGCCCTCCTTCGTTGCGTCCCACGTGGTTCCCGTCGCACACCTCCTGATCATCGACCGACTGGTCGTCGATACGACGACGGGCGCGCTGTCCCTCGTGCCGTGGAAGGACGCGCACGCTCTGACGGCCGTCGGGGATACCGTCGTGGTTTGCGACGGTAACGAGGCCTGCTCCGGTTGGACGTTGGAGGCATCCTCGTGGGAGCTCACGTGGAGCTCCGCCACCGGCCCCCAGACCACAGAAAAGCCCACGGACGAGCAGATCACCTACCCCGAGAGGCCTGTGATCGGCACCGGCGAGAACGCATCCGTCGTCTTGCCCATCGACCTGTCCCTTCATCCGCCGCAGATCCTCGACCCGCGCACCGGGAGGATCACGAACCTGGCCGACCCTCACGCCCAGTCCGCGGCAAGGCCCCGCGACCTGATACTCGCCAGCGACGGCCTCGTCGTCGCGGACCGGAACACGGCGGTGCTCTACGACGCCGAGGGCTTTGTCGTGGGCGCGCAGTCGCGCTCGGAGGTACACAGGACACCGACGCGCGACGGGCGCCTCCCCACCGTGTCCGAACTGGGCGCCTTCCTGGCCGGCGGGGTCCCCGCGTGGTCGACCGCGACGGTGAGGGTCCCTCCCATCAGCGCGAATCACCTCCGCTTCGTGCTGACAATGGAGCTCACCGACGCCAGTGCCATTCACGATCTGGATCCCAACAAGAACGATCTGGCCACCACCATCCCCCAGTTTTGGCCCGCGCAGGTGCGCGCGAGTTCCGACGGCTCGGTGCTCTACGCCGAAAAAGACGAGGGCACGCACACGAAACTGTTTTTCGACGTGTCGGGGCAGGTCGCGCACGGTTCGGCCGAACTCACCTCCGCCACGGCGCTCACGTGGGTGTTCGACGACCTCGTCGTCGGCGTCACGAACAGCGGCATCGTGGCCTTCACTCCGACGAACCCGTGACCGAGTCGGCCCCTGCGACAGAAAAGAGTTGACGTGACGTTCATCGACCCTCCGGGTGACTTCTCCGATGCGTCCTCGGCGCGCAAACGGGGCCTTTCCCCCCTGGCCAAGTTCGGCCTCCTGACGGTCCTCGGCGTCGTCCTTGGCCTGATTGCGCGCCTCTACCTGGGCCCGGCACCCTACCCCGTGCCGCACAGGGACATACGAGCGGCGGGGGTCGAGCTGTCGGTGGAGTCGCAGGTGCGTGGGTATCACGGACAGGCGACCAACACGAACACCCTGTCGCCCACATGGAATTCGGGGGTGGCGACCGCGTGGACCCTGGACATCGCGCCGTCCGCGGTGCCCGCCCAGCTCCTCGTTGAGGGATCCACGCTGTACGTGCTCACCTACGGCATCGGTGATGAGGCGACCTCGACCCTGTCCGCCTACGACATCTCCGGCGTCAATCCGACCATTCTGTGGACCACGAGCGGCCCCAAGCCGGACCGGATCCTCCCCTACGCGGCCCCGGCCTCGGCCTCGACGCAGGACCACATCTTCTTCAGCGGCCTTGTCGTGGACAGGGAGAGCTCAACGTTGACGGCGGCCCCCTGGGGGGCGGCCCTGGCGATGGGGGTGGTCGACGACATCCTGGTCACCTGCGACACCGTCAAGGCCTGCGCGGGCTGGCAGTTCAACGCGGGCGAGTGGACGCAGCTGTGGTCCGCCACGACCTCGCCCCAAAGCCGCGCGGGGCTGAGCCCCTCGCTCCTCACGACGCCCGCGAGCGCCGTTGTCGGCAGCGGCGACGAGGCCACCGTCGTCGTCCCGGTGGACGTGGCGCACGAGGCCCCGCAGGTCGTTCATCCCCGCACGGGCGAGGTCACGACGCTCGGGGAGGCTCCCGCGCCGGATGGGGCGCTGTCCCCCATGGTGACCCTGGCCAGCGACGGGGTGCTCGTCTCGGGCGAGGGCTCCTCCACGGCGTACAGCGCTGCGGGGGCGGTGGTTGGGACCTACGAGGCCGGGGCGGAGTTGACGCGCGTGCCGGCGGCAGACGGGCGAGTCCCCACCCTGGAGGAGCTGGGTAGTTTCTTGACGAGCGGCGTCGCGCCGTGGACGACGGCGAGCGTCCAGTGTCCGGGCTCTTCCCCGGGCACCGCGCTGGTCCTGACGCTCACCCCCACCGACGGTGGCGATACGACCGAGATTAATCCGGGGGATAGTTTCCCGACGCAGGCATTGTATCCGCAGGGCTTTGACCCCCAGGTCGTGCGCGCCTCCGCCGACGGCTCGGCGGCGTACGTACGAAGCGTCAGTTCCGCTCTGGGGGACTCGTTCTTTTTCGGCATGGAGGAGCAGGCGACGTACGTGTCGTCGGAACTCAACGCTGCGTCGACGATCGCGTGGGCCTACGATGACCTGCTCATCGCGTCGGGCAACGAGACGCTCACCGCCTTCACTCCGGCCTCCCCGTAGGCTGCCCGGATACGGCGATGTGTGTGGCGCAGGGCCCTTGGGGACGAGGCCGGGGCGCGCCTGGGCGGCCTCGTGCCCCCGGGTGGCTCAGTCGTTCATGTGGTCGAGCGTGGCGCGGTCGGCCTTGACGGGCAGGGTGAGTGCCAGGCCGGCGGCGAGGATCAGCATGATGCCGAGGATGCCCCAGTAGGTGTAGTCCTGGCCCGCGGGGGTCACGGCCTTGCCGATGAACAGGAAGAGGCCGTACATGGCGGGGGCCATGAAGGACACGGCTCGGCCGGTCGTCGCGTAGAGGCCGAAGACCTCGCCCTCGCGGCCCGCGGGGATGATGCGCGACAGGAAGGAGCGCGACGCGGACTGGGTAGGGCCAACAAAAACACACAGGACCAGGCCGAGGCTCCAGAACACGATGGGTCCGTGGGCGTGCAGGAAGAAAACACCGAACCCGGCGACAACCATTGCGGTCAGGGACAGCATGATGACGTTCTTCGGGCCGATCTTGTCGTCCACCCACCCGAACGCCACGGTCGCCAGGCCTGCAACGATGTTCGCGGCGATCGCGAAGATCATGACATCGCTGGCGCTGAAGCCGAACGCCGTCTTGGCCAGGACCGCGCCGAACGTGAAGACGCCTGCCAGGCCGTCGCGGAAAACGGCTGAGGCGATGAGGAAAAACAGGGTGTGCGGGGCTTCGCGCTTGAGGGTGACGACCGTGCGCCACAGGAGCTTATAGGAGTCGAGGATCGTCTCATGGTCGTCCGCCGTCGACACCTTCTGAGGCAGCGGCGGGTTCTTCAGGACGGGGATCGCGAAGCCGCCCAGCCACAGGGCGGCGATCACCATGGAGATGCGGATGTTGAGGTGCTCGTCGGCGGGCACGCCCAGCACGTTCACGCCAATCAGGCCGACGTAGAGGATCAGCAGCAGGACGATGCCGCCGATGTAGCCGGCCGCCCAGCCGAAGCCCGAAATCTTGCCGCGGTCTTCCTTCTCACCCAGGTGGTTGAGCATCGCGTTGTAGTTCACGGAGGCGAACTCGAAGAACACGTTACCCAGGCCCAGCAGCGCAATACCCAGCATGAGCGCACCCTTAGGGCCGAGGACCGACGCCGGGTGCACGAAGTACATAGCGAGCATGCAGACCACGACCGCCCCCGTGAACCATCCGAGCCAGACCCCGCCACGGCCTCGTCGATCAGCGCGCTGACCGGTGATCGGGGCGAGCAGCGCAATGAACAGGCCCGCGATCGTCATGCCGTTGCTCAGCCACGTCGCGGCCGTCCCCGCGTCCGTGAAAACGCCGTCGCTGGTCAGGTACGTCGTGAAGACAAAGGTCGTGGCGACCGCGTTGAAGGCGGCGCTGCCCCAGTCCCAAGCCGCCCAATCGACGACTTTGCGCGTGATGACGCGGCGATGGGTGGCGGGCGTGGTGCTCATGGAATCGGGCTCCTTCGCTCGGGAGTGCTCGGTGGCGCTGGTGCGCCCAGGGCGAAACTACCACGTTTCGCGGCACGCCCCCTCTTCGGGACGCAGTGGGGACGAGGCCGTGGACACCTCGCGGGGAATGCCTGGCTGCACGGGCGGGCGCAAATGCGGAGGTCAGAGCCACCGCAGGCCACCATAAACGGTATGGCAGGCGCGATGGCCTTCCTTCAGACAAGATCCGCCGCGCCGCTAGGCGCTCGGCTCCTCTGCTGCAAGAAGCTGGGCGAGGGCGAGGTCCAGGGGGCGTGTCACCTTCAGGGAGCGTTCATCACCGGCAACGGTCTGAACGGAGCCTCCAACGGCCTCGACGAGGCCCGCGTCATCCGTGGCAGCCACGGCCTCGTCGGCGCTTCGGGAGGCACCCGCCTCGTGCGCGCGGGTGAGCACGTCCCATCGGAAGCCCTGCGGGGTCTGCACGGCCACCATGTCAGCGCGCCGGGGCGTGCCCGTGACGAGGCCCGAGGCATCCACGGTCTTGAGCGTGTCCGTGACGGGCAGGACCGGGATGACGGCACCAGCACCGCCGCGCACCGTGTCGATGACGCGCGCGCTCACCTCCGGGGGTGTCAGGGGACGAGCCGCGTCATGCACGAGGACAACCGCGTCCGCATCGCGGTGCCCGAGGGCAGCCAAGCCCAGGGCGACGGACGCCTGGCGGGAGCGGTCAGAGCCAGCGACCACGAGGACGTCCTCGATGCCGGCCAGGGCGGCGCGGAAATCCTCGATGGACGAGGCCGGGGCAGTCACGACGATCATCCCCACTCCCCCGGCGCGTAGGCCGCGGGCCGCCCACCAGACCAGGGAGCGACCCGAGAGGGAAACGAGGGCCTTGGGCAGCTCGCAGCCGAGGCGCGAACCCGAACCGGCGGCCGTCAGGACTGCGCAGGCTTCACTCAGCTGCGGCATTGTCATCGATCTCGATGCGCCCCTCAGCCAGGACGGCGTCGAGACGCGCGGCGGCCTCCGACTTCTCAATGTTGCGAGCCAGGGCCAGCTCGGAGGTGAGGATAGAACGTGCCTTCGTCAGCATGCGCTTCTCGCCCGTGGACAGCTTCTTCAGGTCATCGCGGCGCGTCAGGTCGCGCACGACCTCGGCGACCTTAACAATATCGCCGGTCGCGATCTTCTCCTGGTTCGCCTTGAAACGGCGCGACCAGTTGGTGGGTTCCTCAAGGTAGGGGGCGCGCAGGACGGTGAGGACTTCCTCAAGCCCATCCTCGTCAACGATGTCACGGACGCCGACCAGGTCGACGTTCTCGGCGGGGACCTGGATTTCAAGATCGCCCTGGTTCACGCGCAGCTTGAGGTATGTTCGCTCTTCACCACGGATGGTGCGCGTCATGACCTCTTCGATCGTGGCTGCGCCGTGGTGCGGGTAGACGA
>ERZ773007.1020-NODE-1020-length-13461-cov-5.860212_pt1 | contig 13461 bp, 9 predicted proteins | sample MGYA00580665_ERZ773007 | MGnify/ENA primary metagenome ERZ773007 (study PRJEB29015, sample SAMEA2738122) | human oral metagenome | biome: human oral; feature: human-associated habitat; material: saliva | place: China | collected 2167 ... | reverse complement strand
GTAATCGTAACGACGTCATCGCACTGGCACAGACTGGTACGGGTAAGACGGCTGCCTTTGGTCTTCCTCTGCTGCAACGCATTGACACAAGCAGCAAGGATACACAGGCGATAGTGCTTAGTCCTACACGTGAACTATGTTTGCAGATTGCTGATGACCTAAAGGAGTTTAGCAAGTATATCCCTCATCTACACATCGCAGCGGTTTATGGCGGTGCATCTATCGATACACAGATTCGCCAGTTGCGCCATGGTGTACAAATAATCGTGGCTACGCCGGGTCGTCTGATTGACCTTATGCACCGTGGAAAAGCTCGTCTTGATAATGTGAGAAACGTTGTCTTGGACGAAGCCGACGAAATGCTTAACATGGGTTTCCAAGAGAGTATCACCGAGATATTGACTGGTGTGCCTGAAGATCGTAATACACTGCTATTCTCTGCCACGATGAGTCGTGAAGTAGAGCGTGTTGCAAAGGGTTATCTGCATGACTATAAAGAGATCGTAGTGGGTAGCCGCAACGAGGGAGCCGAGAGTGTTAACCATATTTATTATATGGTGAATGCACGCGACAAGTATCTTGCCTTGAAACGACTGGTTGACTTCTATCCAAAGATATATGCGATAGTTTTCTGCCGCACAAAGCTTGAGACGCAAGAAATTGCTGATAAGTTGATTAAGGACGGATACAATGCTGAAGCCTTGCATGGCGACCTCTCACAGCAGCAACGTGACCTTACGATGCAGAAGTTCCGCTCACATCTCACACAGATTCTCGTCGCTACAGACGTTGCAGCACGTGGACTGGATGTGAACGACTTGACACACGTTATCAACTATGGGCTACCTGATGATATAGAGAACTATACTCACCGCTCTGGCCGTACGGGTCGTGCAGGGAAGAAGGGTACGTCTATCTCGATTATCCACTCTCGTGAGAAATATAAGGTACGTAATATTGAGCGCGAAATCGGTAAGGACTTTGTCGATGGAACACTCCCTTCTCCAGAGGAGATATGCAAGAAACAGTTGTTCAAAACTATGGATGACATCTTGAAAACAGACGTTGATGAAGACCAGATAGCACCTTATATGAAGGATATCAACCGTCAGTTCGAGTATATCGATAAGGAGATTGTCATCAAGAAGATTGTTACTGCGACCTTTGGTAGGTTCCTTGATTATTATAAGAACGCTCAAGAGATTGAGAAACCATCCTCACGTAGTTCACGAGATGATAGCCGTAGCACAAAAGGAGAAGGCAGAGGAAGTCGCAGCCGTGGCCCTCGTAAGGCGGAGAGTGGCTATAAACGCCTCTTTATCAACTTAGGTAAGGCAGATGGTTTCTATCCGGGTGAGGTAATGCAGTTCATTAATAAGAATATGCATGGGCATCAGGCGGTAGGCCATATAGACCTCCTTGCAAAGCAGAGCTACATCGAAGTGCCTGAACAGGACGCCAAGAAGGTGATGAGCGCATTGGATGGTGCTACCTACAAAGGCCGCAAGGTGCGTTGTAACGATGCTGAAGAGGGTGGCCATGGACGCTCGTCTAATGGTCGCTCGGCCAACAGCAATGGTCGTCCTGCAGGCGGTCGTGGTGGTTACGGCAGCCGCGGAGAAGGTCGTCAGGACGCTCGTGAGCGCAAGGGCCGTGGTCGTCGCCAGTATGATGATAATCCTTTCGGAGGCCAGCATAAGTTCAAGAAAGATGATTGGAAGGAACTTATGAAAGGTGCACCAGCTAAGTTAAAGGGCGACGAACCAGATTTCTCTGAAGAAGGATGGGCCAGACGCAGACCGAAGAAATAGGGAGCTATACTACAGCTCAGTCTGAAAGGATGGAGGACTTAGCGTATAAAGGTGAGGAGTAAACTGATAGTAAACACCTCATCTACTGCATTTTATCCTTCAGAGTGGCTTAAAGAGCTATCAAAAAAGCCCCATAGCATCGATGCTATGGGGCTTTTTATATATTAAGACAGACCCTTACTGTGGATTAATCTCGTTCAGCAAACGATCAGCATGACCCCACTTATCCATTAAGTAGAGTACATAACGGATGTCAACACCAATACAACGTGCGAGCTTGCGATCGAAGTTGATATCGCTTGAAAGGCTATCCCAGTTACCGTCAAAAGCAAGACCAATAAGGCGACCCTTACCATCGAACATTGGAGAACCTGAATTACCACCAGTGATATCATTGTTAGTAAGGAAGCAAAGCTGCATCTTACCTGTTGTCTTATCAGCATAACGGCCGAAGTCCTTAGCACTCATAAGCTCCATCATGACGGACTCTACCTTGTAATCCTCAAGCTTCTTGCCCTTCTTCATCTTCTCTACAATACTCTCAGCGGCCGTGTAATAGTTGCTATCAAAGCCTCCAAGCATATAGCCACCCACCTGTCCATAAGACAAGCGCATGGTGAAGTTGGCATCACTATAGTGTGGCATATCCATCTCCATCTGCACCTTTGCCTCGCAGAGCTTCTTCTCCTCGTTGGCAATAGCATCTTCTTTCGTAGCATAATCAGCTAATACTTTCTGATACACCATTACGAGCTGCACTCCAAGTAAGATACCTGGGTCTTCAAGAGTCTTCTCATCATTATAGAACTTATGCCCTTTAACGAGTAACATACTCTTTGAATAAAGCCAGTCAACATACTTCTTATAATTATTGCCAAACTTAGTCTTGATTTCATTATACGCCTCTGGGAGATACTGAGCAGGCACATGTTCGGCATAGTTCTTCAACATCGCGGCTGTCATCTCCTTGTCAAGAGCTAAGTTCCAATCGTTACTATTATCCTTAAACAGTATGTACTGTCCCTTAGGATCGTTCTCTGGCCCCTGTGGTTCGATAGCTCCACGAGTGATGTCAAAGGCTCTCTGAATCAATTCAGACACTTTCCAGAAAGACTCTCTCCAATAAGCTTGAACCAAGGCAGGCTCGTTGCTTTCCTGATAAAGTCTACTTAGCTTAGCAAAGTCGACATCTACAGAAGGGTCTTTCACCTTCTTCTCGTCTAACCACCTTTGTATCTTAGCCTCGTATTCAGCCTTCTGACGAATCAAGCCGATGGAGTCTATGCACTTATTCATACCCATTGAGTTCTTCCAATAGTTCGCTGCTCCAACGTACTTGTCTTCATATTGGATACGAGTCTTCTCACTCTTGTCCATATAACGCTTTAGGATAGCAAGCTTAATACCACGTGCTTGCACCTGAACAGCGTTGTTTATGTCTCTACGTTGCTGTATACCGTATGAAGAAAGATACCGATTAGTAGAGCCCGGATAGCCTATTGTCATCGCAAAGTCCTTGTCCTTATAGCCTTCAAGACTTACTGGTGCCCAGTTAGCAGGCTTATATGGCACATTATCCTTTGAGTAAGAAGCTGGTCCATTGGTCTTAGGATCAGCATAGATACGGAACACTGAGAAGTCACTTGTCTGTCTTGGCCACATCCAATTGTCCGTTTCTCCACCGAACTTACCCATGCTCTTTGGGACAGTAAAGACCAGTCTCACATCTGGAAAATCCTGATATGTAGTTGCATAGTACTTGTTTCCCTCATAGAAAGGGTCTATACTGATATGCAAGGTCTTGTCGATAGCCTTAATAGAGTCGGTCAGATGGTTGGTAAGAGAGTCTATGATAGCCTCGGTCTGTTCGCTGTTCTTCCCTGCAACAAGCTTACTCACGCGAGCCGTAATATCCTCCTGTTTCTTCATGAAGGATACAAACAAGTCTTTATTTGGGAGTTCCTCAGCATAGGTCTTGGCGTAGAAACCATTCTTCATATAGTCATGTTCTACGGTGGAATGGGCATTAATTGCACTAAACCCACAATGGTGATTGGTGAAGACCAGACCATTCGGAGAGACAACAACGCCTGAGCAATAACCAGAGAAATTAATAACTGAATTGCTGATAGCGTTTGGAGCGCCATAAAGCATAGCCTGTGGCAACTGGAAACCCTCAGCTACCATTTGTTCATAGACGGCCTCTGGCAAGTTATAGAGCGTCCACATACCTTCATCAGCATGCATAGCTGTACTACCCAATGCGAGAAGTCCGGCAATAAGTAATGTCGATTTCTTCATATTGATACTATTAATTAATTGATACTTACTTGTTTTCTACTTGTGTATAAAGGGTTAACAAAAATCTATGGGGAGCTTAGAGAGGGGGCGCCTACTTATCTATAACGCTCTATAAGACCATCCTTTATAGTCTTATAAACCCTCTTCTCCCATAATATCTCTTATTTCTTACCAAATCGTTTACGCAGTTGTTGCAGCGGGAAGTCATGGTATAAGACATGAGCAATGAATAGGATAATAACCAAAGTATTAATTCCTAAAGCCGCAGCAACAGACAGGTTGGCATTAGTATAGCTAATAATAGCAAAGAAGAGACCACCTATAAGGACATAGACCCCAATACTCTTTAATGGATAATCTATCGGATACTTACGTTGACCGACGATATAAGACAGCACCATAGCCGTAGCGTTACCCAAGAAACCTGCCCATGCACAAGCGATATAACCGTATTGGGGGACGAAAATAACGTTGATTCCGATAATTACAGCACATCCGATACCTGAGAAGTAAGCCCCCCAAATCGTCTTATCAATAAGCTTATACCAGAAACTAAGGTTGAAGTAAACACCTGTCATGATACCTCCTGCCATCACGATAGGCACCACCTCTAATCCTACCCAGTAGTCACGCCCAATGATATGACGCAGAACATCCATATAGCCCATCACCACCAAGAAAGCTAAAAGCGTAAAGATAATAAAGAACTTCATAGCTCTTGCATACGTCTCCTTATTGTCCTTGTCGCGAGCCTTACCAAAGACGAATGGTTCGTAAGCATAGCGAAAGGCCTGCGTAATCATCGACATTATCATAGCTATCTTACTTGCAGCCCCAAAGATACCCAACTGTGTATGCGCATCGCTATTCTTATAGACGTATGGGAAGATGATATAACCTGCCGTTTGATTAAGAATACCAGCAATACCAAGGATGAGGATAGGCCAAGAATAGGATAGCATCTTCTTCGCCAAAGGCATATCAAGGAGCTTACCACCGGCAAAGAAGCCATCTTTCAACTCTCTCCAAAAGCAGAAAGTGATAGTTCCTGTACAAACAAGGTTGATGTAGAAGGCATAACCTACATCATGTCCGCCTAAGAAGAGATAGTAAACAAGGTTCAAGATGATATTCAACGCAATGAATAACAGTTTGAAGGCAGCAAACTTAATAGGGCGCTTCTTATATCTTAGATAGGCGAAAGGAATAGCCTGAAAAGCGTCTATCGCAACCGTGATAGCCATCACCCACACATACGAAGGATGCTCTGAATAGCCCATAAAGTCACAGATAGGCTGCAAGAAGACAAAGACCATCGCTATAAACAGCAATGATGACAATCCTACTAAAGACAGAGTAGTAGAGTAAACCTTCTGTGGGTCTTGGTCAGTCTTGTTGGCATAACGGAAGAAAGTAGTCTCCATTCCATACGTCAGAACTACCAACAGCAAGGCTGTATAGGCATAGATGTTTGTTATAACACCATATCCACCGCTCGCAGCACTAATCTTTGCTGTATAGAGGGGTACGAGAAGATAGTTTAAGAACCTTCCGATAATACTGCTAAAGCCATAGATAGCAGTGTCTTTTGCCAGTGATTTTAAATTTGCCATTGTCGTTTTGTAGTTTAGCTTATTTGCCCTATTAGGCTAATAAGGCTTATAGGGCTAATAGCCCAATAGTTTAATAGACTCTATTATCTCCTAAAAGAATATATAGCAGACGGCGATAGCGGCTATTACACCCGCCAAATCAGCTAACAGTCCACAGGCCAATGCGTGGCGAGTGTAGCGTATTCCGATACTGCCAAAATAAACTGCAAGAATATAAAAGGTGGTATCTGTTGAACCTTGGAAGATACAACTTAATCTGCCAACGAATGAGTCAACACCAAAGGTTTTCATTGATTCCAACATAAGGCCACGTGCTCCACTACCTGAAAGGGGCTTCATAAAGGCTGTGGGGAGTGCATCCACGAATCTTGTGTCAAGTCCACATTGCTGTACAACCCACCTTATACCATCTATCAAGAGGTCTAACGCACCAGAAGCACGTAGCACTCCTACTGCCACAAGGATAGCTACTAAATAAGGAATAATACGTACTGCGGTTTGGAAACCATCTTTCGCTCCTTCGATGAAAGCGTCATAAACGTTCACTTTCCGCCACATACCTACAACGATGAAAAGGACGATTATCGACATGATAATCAAGTTTGACGCTACTTTAGTTACCGTATTCATCGTTTGCTTATCCATCTGTCCGAATCCCCACATTACCAGTCCGACAAAGCCAATGATACCAACAAGACCCAAGAACAATGTTGGTTGGAAGATATTGACACGTTGCCACGCTGCTGTAAGGAGTATACCTGCTATCGTCGCAACCGTTGTTGCCAACAAGATAGGGATGAACACGTCCATTGGCTGTGCTGCTCCGTTCATGCTCCGATAGCCAAGAATAGTCGTAGGGATAAGCGTCAAGCCCGAAGTATTCAGTACTAAGAACATTATCATTGGGTTTGTTGCCGTGTCTTTCTTGGTATTCAATTCTTGCATCTGCGCCATCGCTTTCAGTCCAGTAGGGGTGGCTGCATTGTCAAGGCCCAACATGTTTGACGCAATATTCATAAAGATAGAACCCATAACAGGGTGATTCTTAGGAATATCAGGGAAGAGCTTTGAGAAGAAAGGGCTTAGCATACGTGCAAGAACATTTACTACACCAGCCTTTTCGCCAATCTTCATGATTCCCAACCACAGTGCTAAGACACCTGTAAGACCGATAGAAGTCGTGAAAGCTGTCTTAGATGAGTCGAATGTGGATAGCATCATCCTACTAAATATGTCTGTGTCTCCCATCAAGAGAGAGACGAGTCCGAAGACAAACGAGATGAGAAAGAATCCTATCCAAATATAGTTCAGTGCCATTTATTGCTGCTTATAATTGTTTTAAGATGTCTGTTATATATCAGAAACGGGGACAGACAGCCCCACAAAGGTACCATGCTTTCCCAATGCAAAGATAAACATTTCTGTGTGAACCTACGGCATAATAAACTAAAAAGATGTTGTTTGTGTCCGTGTTTCTAATTGTTTTGTCGATAATATGCCGTGGGTTGTTTTCTCAAACCATGCCTAAACAACCCTTATTACACCTTGTTTTTCTATCTTTTATCGATGATTAAGCCGTTAGACACATATTGTTTAATCTTTTTAACATACCTAATTGTGTATATATAGTATGAAGTCTTTATCTTTGCAAACATCTTTTTCGGATAGAATTGTATCTCTTTCCGATTACTATTAATACATAATTAGTCACTTTGCGAATACAGATAGTAACTGTAAGACTATATGGGTATATTCGATTTGTTTAAGAAGAGTAAGCGAGAAACGCAACAGAAGGGCCAATGTTTCTTAGATAAAGAGGAGACCGAGGAGGTCGATTTATGGTCTAAAGCTTGTGTAGCCGAGCCTCAATGTTATGAAAAAGAGGGCAAGGAGAAGCTCCTTAGTTTCGTTATAACAGAGGGTGTCAACACTATCCTACCAATGTTTCCTAACGAGTTATACAAGAACAAGGAAGATAGCTTCTCTGATATACGCCTTAAATTCGTTAGTACAACGAACCAAGGAGAGGTAGTCGACCTACCTTTCTTTCATTGTGTACCTGCTTTGTCGAACTATGCTGTGGAGTACAGAGAGCCTAATGTATTGATTAGAGGACTGAATGCGGCTGAGATGGGCTTGCTGATTTCAAGTGTCAAGCAGTCATTAAACCGCCTATAAAAGCCTGAAAAGGAGACTACATTATCAATCGTCAAAAATACCGATTATGGTTGCAAGAGATTTTGCCCATAGTCGGCTTTTTCGTTTTCAACCTTCTTAAATAGCCCATTCCATCGAAGAAAAAGGGACTAACCTATCCTCCCTTTCTCTCAAAACGCTGCTCATTACCGACACAAAAAAGCTTAGTTAGCCTTTGAGACAAGTTGCGATTTAGTGCTTAGACCATCCTTCTTATTCCCTTCTATCAACTGAATTACACCCACAAAGACACTCCCCAGCGAATTATTTTCATGAAGAAAAAGAATTATTTACATGAAAAGAAATATTTTTTTTCATGAGAAGAAATATTTTTTTTCATGAAAAAAAATTCGGAGAAGGATGGTGTGCAGTGCGAAAAGGATGGTATAATAACCTTTTAGTTCAGCCCTTTCAGCCCTTTCATGACGGCTTCTTCCACCCAAGAAATAAGTTGATGACACACAAAAACACCTATGCCATTGTTCATAGACAGCACCTTATCGATTCTTTGTCGTAGTTAGCCCAACAAGAGACATACAAGAAAAGGAAAGGCTGAAATCCCTTACAAGATTCCAGCCTCTTATGTTCACGAGTAATAAAAACGTCTACCATTACTCTTTTACAATGAATACAACACCTGAATAACAGTCTGTCCTACTGCCTGCAGCGTATTTTTATCAATATGCTCCATCGTGTCGTTGACCGTATGCCAGGTCGGACCGAAAGAGCTTTGTTGGCAATCAGGATAGTAAGGAATAATGTCTACGGTAGGAATACCAGCATACTGATTAACAGGAACATGGTCGTCTGTAACCATTCCACCGATGTTGTCTGGGAAATAAGAGCCATAGCCAGCCGACTTAGCAGCTTCCCAAACACGGCCTACGACGTCAGGAGCAAGCTGAACAGACATGCCCTCGCGATAGAACTGTGCTCCTTCGCCCCCTACCATATCAAGAAGAATACCGAACTGAGGCTTAACTGCAGTCGGGAAGTTCTTTGCGTAGTATTGAGCACCTAATGCCCAAGAGTCTTCACTATTCTGATATCCAGTCGCCCAGGTCGGTACTCCCCAGTCTTCTGCATCGAAACAAACGAAGTCAACACCCACTGTTAGCTTCTTATCGGCCTGTAACTGACGCGCTAACTCGAGCATTACAGCCACACCACTGGCCCCATCATTGGCAGCCATGACAGGCTTCTTGTGGTTAGTCGAGTCTGGGTCGTTGTCTGCCCAAGGCCTACTATCCCAGTGCGCACATATTAAGATGCGCCTCTTAGCTTGTGGATTGAATCGTGCAATGATATTGGTTGACTTCAACACCGTACCATCATAGCCTTTTAAGTCAGCCGTTTGTTCCTTGACCTCACAGCCATATTGCTTGAACTTCTCTATTATCCACTTGCCACACTTGTCATGGGCAGCAGAGTTCATCACACGTGGTCCGAACGCACACTGCGCTGCTGTGAAAGCGTAGGCAGAGTCTGCATTGAACGAAGGACCGACAGGTTTGGCCGTAGCAACAGTGTCAGTAGTATTCACATTACCACTTGCTTTACCCTTACAGCCGAATGTTACGGTTGTAAGCAACACTGCCACGAGGCAACCAAAAAGGGGATTTAAGTTTGTTCTCATCGTTGATTACGTTCTTATTCTCCGCCACCTCTATTTAAAAAGTAGCTGAAGACGATTCTATTCGTTTACTTTCTTACACTCTGTACCTTTGCCATTACACGAAGCCAGTTGGCTCCCCATATCTTTTCTATGTCTCGTTCGCTGTACTTACGACGGAGGAGATGGAGGGTGAAGTTTATCATTTCGCTGGCATCACACATACCTCTTACAGTGCCATCACCGTCGAAGTCGGTGCCAACTCCTACATGATCGATACCCATGATGTCGATGGCATGCTCGAGATGGGCTATGGCGTCCATCACTGTCGCCTCTCCGCTCTTCTTCAAGAAACCTTGATAAAGCGTGATGTGGGCCACTCCACCCTTCTTTGCCAAGGCTCTCATCTGGTCGTCAGTAAGGTTACGAGGGACGTCACAGAGTGCTTTACTGTTTGAATGACTACATACGATTGGCATCGAACTGATGTCTAATGCGTCATAAAAACTCTTCTCTCCGCCATGGCTAAGGTCGACCATAATACCATTGCGGTTCATCTCTTTGATGACTTCCTCACCAAACTTACTTACGCCACCATGGGTGTTGCAGCCTCGTGCAGAGTCGCATATATCATTGTCACCATTGTGACAAAGGGTAATATAGGTCACACCTCGCTGTGCAAAATGCTTGACATTCTCAAGCTTATGTTCCAAGGCAAGACCATTCTCAATGGCAAACATGATGCTCTTACGCCCTTTACGCTTGTCTTCATAGAGGTCGGATGGGGTGCGAGCTATACTGATATAACGTTGATTCTGCTTGACTATCTCCTCGATTTTATCGAAGATAAGGTCGGCATAAGCGGCAGGTGAGAGATGATCTAACACCTCTGTAAGGTTAGGATTAAAGCGTTTTAGCCCCTCAACATCAATCTTTGATGAGAAAGACTCACCTATCTTCGGTTGTGGAAGGTATGCGGCCATCGTCACAGCATCCTGTCTTCCATCCGTCATCTTGTGTAGATCGTATAGAATACGAGGGTCGCGCTGTTCAAAGTGGACGCCTTGTGGGAAGAACATCGGGGTGTCGCAGTGTGTATCAAGCGTCAGGATACGCTGGTGAAGTTGCTTGGCAAGATAGAAGTTGTTGGCCTGTCCGACAAGCCACTGAAATAGTTTGCCGCCTTCTTCACCCATCCATTCAGGATGCCACTGTACTCCCATGATAGGCTTGAACTCACTACTCTCTATACATTCGATAACTCCATCGGGAGAGAGAGCCGTCACACGAAAGCGATCACCAGCCTCCTTCACCGCCTGATGATGGAAACTATTGACCATGAGGCGTTCTTCCTTGTAGAGAGCATAGAGTACAGAAGACTTGAGAACGGTCACGCTATGCGTCGCTTCACTGCGTTCTGCGTCCTGTGAATGCTTGAGTGTTGCAGCATGAAAGGTTGTGATAGTCTTGTCTTTGCTCAACTTCTTCTCTACAGTCTCATCCGTTTTGATATAGTCTTCATAGATGTCCTGCTGTATTTTCCCGCCTAAAGCGACAGCAAGATTTTGTATTCCTCGACAGATACCAAGGATAGGCACTTGTCGATTATAGGCCAAACGAATTAGCATAAGTTCTGGTAGATCACGCTCAGCATTGATGTTATGCAGCTTAACTGAGGGTTCTTCTCCGTACCAAAGCGGGTTAATATCGGCCCCACCAGTGAGGAGAAGGCCATCTAAATGGTCGAGTGTATTGACAAGAACATCCTTATCAGCAATAGGAGGAACCAACATTGGGACGCCACCAGCCGCTACCACCTGCTTATAATAGACATTCCTTAACGCTGCATCACCATTCATATAATTGGTTGTAATACCTATTATAGGCTTACGCTTAGCCTCTGGGAATGTGGCATACACCTTTTCAAGGTGCGCCTGAATATCATATTGCATTCTAATTACTATTTAATAAGTCGTTTAATCATTGTTAGTTGGGAGGGAGACTTAGAGGAGTTCCTCTACAATAGGTATCTCTCTCTTAATGCTTTGTTCAAGAGATATAAGCGTCTCAGTCGATACCACGCCTGCAATACCTTGTAGTTGATTGTTAAGAAGGTCCATGAGTTGCTCATTGTCTTTGGCATATAGCTTGACAAGCATTGTATAAGGACCAGTTGTAAAATGGCATTCAACCACCTCAGGGATGGCACTTATGCGTTCAACTACCTTCTTATACATAGAGCCACGTTCAAGGTTAAGACCCACGTAGGTGCAGGTGCTGTAGCCTAAACTCTTCGGATTGACATCGAAACCACTACCCGTAATAACACCATTCTCTATGAGGTGCTGTACTCTCTGGTGTATAGCGGCACGTGACACACCACATTGAGCGGCCACATCCTTAAATGGCATGCGTGCATTCTGCGATAGAATACCTAATATCTTCTTGTCTAAACGGTCTACTTTTTCCATATTCAAGGCTGGATTACATTACTGGTTCGATAATTGAAAGATATAAATTGATAGCGAGCAAAAGTAGGGAATTAATATGGAACAGGCAACAATATGACAGAAAAAATGCGCCTCTTGGGCGCATTTTGTCTTTATTTTAAGGAATAGAACAGTATTTCACGGCTCTTACCTTACTTTTTCATAGTCTTCTTTGACTTCTGTGTAGGGGCTTTCTTAGCAGGTACTAACTTAGCAGCCTCCACTACTTTCTTCTCCTTTTCGGCTGGGGCTTCAATGCCTTTAAGGTCGAGTGTGAAGATAAGTGTTGAATATGGAGCAATGTCACGACCTGCGCCACGCTCGCCGTATGCCAAGTTTTCTGGTATAACAATCTCCCATGTTGAACCTACAGGCATCATCTTTAGAGCCTCGGTCCAGCCCTTTATGAGTCCATTCACATTGAAGGTATCAAACTCAACACCATGACGTGATGTGGCATCAAACACCTTGCCGTCAACAGTCTTACCTTCATAGCTTACCTGAACACGGTCGCCATCCTTTGGAAGAACGCCATCACCCTTCTTAATGATACGGTATTGCAAACCAGAAGGGAGTGTTACAACCCCTGCCTTCTTCTTGTTTTCTTCCAGATAAGCCTCATTCTTAGCCCTTGCCTCAGCCTCTTTCTTTACTTTCAGTTCAACTTGTTTCTTCTCAAAGAGCTGCTCAGCGACTGCTTGCTTTAGTACTGTAGAGTCTTTTGCAAGTGCTGCTACAAATCCTCGATAGAGTAAGTCGGCATTAATAGGAGCTGGTGTACCCTCGAACTGGGCTGTGACATTAGGCAACATCGTCTTCTCTACCTGCGAACTGATGACTAATCCGGCTACATAAGCCGCAAAGGCAGAGTCCTTACGATGGTCTATTCCTTGGCGCAAGCCACGTAGGAAGTCAGGCATCTGGGCTTCTTTCACTCCAAACTGATTAGCGAGATAATCGTTCAGACCGCGAGTCATGGCCATACCTGCCGCATAACTCAACGAATCAGACGGTGTTCTCAACTCTACAGGAGCTGTTTTACAAGCCAGTTGACACTCAGTATTCTGTTTGTCGGCCTTGTTTTTCTTCTTACTCTGTGCACTTGCAGAGTTGAAGACTGAACCTGCTGCAATGAGCAGAGCCAGTATAATTACTTTCTTCATTGTTTTGTCGTTTTAAAGAAAAGATGTTTTAATTTTTAAGAGGGTGTAGATTAAATAGTATCAGCAGAATTTCTGTTTTCCATCTATCGAACTTTAATGCCCTCTTGTCTGCTTTTTTGAAGGTTTATTTAGGGTCTAAACCATTGGCTCTAAGCGTTTTTTCGATGACTAATGATAGTCTTTTAACCATCTATACATCTTCCTTTCCATGCTACAAGAGTATCATTACTGAATTATTCTCATGAAAATAAAGAATTACTTTCATGAGAATAAATA